>Ga0157363_1000551_pt1 | contig 28922 bp, 11 predicted proteins | sample AttsexASBM1_FD_111477 | JGI IMG/M metagenome (GOLD analysis project Ga0157363, IMG submission 111477) | Fungus gardens microbial communities from leaf cutter ant in Ribeirão Preto, State of São Paulo, Brazil - Atta sexdens ASBM1 | ecosystem: Host-associated > Fungi > Mycelium > Unclassified ... | reverse complement strand
TTTTTTTTTTTTTTTTTTTTTTTTTTTTTTTTTTTTTTTTTTTTTTTTTTTTTTTTTTTTTTTTTTTTTTTTTTTTTTTTTTTTTAATATTCTGTATACGTCGACTCATCAATATGTATGCATATGTATTTTTTGTTGATCCAATCACTGAGTTGCACTGTATGTCTAAGGATCACTGGTCGATCGTTTTTTCCCTCATTTGGCTATAAAGTTTTGATCTGTTTCATGATCGTAACTGAGAGAAGAAACACATTCGGTACAAGCTTGCTAGCTGCTCGTTAACAGCACTACTAAAGAAATAAGTAGTTTATAATTGTTAAGATATTAAAAAAAATAATTATTCACATATTTTATTATTAAAATATTTTTAATTGATTGATTTAATTGATTACTAAAAATCGATAAAGTATATGTAATTATATGGGAATACGTTTGTAAAAACATCATTACAGAAAGTTCCAACGTTTCTTATTCTAAGAATTGGTTTCATCATCTTCAGTTAGCTTGAATGGTCTGTTAAATGTTAATTCTATTTAATGACAAATCTCTATCAAAACCTATCAATTCGTTTAAGTCTTAAGCGATTGGTCAGCTCCAATAGAACATTTGATCAATTAAGATAATTATAACCAGAAATCATGAAAGTGATTTTAAACGCATCAAGCGAATAAATTAGTATGTAAAATAAGTATAGATAATGATGAAAGACCAAATATTTCATATCAGTATAAAGGACATAATTATTGAAAAGTTAAAAAATTTCAGAATTCTATCTTTTACACAAAAAATATGGCATTAATTTAAAAAATAAGAATAATCAATAATAAACTGCTCTTAAAATTTAACGAGTGCAAAGTTTAATTAATTCTTATGATATTTGAGATCACGCACATAATTGATATTTATAACATATGGCGCCAATTTGTTTCTTTTTTTTCATCACAAAATTATACAACGCTCCTGTGCGTGTGCACGCGTGTGAAGAAAAACATGTGCATGCTCGCTGATTTGAAATATCTTGTAACACTAGACTGCATTTTTACAATGCGGAACGTTAAGTGTCTCCGAGTGTACTTTATATTTTTATTAATTATAATTCGCTGACGTCTTTTAACAATTAAATATTTCTACAATTATAAATTCGTGAATGATCGTAAGCAATGATCGTAAAAGAGAACCATAATACGAGAACCATAATCGCCACTGAATGAAAGCGTTTAAAAATAAATAAATATATATAATATATTGCGTGCTTGTCCTCCTTCCTTCCCTATTTACTGAAAACGGAAAAGGATATTATAGATGCGTGTTACTGCCTGTAAATGTAACTTGAAGCGCATCGCAATTTCTCACATCGCGTAATTACTGGCATCATGCAGTGATATATAATAAGAAGAACATATGTATGTTTTGTATGTTTTTATCGTAATAAACATAGTTATTTTTTTTTCTAGAAAATTGTTATTTATTCTTTGTTTGAAAAAATATAATTATTAGATTGTCATTAACTTTTGTCGATTATATTCGATTTAAAATAATTATAAATTGTTTGATTGAAATTTGATTTAAAATAGTTATAAAGTATTTGTTTTCAGAAATATTTATGATTTATAAATATCATACGTAAAATATATTTTACTTTTGCTTAAAGAAGAATAGATGCGGAACTTAATTTGGTTAACGATCTAATTTGGTCTCCGTCTGAAATGAGAATGATCTTTTTAGAAACAACATACATTTCCCATATACTTTCTCCTGCCCGAGAATAATCGTCGGAATCGTATAAATTTATGCATTTTTGTATACGATTTCTCTTTCATGCTCATTTAATGAATTTTATTTTGCTATATAGTTACACGTCTAAGAAATTAAGCATAAATTATATATGTATAATAAGAATTACAAAATTATTTCGCTTTCATTATATAATCCATTATAATTTTCATAAAGTTAATAAATATAAATTGAAAATTAGCTCCTGTTTTCGCACGTTAGTGCGAAAATTTCTACATGCTTGAATGGAAAATACAGTTTTTAAAATCGTGGAGCAGTCTCACAATACACACACACACAAAACATACACACCAAACGTTAAAACTTTTTTGAGTGGCACAGCAGAAAAAAGAAGAACGGAACAATCGCAATCCAAAAAGATACATTTAGGGAGCGGTGCGTTTCAACGCTTGGATAACTCGATTATCTGGTATTTGGAAAGCGACGTTTTTCGACCGTCATTTTAATTAACATCTCCGCGAGGGATCCGTCTTATCTCATGATACTTCGCGTTTCATATTTACCGCTAGATTAAGTCCATCGACATGATACGGCGACGTACGTTGAATAAATACAAATCGTCACGCCATCCGAGTTTCACGCGAGAAACCAAGTCATTCTGGCTTTTCTCATAAATACAGCGGACTAGATTTTTCCAGATCTAGGATAGGTATGCAATCTCCATTACCGGAGATCGCGTTGTTGATACATGTTGAAAAACTGTTACAAACGGCATATCGTCATTATTGCGTGTCGGAGAAACGTGTAATCCGACTAAATGGATATTCTTTTATGTTTGATTTCCGCTTTAAACGAATTACTCGTGCACTTATTATAAACATCTTCGAAATCCCGCATTACATTGATTTTCCATGTCATTTTACGATTATAGAAAATGCGTTACGTTTATAGAAAAATGAAATAGCATTGAATGTTTATGATAAAAGAAAAATTATGTGTGAGAGATATAAAATTATTAATTACTTAAATATTTCTAAAGAAATCGTTTCATGTTCCTATTATCTTTAGAGCATTCGTTATTGAAGATTAGAAAGTCCCTCGTGTAACTACAAAATGCAATGACAGTGCTCAAGAATGCTCAATATAATTGTGCGCGTGATAATTTCTGGTTAGAAATTTTATTTACAACTTTAGAAAATTATATTGTGTTTGACAGACGTGCAATTTCTTGACAGACGTAAAGGTGCGTGCGGAAATGGTACTTTAAAGAAATGGATTATGGACGCAAATCTCGAAACACAATTCCCCAGTCGAAACCGATTTGCCAATCATCATTCATCATCATCTTGTTCGGATTTATCTTGTCAGATTTATATTTCTCTTCTACGCGCATTGCCTTCATGCAAGTTTAACGAACCAATGACGGCGTTTCACTATTTCGATACGAGAATGTCGCGTACCTATACGGTATTCTCAAGAAAAATTTCTCACGACGAATATATTCACACCGTGAACTGTAAATTTTATGACTAATACTGCTCTTACGGTTTTTACGAAACTAAAGATCTTTCGCTCGAATTTCGCCCTAATCATTATATTAATTATACACTTCTACTTCATAATAATGTTGAAGAAGTTTTTAGTGGAATCTTTAGTATTTATATTGCAATTTTGTTCTATAAATATATAAATACATCATTTCCGATCGAAAAGATGCACTGAAAATATCGAAGGAGAGCAGACTCTTAGCGATCAGGACAACATTAGTACATTTGAAATTGCATTTTAAGTAATTTTGTATTTTATTTGTTATATTAATTGAATTTTGTGTTTTTTATCAAAGTCTTGAATAATGTTTTTAAAGTGAAGCAATAATAAAACAATTAGCAGATCGGAGCAATAGTTGTTATAGCCTCTCGTGTCATTATTCAGTAAAATGGATTTAAATGGATTTAAATTTTCAATCCATCCGAATCCGTATTTTAAATCTATAAAAATGAATTGGATTTCACATAAAAAATTTTTATACATGTAAAAGTTAAATAAATTAAAGCAGTCCTTACAGTGAAATTTTATAGTTGTTATTTTAAAATTTATACAAAAAATATACGCTAGCTGTATAATAAAGGAAACGTATTAATATAAAATATACATAAAAGCGATTAATTTATTAAATTATTAAAAATAAGGAATTTACATATATAATATTTACATATATAATATTTAGTTTACATATTTACGTAGTTCTTTTTATGTTTCTTTTAACTATTAAACGAAGTAGAATTCATGATGTATTTTTACAACTTCTTTTTAACTCAATTGAATTAAAAAACGAAACATTTCTTATACATAATTCTGAATTCATCTGAATAGCATTCACGATGTACTTTTAAATAAAACAATGTATTTTCTACTCACAATTTTGAATAATATTCATGACCATTAAAAGAAAAACTTTTTTTTTTCAATTGAATTAAAAAAACTCCATTTCTTATTCAGAATTTTGAATTTAACAGTATTCACAATGCACAGAAATGGTTGATATTTTTAGATTCAACTGGATTGAAAAACTGCATTTCCTATTCAGAATTTTTAATTAAGCATTCATGATGCACATAAAATACTATAATATTGTTTTTAGATTGAAAAGCATAAAAATATACTCCATGCCATTCCTATAAATGAATAAAAATGTATTCAAGATTGAAAAGGAATAGATATTTGTTTCATGCAATTCCTGTAAATGAATAAAAATGCATTCAGGATTGAAAAGGATTTATTTTAACATTCAATCCGTATTTCTGAAAATCTGATTCAATTCATTTTAATCCATTTCAATCCATTCTCGTTTGCTGGGTATGAACGTAGCATTATAAAAGCAGATCATATACAGTAGCAAAGTGGTACCCATTATAGCGAGAATGCGGAGAAAGTCTCGGATCAAAGAGCCAAGTAAGGCTCAGACTCGAAGATTTCATGATGATTAATCACGAAAAGAAAATTAGTTCTATCGAATTAATAAACCAATGACTGAATAGATATTGACTTACTTAATAATGCGAAAATAAAAATTACATTGTGTAAATGTATATTCCCAGCAAACGAAAATGGATTAAAATGGATTGAAATTTTTTTCTATCCGAATACGTATTTTAAATAGCGAATACTTTTTTTGGATTTAATTGAATTCAATTGGATTCAATTAGATTCAATTGGATTGAAAAACTGTATTTCCTATTCAAAATTTTGAATATTCACAATGCGCAGAAAAAGCTAATATTATTTTTAGATTGAAAAACATAGAGATATGCTCCATGCACTTCCTATAAATGAATAAAAATGCATTCAGAATTGAAAAGTATTCATTTTAATATTCGTGAATCAATATTTCTGAAAATATGAATCCATTTCAATTCATTTCAATCCATTCTCGTTCGCTGGGTTTAAACGTAAAGTGTACTACTTCTTAGTATGAATGATTGGGTTATTCTAGTGTATCAATTAAGTAATTAATATAATATGTATAAATTTCTTTGAATAGCCTTACAAATAATTTCTAAAGATGTTAAAATATGTGTAAAACTCAATAATTTTGTTATACTTGTAAAAGTAATGAAAATTAACTCGGAATGACTCATCGTGTGTGTAGTAAAGAATCGGAAACCATCGCGTATATATCAAGGATTATTTAAATCTAGAAAAATAGAAAACGTGAAAATAATGCAGAGATCGTCTCGAAAGAAACAGCTTTGAATTATATTTTTAAAGATTATTTTTTACTGCTTCATCGAATAGCTTATTTATCTTGATACAACATAAGAGGAATTCCTTCCTTTCCTCTGGAATTAAGAACAAAGTGATTAAAACAAATCTTCCAATTAGGCTGTTTAACGAAGAAGATCACAGTATAGGGAGCGGAACGTCCCTACATATCGATAATAATGGTATAATTACGAAAAACAGTGATATGGAAGATTGAGCATGTTAATGGTAATTGATTATTTAAAATGATTCAATGACGACTCGTAGAGGCTTATGATTGTTACGAGCGCTTCGGTTTCGATTAAGAGCAAAAGTGTCATGAAGAGTGAAGATACGTCAGCAAGAGTGAAGCTCGAAAGAGGTGCGAACGAACGAAAGTGTGCCGTTCGTACGTCGACGTGCGTATATCGTACTCCTGTTTTAAGGGAGGAGGGGGAGACAGTTATAGTTCCTCGGATTACGAAGAGTCCAAGTGGTATGCTCGAGCTATGTTTGCCTCAGTGGGGGCAGCGACATAAGTACAGACGATCTTAAGAAAAGCCCTCATTCTGATAGAAGATCGCAAATCCACGGAATCAGTAAACCTGTGCAACGTGCGATACCATCCCATTCAGCTGTTCACCGGCTGAAGGGCGTGTGAATCGGAAAAGAGACGGATCAAGACGATTCGAATGTATTTTGGGGAGAACGACATCTGTTTGAACTTGACGTTATCCGTTATCGTATCTTTTTGTCTACGAAACTCTAACACGCGGTGAGTATGCGTGAGTTTCTGTCATAATTTTTCGAATACAATAAGTTTTGAATAATTATGCTCTTGAAACGCACGATATCATGCTTAATTATGGAGATAATTGCACAACAATTTTGTGAAATTGAGATCACGCGGTTCTTAATCGAAATATAGAAATATGCGCAAGACATAAAAAATAATATAATATATAATGAAGAAATAAATGAACTTTCTAATTTCTTTGGAGAAACTTCATTCTAAAAGAGTTCTAAAAAAATTGAGCGAGAAAATTAAGCTTGAAAAAGAGTGGCTTAATTTTTATTCTTTTAGAATGAGATTTATCTTAAAAAAAGTTTTAGAGAGAAAAAAAAGATCCAAATAAGAGCTCACTTGAAAGAGAATACGTTTAAACAATTTGACGATATATTTATTTATCTCGTACAAGCATTGGTGTAATCATTAATTGTCAAATAAATTTAATTAATTGAAATTATTAATTATTGAAACATTTAATCACACTTTCGATCAATCGATCAAATTATAATCTCGATCGTCGCTTTTGTTGTACGTTTGGCCTATCCAAATTTTAAGAGTCCAAAATTACTTATCAGTGATCGATTGTTCACGTTATTATCATTAACTGCCTTAATGGATTATATAAAAGGAAAAAAATCTGAACAAGTATGCAAATAATTTAACCTAGTTAACATCTCAGCAAACGAGAATGGATTAAAATAGATTGAAATTTTTTTCTATTCCGAATGCATATTTTAAATAGTGAATACTTTTTTTGGATTTAATTGAATTCAATTGGATTCAATTAGATTCAATTGGATGCAATTTCAATTGGATTGCATTTCCTATTCAAAATTTTGAATTGAACAGTATTCATAATGTGTTTTTGTCAGAAAAAGTTAATATTATTTTTAGATTAAAAGGCACAGAGATATGTTCTATGCAATTCCTATAAATGAATAAAAGTGCATTCAGGATTGAAAAGCATTCATTTTAATATTCGTGAATCAATATTTCTGAAAATCTGAATCCATTTCAATCCATTCTCGTTTGCTGAGATTCAAAGTCTATTTATATAAGACTTCTTAAAGTTTTGATTATATATTGTATTATCAATCTTTGCATTTTTATCGTGGTAAAAGATTTTTATTGGCACGATATATCACCCACGCGATTATTCGTGTACAGAAGTTAGTACAATCACGTACGACCTTTCGCAGGTGATCGCCATACTAGCATCATGTCGATCACGATCTCTATCGCCGTTCCATCGATTGGTATTCTTGCAATGTCGATTCGTCCGGACAGCTAGTCAAGCATGGGAAAAGCGCGAAGAATTCTTATGATTTAGATTAACTTCGATCGACATCGTCATGACACGCGTCGTCTGTGAATGATAATGTGACAAAACCACTTCTTCACGTTGTTATTTCACTGTCACTATCATTTAACTAACGATCGACTATACGTACGACATCGTGTATTTTCAAATTGCCTTTTCCAAATTTGATTTAATTATAAACTTTGATAAAATTTTATGATATATTTTATGATAGAATCTGCAATATTTGTGCACATATTGTATTAATACAATAATACAATAATAATTATTGTTATTGATATATATCTGATTTATATATAGTTTATTTTTAATTTATCTTTTAAGTTGGCAAGTCCATAAATTCCGTTTAATTTTTTTTCAACGTTGCAAAATTTAATGTAATATGATCAATTTGCCAATCATTTGAAGGAATATCGATCAATAAAATGATTTTAGATTTTATTTTGGCCTGTTGTATTTCCCATGACTAGTTTTTCTCGTTCTCATAAAAAATTATTGCTAAATTATTTCTCGGCAATCGTCTCTGTTTTTTTCCTTATCGTTTTTCACGACGAAAACAATACAAAAGCTTATTTTTATTATCTACGGATTTAACTATTTATTCATGAGATGAATCATAAAAACCGCTAGTGTAGGACGATTTTCGCATTTTCTAGCAGTGTGAACAACCGGTTCAGAGTCCGGATTAGAGTTCTTTAAATTTCACTTCTTAACTGTTCCAAATGTAAATAACTGCACTCGTAATAAATGATCAATTTCTTGCGGTAAACCGCCAAGAGTCGATGGTAGCGGCATTTCAAAGGAAGGAAGCGTTTCGTGTTTCAAACGTTACTATGCGCAGCATCTGGAAAACGAGATGTAAATTATTTCGCGATTTATGTACTCTCGAAATTCGATTCGGCCATTATTAAGAATCAACACGATAGTAATTTAATCCAATGTAATTAGTGAAGCGGGATAATATTTTTAATTATTTATCATAAAATAATAATGTCAATTAGGATTACTTGCGTCAAGTAAACAATTTCTTGATATGTATATATAATGCAATATTTTTGTTTTACATATAATAATGTGTTTCCGGAATTCTTCTATGAATACTAATAATTTGAAACGAGGTTTTTTGAGAGCAAAACATGAAAATAAAATGTAGTTGATTTTTAAATTGTTAAATTTACATTACATTACTTTTGTGCAGCATTCGTAAAATTGAAATCTACAGAGATCTAAGATATGATCATTGAACTTAAAATCTTTATATAACCAAGAAATGTTAATTATTCTATATAAGGTACAAAATTAAACATTATATTCTATATAATACAAATTAAATTTATTGAAAGCAAATTTTCCAACTTGTATTTATGTCATCAGTCAAACAGAATTTTATAGATACAGTATTGGATATATTGTTTCACAATCAAGTAGTTTTTTTCTCAAAACAGTTACGTTCTGATAAATAATTGACTATTCAGGAATAAACAAATATATATATTGAAGCAACATGGATTTTGAACAAATTACAGCAATTTTAAATTGATAGAATAAACTATTAAAAGATACGAGATTAATAAAAGAAAACAATAAATCATTTGATTTATTTAATGTCATTAATCTAAATTTTCAAATAATCTTTGAAAATGACATATTTAGATAAGACTCAATACACATTACTTTATCTAGATTAATCGATTCATGCATCAGATCGTTTATAAATATATCGCTGCTTTGTGTCATTAATGTTTTGTACATTCTTAAAAATTTTTTAATATATAGTTTCTCTCTCTCTCTTTTTCTTTCTCTTTCTGTTACTTACATACATAGATTCTCGTCGAAATAATTAATAGAATCAATCTGTATCAATTTGTAATTCCACATAGTGGCGATGATTAGTACTTCATATAAGATTCATTGAAAGATATTAATTTAAAAAAAAGTCACAATTCATGTTATAAACATTTAAAAAATGAAATATATTTTTGCCGGTATCATTGAATTGGGAATAATTGCTTACAATTAGTTATGTTGCGTAAAGAAACACTTGGGATGTTTTCTTACACTTCAATAAAAGTCTATTATTAATTGCAGTATATTGTGTAGTATTGATTGTTCTACAATTTATTAGTATTTGAGATCATTGTGTATATAAATTTATTCAATATTCTCTTAAAAAAGTAAGGAAAAACTAAAAAAGGATTCTCGATCATTAAAAAAATTAATAACGTATCTAATAGCTCTATTTTTTCATTGCCAGATATACAAATTATTCCGAAGGATTATTCAGTAATAGTACAGCACAATTATATTTTATCTTTATGAGAATCATAAATCGTATATTGGAGATATACATATTAATAAATACGAGCATCAGATTATAACGTTTTTGATTATACAATAATTACATATACGCAGTAACTCTTTTTGTATAAAATTTTTTTGTTCTAATGGGTAATATAATAAATTAATAATAATATGTAGAATAATCATTCAGAATAAAATATGTTAAATTTATATTACAAAAATGAGATATTTCTAAATTCAGAGAATCTCAGTCAATGTTTCTAATAGACAATTAGCACTTATGGAATCGTTATTATACGTCAAAATAATTTGTGCAACTATAAAAATTATTCCCAGTTGGGAAAGGCACATTTTTAGAATTCGAGTCCGGGTTACGACGTCGTGATACGTTCACATTCTCATTATATCGTGAAATTACTTGCAGATCGAGCTGCTAAATTCCGAAATTAACAATCGGGCACTATCAGCGTGCGGACAATCGGCATTCCTCAAACCTGAGATTCCTGCGATTCGCGGTAACAATTGCGGACAACGTATGGCGAATAGTATGAATTCGAACCCGATTGCAATCTTGAAAGGAAGCACCTACAGTCTCACAGAATCCTTCGTCGCCTGCCATTGTAATTACGAGAGAGCCTTGTAAAATCGCTGAGAGAATCACGTGCGACTCGAACGGCTATTCTAAATAGGCAATATATAGTATCCTTTTGTCCTTCCTTTTTTTACTTACAACAATACAAATATTACCGTGTGAGAAATTTCGCTTCGCGATAAATGAACATTTACAGAATTGCACTATATAACAAATAATATTTATCAAACGATATTGTAAATCAAAGTAAAAAAAGATCTGTGCATAATTAAATTTTATAATGATGATGACCTAATTAAAAACATTTTGATTAATTAATCTGTATAAAGACAACATGGAGATATGTATTATGTAGGATATTGAGAATTTATTGCAAAATAAAAAACTCTTTTTTCAATAGCCTATGAATCATCGTATAAGCTTCCGCGCTACATCCTGCGAAATTCCACGTATATGCTATATCGCGCTAAAATCAGTAGCGTAAAATTGGATGATTAAAGAAGCAGCGAATAAGAACGAGTATCTCGTGATAGCTATCTTTTTCCTTACGTGTTTTATGTCAAAAAGCGACATGCATTAATGACGATTTATCCAAATGCCAATTAAATGGAATCGTAATATTATTGATAATACTCTTTTATTCTCATGTTAGTTATATTTGTCAGTTATATTTGTTTACATAAATTTCATTAAATTTTAAATGTTTAATAATTTCAGATGTTTTGAAAATATGATAGTCATTCGTCTTTGAGCTTCTCAGTATTTATTTGATATTTCTCGTATTATATAACAAACAATTAAAAAAAAAAGGAGTGGGATTTTCACCGGACGTTTGCATCTTCCTTTGCTCAGAAACGATAAAAAAATGGCCCCGTTTCCGCTTCGCGAAGTGCGATTAATATGCAATTATTCAGGTCAACAATGGAATCCCCAGTCATGTCTATCAATACTAACTCTCTGAAACTCTCTCCTTCCTTGAAATTGAAGGTATCCGTATATTATCCGTATAAAAAGGGCAATTTATTTTATAAAGAAGCGAAACACGAGATATAATGATACAACCACATATAGAAAATATAATACTGTGTACAATATCGTTTACTGTTATTGATGTATTGAATAGAGTGGCAGTTTCACCTGATCTAATTTTGAGTGGCTGTATACTTTTCATCGGACTAAGCGATATGGACTACGCTTCGTTAATCATTGGACGTGTCGGAAGAAATTATAGATTCTTATTTCGCAAATATCACAGAAAGTGATTATCTGTGAAAAATTACAGCAAAAATCATCATCGTATTATAAATGATATAATATAGCTGGAATATCTCTCTCTCTCTCTCTCTCTCTCTCTCTCTCTCTCTCTCTTTCTCTCTCGGCTTTATTATTGAATTTTCAATGAAAATGAATTAGATGTATAATAAATTAACGTAGAAAAAGATAATTGTAATATATAATAGAAAGTATTTTCTTGTTTATCTCCACGACAAAATTATTACACATTAATTACACAAAGTATCTCCAATTATTGATAGCAGAATGATACATGCCGTTTGCTGCAGGCAGCGACTTTCTGATCAATGTCTTCCTCCTTTAATTTTGCACGTTTTGTTTTTTTTAATATAACTATCTGTCTCTTATTTTCAAAAAATAAAATTTGGAAATTTTCAAATTGAAATGATATTCAAAGAAAAGGTAATAAAAATAAAATTGATATATAACTCAGAATGATTTTTATTTTCGAAATTAATTTTCATGAAATTTGATGAACTTGAAAACTTTTCGTAAATAAATGTACAAGAGTGTCTATCAAAAATTTGTCTCTATAATTTATAATGCAAAATACGAAGAAATGTTGAATAAATTAAAAGTAATTTATTTATTAAAGATAATTCTAGAACAATTTTACATATATCTATTTCACATATATATGTGCGTACGCGTGTATTCATGCGTTTTGTGAAATCGCGCGAATGTTTGCGATATTCGTTTCGTATCATGTATGCTACAAGAGAAATAATACATTACCATGTAATGCTCATAGCGACACATACCGGTGCTTTGTTTCAGAGAATAACGGTCCGTACGCACATGTACAATGCGAAATACGAGAAATGAAAAATTAGTATACATTAGCGGTATACATTATTGTGTTGAATTTAGCTTTGACTATTTTAATTTTATCTGTTATTATGTTATTCGTATATCGTTGGAAAATATCGAAGTAGAAGAATGTCAAGAATCCATAAATAACTCCACCAGCATATTATTTAAATTAATATACTGTTTTAATTAATACGTCAATGTAAATTAAAAATATATAAACATAATCTGATTGCAAATAAAACTAAACTTTGTGTATCAAATAGAAGAAAATAATATTTAGAAACAATGTAGAATACAGTATTTGGTATATAATATTATTAAGATATTTAGCATATTGTAGTGAGATTTATAAGTCGACGAAATTCCTTCAATAGCGATAACCATTGTTCATAATGGATGACATACTTTAATTGGTACAGAGAAAATTAACAGTTACAAAATTAATAGACTGTTAGACAAATATTTCTTATATCAATTTAGTACATCATGGTTTATATTTCAAAGAAATTTATTTCTACATAAATTATAAATTATTCCAGCAATATTATATCTTTTATCTTTTTCAAAAACTAAATTAGAAATGCTTTATAGCGATAAATCTTCTAAAATAGCAATATTAATAACATTTTATTTTTAAACAATTAAAGATTATATATTAATAATTAAAAATTTTTTTTATTTTTTAAAAATATTACATTAATTAAAATATTTAATATCAAGATATTTGAAGCAACAACTACAGACAATAAATTAATTTTATTTTCATCAATTTTATTTTCATTTTTTAAAATAAAAGTCATAAACTAAAATAATAATACGATAGTATCATAATACTTATATGTATAATATATATTATATATATATATATATTTATTAATTTTTTGTGTCAAATATCAGTTGATGATAAAATAGTATACTTCTATTATTATTTATTGATAATATTGATAATTGTATAAAAATAATTACTTATAAAAAATAAATCTACATTTTTATTTTTATCTGTAAATAATGCACAATGTTTTGTATAATTCAGATATTTGTGTTGATAATCAAAAAATTGGTATCTATAGTCGATAAAATAGGTATTTTTCAATTATATCCGGACTTCATGAAATACATGTGGCGGAGTCTACTGATATAATATTATACACACGATACATAATGTATGCAGGGTTGATGATCTTTAAGACTGCACTCTGATTCACGCTCCAACGCTCTTGGAGTCTCTTGGAATTTTATTATCTTTTTTGTTATTAAATACTAAAGACAAAATGATGTTCACGAGACTTATCGTGAGAGTGTATCGGATCGCAATAGCTAATACAGTATCCGGAAGATATAGACATTGTCGACCACATATATTTTTTGTTTTATTAATATTGATATAAATACTTCTAAATATTATAATTTACATTATAATTTACAAAATGTAGTGATAATTTATTTATATTGTAATTTATTATTAGCTGCATATACTTCATAAGTAAATATATATATATATATATATATTATATTTACGATACATTAATTATTATTGCAAATGTGCTGCTTTTTTGTGAAATTATCACTATTAAAAATATATATTAAATACGAATAAAAATAAAATGAAAACGCCCTTTTAAATAAAAATTGAATATTGTATATGTCATAGATGAATATCTACAAATTAATTTAAGTTTTTAATTAAGAAACTTTTATTAAAACGAATCGAGTTATGGAAATAAAAAGAAGTAGTCGACTGCTAATAGTTAATGAGCATATAATGATGAAGCTATTAAACTGCATGATAAACATTTATTGAAAGACTTTCATAGGGTATCATTACACTTATATCAATTGTATTGATTGGACCAGCTGTAGCCGATGAAAAAGCTGTCATTTTCTTCATATCACAAGGATAAAGGAATAGAAATGATTCGAAGCATTGATTGCGAAGAAACAGAAAATAAAAGATAAAAACCTATGAAATGAAAAGGAAAAGAGAGAAAAATTCTGAGATAATAACTAAAGTTAGGATATCGCGTTATTTTTGGAAAATTATTTATATAGTAATAAAACATTAGTTTAGTAATAAAATATCTACATAATGTAAGACATATAAAAGATGTGAATATTGAAAATATAACTCAAGTGCTTGCCTTTAAAGGTCGATATGGTTGTAGAAGGAAGTTGACATTGTCTTGTGGTTAGTTAGGAATATCCATCGAAGGACAAATGCGAATGGGTCAATTTCTGCGCGCTCTGTTAGCCGACCTTCTGCAAGGTCCTCCAATGAGCATGAGAGGACTTTGCGGCTGGAATGCATGACTCGACGATTTTATAACCCGCTTTCAATTACCCTTCTTGCTCCTGTTTCGTTCGCCTCGCGCCATTGCTGCAGAAGGAGAAGAAGAGGGAAATACCGCAATGCGAGCAAAAGACATGAAACGTCCAAATGCCGCGTCGCGTCGTCGCGCAGCGACGCGTCGCATTGCGTTTGTATCCTTACCTCCTTTCTTGCCCGCCTACTCTTTTTCTTTTCAGTCACAGGCACGTGATTTATTCGACGTCAGATAAACACATACAATCTCGCGCGCAGTCAGGAATATGTTAGATTCTATAATAGTGTGCGTAGCTAGACAGGAAATGCATCTGAGGACATCCACCCTAACGAGCGAACAATTCGTTTTGGTTCGTTTGCGCGCTCTCTCTCTCTCTCTCTCTCTCTCTCTCTCCCCTCTCCCTCCCTCCCTTCTCTTTCCCTTTTCTCTCTCTCTCTCCCCCCCCCTCTCTCTCTCTTTCTCTCTCTCTGCTGATATCTGTGAATTCAAAACGATGTCTGTAAGACATCAAACAATTAACTTGCTACAAACACAAATTTTTACTAACCGAAATAAAATAATTTTCATTCTTACCCTGGTGAAAATTTTTCTCATAATTTTTATACGAATTGGAACATTTTTCAGAAATACTCAGAAATATTCGGAAAGTTCATCTTCTCTCAGAACTTCTCTCATACAAGTGAATTCTGAAATATTCTGAAATTTCTCATCCTATAATTTTTAAAAAGTATTTTTTAATTTTTTAGATTTTGTAACATTTCATCAGAAATTATACTTACAAAAAAATCTTAAAAATCTTCTATAATATTCTAATCTAAGATATTTCATAATTAACATATATGAAAAATTCTAAGAAAAGATGTAGATTTTCTGAGAAATATTTCAATTCAATATAAAAAGTGTGAGAAAGTTATAAAATTATGAAGAAATTCTATAGAAAAATTATATAGAAATTCTAAAAAATTATATGAAAAATTCTAAGAAAAATTTTCACCAGAGTAAACATCCAATTAGCGTTGTAATAATATATTATCTTAATATTAATTATAAAACAATAATTATTATTATTAAAATAATCTTAATAAAATAACATGTTATTATAATGTCAGTGTTGAATGTTCAATATAGGTATTAATAATTTCTTTATATAAATAAATAAATTCATTTTTTCCCAATAGGATATGATTACAATATTACAAAAATACATTTATCCCTTTTCAGATCTCACACGATGGTATTGGTTTTGTTGATACCTGTAATCGGATTTGTGGCAGCAAATCCTTTTTCAAACACATTGAATAACCGCTTAGTCCCTCAAGTTCAAAAAACGCTTTCGCTTTCTACGGAGAATCGTTTGGATATAATAGACGACAGTCCAGATAAAATAAATGAAATGGTAGAAAATACGAATGAGACTACTCTATCAATTCTGAAGCACATAAATCATCATCTCAAAGCTTTCGAATCGAAGACACGTGAAAAGGAAACAAATGAAAAAAGGACACAAGGAAGGAAACATAAAGCTTTATTTGTAGATTATCCTCTGTTATCGCGTATCATACATTATCCAAGGATGTCTGCGTATGAAATCGACAATTACAACGACAATTCAGAGTTGACAGCCAAGGATAGATCGTCAAGCGAGTCTGATAAAAGATACCCAGAGAGCGATATTTTTTATATTCGACTACCACCTATTCCATATATGTTTGTACCCGGTATCGGATATATCTCGCAACCACCCACATACTCGAGCGCTCCTTTGAAGCCCCAGATACCCTTCGTTCCTCAACTAGTCCAGCTACATCACGTGAGACCCGTGCGACCTCAACCAGCCTCTCAGCGGACCGTTAATTCCTTCATCAAATTGCCTATAGACTTCATAAGCAACGGCAAGCCCACCGCCGTTTACCAATGGCAAAAGAAGCCTGGCAAGAAGCCAACCGACAGTCCAATCACGAACTTGGACAACCTGTCAGCCGACTTCGTGAACAACGGTAAGCCGACCTCTATTTATCAATGGCAAGCGAATCTCAGGCCGGTAAAGAGACCGGATAATTCGCTTAACAGTCTTGATATGGGACCTTACACCTTTAATGGTAAACTAACCAGCGTGTACTTGCTTGAATCGAATGACTCCACCACAATGCATCAATCCATTCGACACTCCAATTATCAAAATGTGCGTTAAATTTAATTTAATATAATCATGCCGAATATTAAAAATCGGAGCAAGCAATCATAATACGGAAGGAATTTGTAATGTCTCTAATGTATATTTTTATATGCATTCAATACAGATTAACTTTAATCTCGATTTAACTTATTACTTATTTTTATCTTTCTCTAGTTTCTTTTAAGAATTAGAAAAAGGTAAAAAGTAAATTAAAGAGATAATGAAGTTAATATAAACATTGATAGAAATAGACATTAGGCAAACCATAATACGAGTGATAAATATTCTGCTACTATATAGATAATCATTGAAACTATTTTAAAAATAATATATAATTGTATTTTTTTCTATAAATTGCACAGACTCACACGGGAATTAAATAATTTTAATAAAGTGTGTAAAAAATTATATATTATTCAAAGTTCAAAAATTATATATTATTCATTATTATACTATTGTTTTAATTTGTGTATATTATTGAATATTTATAAGTATTTATTGGTCCGTGCAATATCATGAATTGTAAATATGTGAAATATATGTACAAATGATGTTAAGAATAAGGATATACATATCATTTTTAACCTTACCTGTAACGGCAAAGTGAAAAGCACATTTCCTACACTTGGTCCCTTATAGACAAATATTAACTTGGAACATGGGTTTGGTCAGATTGTCTGGGCTATATCCTGTCTGGTTACAAACATGCGCAATTCATTAGACGTGTAAGGGGATTCAATATCAAGTTTATTTGTGATAATATGATTTTGCCATCTAAAAACATTATGTACTTATATTATGTACTTATATGTATATATATATATATATATATATATATATATATATGTGTACGCGCATATAATATATGTGTAATGCGTGTATCATACATATACAATATACAAAATGAGTTTTATATGAATATTATATATATATATATATATATATATATGTGTATAAAAACATATATTTTAATTACATAACAATAAATTATTTTAATTTTCTTATAATATATATATAATTATACACATATTATATTATTTATTACAATTATTTCGACAATAATAAATCATTCTAAGAGTATAATGTAATGATAGTGTCTATTATATTTGGCAAATACAAAGGCATTATAATTAATACTTTAATTAATTAATGATTTTATAAAAATACATTTAATATAGAAATGCAAGTCATGTTAAAATAATAAATAAATAGAAAAATTATGTGAATTATAAGATCATAGCATTTATCCTTCTCGTTTATATCACAGATATTTTTTTTTCACGAAATGTAATTGGTCAGTAATATTTTGCTTACTTTATTTGATGAAAGGATGTAATGTGTAAAAACAATTATCTTCGTTGAACAAGATGTTCTCCTTAATATTTTAAATGTATACGCTCAATTACCAAAAAATGTGATCCCAGAGGCAAGCGACTCGTCACCGATGTGGTCGTTCCTTGCAGATATTAAAGTAAATGCGCTATAACGGGTTGCAAGGGTTCTCATCCAGATACAGAGTGGTAGAGCAAGGTCATAAACAGAGTTCTATAGATATTCATTAGTTTCTATACGTTATCTTACTAATTAAACATTTATTCATATCTGCTTATATAATGCAATTTTGAAACATCAAATGTAACAAATTGCAATAAGAATTATGTACAATATATAAAGTTATTTCTGATTAGATTTATATACATACATATATATACACATATATATATATATATATATATATATCTTTTTAAAGATTTAAATCTAATTAGAAATTATCTAAATAAATATTCAAATCTAATTTGGAGTAACTTTTTATTATTATGTGTATAAAAAGAGATAGAGTTTTTCCAAATAATAATAACGACAAATAAGCATTTTAAGATTAGCATTGCCAAAATATTGATTAAACACGCAGGTACTTGGGTTTTTAAGTATGTAATTGTCAAAACAAAGTATACAAAGAGTTATAAATATCTTTATTCGTTACACTGAATATATACGCCTCATTACATCGAGCGCACTTACTCGATATCTAGAATATAGAAAAAAATATATTCAACACAAAACATTTCCACGTCAATTCACGTAGGAGGAAAAATTTACATGTTGTATAAAAACATGCGTATTGTCCAATCTTAATGAAAAATCTATCTATAGTTATATGGAAACATTTTACGTTGATTAAGTATTCGATCACGGATTAATCATGTTTACGTGGTTATACGCAAACGACGGACGCGCGTGTAGAAATATGATAATATGTCCGTATATTTATAAAAATATATTATATAATGTCAATTTAATAATGGAAAATTTGATTATAAGATCATGAGCTTCCAGCGGGAAGAAATCATTCGGCGATCGTGTATACTGAAAAACAATTTTACATTTTATCAGATTAAAAAAACAAAAATACTAATTCAGTTTAAAATGAAACTCTGTAAAAAGATAATCTTTTTGTTCCCTAATAAATCAATGTCACATAAAATCCTTATATTAATCTAAGTAAAAATACATAGTAGTATTTTTTACTTTTCTTTAAATCTTGTATATAAATAAAAAAGCAAATAAAGAGATAAAAAGAATTTATATTATATATATATATATATATATATATATATATATATATATATAATGTAATTTGAATGTCACATAGTAATAGCTTAATCAATACTTATATTATGTGTAAATAGTGTAAATAGCCATCCAATGCAGGATAGACATGGAACATTCAGTCATAATCTCAATAATACTATCATGTTTTAAGTTCGCAACACACCGAAAGTTTCCGCAAACACATAAATAAAACAACAAATTGTTCTATTCTCAATTTTTTTTTTTTAAGTATTTGTTCGTAAGTTTCATATACTTGTACTTACAATAAAATCAATCATCATAGTACTGAAATCACATTTTTAAAAATATCTCAATTATCAGATTTTCGTAGGCCTCGCGAGATCACTGCTTTTAGCGCTTTAGTGAAAAACAAATCGTACATTCTATCTTTGACAGTCAAGAACACAGCAGAGCCATATTTTATTGCCTATTATGATATTAAACATTGCATTAAACTTTTCAATTGAATTTTTTACTTCCATCAATTAAAACTATCGCTCTTTCAGCTTCCGTCAAAGGAATTCTGCACATTATTTAACATTAATTTCTTTTCTAATTGCAACATGATTTTTTTTTTTTTAATTCAATTCATGTCTAAAATGCTAATGGAAATAATTCAGCCATCTTCCTCTATTACGTAATGTAATGTTATTTTTTAAAGTAATTGTAATTTACGATATGTGATACGACAAATTCTCGCGAAACTCTCATGATTAAAAGAAATGTTTCAAAATACAAAGCAGTAAAGTTATCAATAAAACGTTCTATAAAAAATCTCGTCTAGTAACGTTTCAGTCTTATAACAATTAGAAAAAAAATTTTTTTAAATTGTTCTAGTAAAACTATCTTTTAAAATAATACATTCTTATATTAAAAGAAATGGATGTATAGACGCTTATTTAGTATCATTTTGCGGAAATTTTTGATGTCTATATAAATACAATTGATATCGATTATTATATTATATAGATGTAAAATATGTTTTGTGAAAATATGATATGCTCAAATTCCTCATCCATTTGTCAGCTAATAAGATAATGTAAAAATATAAATAATATTTGTCTGTTATTTCGTCGCAATAATAGAATGGATTATCTGAATATATACGGTAATGTAAAATTAAAAATATACGAAGAAATGAATTTATCAACAAGATGCGATAATAAAACTTATGTTTGCACATTTCTAATATTTACTTATCTTAATGCACCTTTATAAGTAAAGATATAATAACGATGTATATTTAACAGAAGTGGAACAGTTTGCGGAATGCATTATCTTGAATAAAAATGACTATATGCAATATAGGCAAATCTTGTCTCATAGGGAAAGTCTCTGTTTCTCTCTTTTTCTTTCTCCCTCTTTCTCCTTTTTTTTTGCATTTTATCGTTGTCAATTTGAATGGCGATTCCTGATCCTGTATAAACAGAATAGTATGCATCTACTTAAGCTAACAGGCAGGCAAGCCAGTTAAGATATTACACGATTATGCACAGTTATACGAACAATCGAAGATTAAGGTAGAAGGGGATGATAGTATACTGGTTTGCGACTCTTCTCCATAATATAGAAAGCTTTAGGTTTGCCATTTCCGGGAAAGTTTTTGTGGATGCTAGTGGAACCTGTTTTAGTGGCGATTGGTGCATAATATGAAGTGGCAGCTTTTTTCCGGTGTTTTTTCATCTTCGGCACAGTGTTCCTTGAGCCGTGAAGTTCGTTGCTCAGGTGGATCCTATGCACATTCATATCGTCTAATCTATATGCCTTGTTGCCAAGGTTATTCTTTTTCGTCGACTTGAATTTAATATTGTCGTTGTCGCTATTCGAATAGCTGAGTCTCTTGTCATTATTTCTGATGTGTTTCGTCACTGGCTGCTTTTGGTGCAAATGAAGTTGGTTATCGGTGGCACGATCATAACTCTTGCTACTTGTATCGAGCGGATAAAGCTTATTCAGTATGGTTTTTGTAGAAGATGTTTGCTGCTGTTTCTTCATATCCTCCAACTTTTTTCTAGCGTCAATTCTTAGTTGACTCAGTTGAAGACGCTTCTTCTCCATCATTTTCTTTACGACCGGTAAATTCCAATGATAAATCTTGGCAGGTTTACCATTTCCTTGAAATCCCACCGGAAAACTCGGGCCGGTCTTAGTGACTTTGTCGTCGTTGACGGATTTGTGAGGCTTTGTAATGGTATAGTACGGAGGACTAGCCGGAAGTTTCACGATGTAAACGTGGCTGTCACGGTGTCCATGACGACGACTGTAAGGCTGATGTATGCGCGTTTGCGAGCTGAGTCTCGGTGGTTCAGGCCCGGCTAATCGCTTCTTATGATGCCCATCGGGTATTTGAAGAGGTGTCAATCCAAGTCGGTTTAGAACAGCCGCGTTACTTGTATGAACCGTCTCAAAACTTTCCTCGGAAGTAGTCGTAGTGACGGGACTACTGAAGAATATCAGTAGTAAGCCACTTGAAAGAAATAATCTGAAAAAAATCATATACATCATTATGTAGTTTTATGTTAATGTAGAAATGAATACAGTAATAAACAGTAATGCATTAAATAAAAAATCGTTGATATATAAAACATAAGAATAATATCAAATTACAGAATTACTATATTTATTTATTACATTGATTTATTAGTTGATTTAAAAGAAATATATAAATGAATTTCAACGACGTCGCAAACACTTGATATTCGTTCGAGTCGATCTCGAGATCTAGATGAAGAAAATAAAAGGTAGAGTTACGCCGACTTAGAAGACGATTCATCATGAGTTACGATTGCCATGTCTCGCGGAACTAATGAAAGAATCATCTAACCGCAAGTGCCACCAGAGATTCAAAGGAAGGACTGTGTAAGTCTGACCTCTCAGCCATCTGGCCGCTCGTAAATCTGGTTACATGTAGCAAAAATTTTAATGAAAAAGAATTTCAGAGCGTGAAAGTGATGACTCTCTGCCAACAAGGCATAGAGAAATTTTACGATGTGAGAAACCTACAATGTAAAAACATCATAACGATAAATAAGCGTCAATTTGCTCTGTTATTATGAGCCGTACATCGCTGATGAACGTGCGATGAATTACCCTTCCCACTTAATTATTCGTTACAAGAGTAAAGTATGTTAATCATTCAGTCTTTCTTATATACTTGATGATAAAACACATTATATTTATCTTTGTATTTTTAGGTGACATTCAAATCTAAAAATACAAAGTTACTTTTTACTCAACTCAATAGATGAACGTTAAAAATCAATGTTTTAACGGTCATCTATAAATTATTTTGATAATTTATTGAAACATTTTGTAATTTCTTTAATAAAATTAATGTTACTATAATAAGATATATTTTTCCAATATGAAAGAGATAATTTTCTGGATTGAAAGAAGATAGTGGAAAATGAATTTATAACGTATATAAAACACACACAAATTGAATGTGTATAAAATACAAACAAATATAGAACTGCAAACAGTAGTTCTACGTCGAAAAAATAATAAAATATTCAGTAACTTGAGTGACTATGTTTGGTAAGCCAATGTTCATCAGTCTTGGAAGTTGGAACGTCCGTCATGCAATAGCCATAAATTAATATGCCAGCCGGACGACTCCCTCGTTGTGAAATTATTCCTCCATCCAGCAAGGTACTTGACGTGGTCATTCACAACGACATGACGCTCGTGCTGCGTCTAAAAGGAGTGACTGGAAAAGAAAAGGTGAAATACGATGGAAGAGGAAAAAGGTAGAAGAAGAAGAGAAAGAAGATTGCTTGTGTGCGAATAATAAAGAATGACGAAATGTTTTTGTATAATTTAATAATTAAAAACAATTAGTAAGAGATATATATATATATCTTATGTATATAGTTATATTATTCTTACTATTATGATTGTAAATAAGATGAAATAAATTTTTTTTTTTAATTTTGGAGTGGATAAACCAAGAAAAATATGTAAATAATATTTAGATTGTAATAATATGATGTAGTTATTATCTATACTATACGATAGAGTCATCATTGTAGAATGTCAAACAAGGTACGGTCTATCCTCCTATAACACGATACTCCGAGAACACGGTTTCGATATAACACGATGCAAAAATTACGACAGGTCTCATATAACATGGTCTTCCGAGAACCGAGAATAAATCAAGCAATATGGTTTCCATATTGCTTGATTTAATAAACTTGGGAACCCTCATATAATACGAATTATGTATTTGACCCGGAGATCAAAATCGAATATTATTCCGCTAATTCTGCAGTTTAAGTATTACAGCACGGAACCCATTCCCTCTGCATCATTTTTAAGTTTCCCTTAGCAGGATTTACCAATACAACACAGTACGAATGTATATTGTTAACCATGTTATAGAAGGATTGACTGTACTCTATTTTATCATAATTATATTATTTTATAAAATATGTGTGATTATTAAATATAGGTAGACTGTTTTCGTCTCGACCTAAAATATACTGATCAACATAGATATAATAGCGTAGATATAAAAATGTCTCAATGCTACGTTTTTCAAGTTTTTGTTCATTATGATTTTAATTAAGTAATATTTAATTAATATCAACTTTAAAAACAATATACATTATAATTATATTTAAGCTATAAATTGTTTTGATAATAATATTAATATAATAGTAATTGTATGATTACCTAGTAAACGAGAATAGATTGAAATGGATTTAGATTTTCAGAAATATTGATTCACGAATGTTAAAATGAATGTTTTTCAATTCTGAATGCATTTTTATTCATTTATAGGAATTGCATATTAGAGCATATCTTTATGTCTTTCAATCTAAAAATAATATTAACTTTTTCTGTGCATACACAGCACATTGTGAATAATGTTTAATTCAAAATTTTGAATAGGAAATGCAGTTTTTCAATCCAATTGCATCCAATTGAATCTAATTGAATCCAATTAAATCCAAAAAAAAAGTATTCGCTATTTAAAATACGCATTCGGATAGAAAAAGAATTCATTTCCATTTTAATTCATTCTCGTTTGCTGGATAATACATATGTGTATATTATTAAACAAGATAATACACAAACAGACTATATAAAGAAAATAAATATCTTTTTTTCTGTATTCATTCAATGATTCTATTCCGCATTTAAGTACAGAAAAGCACTTGGACATTTGAGGAAAACAATGATGCCACCTTACAGGAAAGTGCAGCAGCTTTGAAGAACGCGGAAGAGGATTCACTGCTCGAAGAAGAGAGTCCAGATTAGCCTGACGAAGGGAGAGCTTAAGGAGTGTGAAGAAGAAGAATAAGAGAAGCGAAAAGTAACCGCGGAGTGCGAGCACGTGCACGTGCATACAAGTATGCGTGAGAAAAGCTCACAGTTGGAAATCTAACGTATTGGTGAAGAGATGGAAAGGCAACGCCTGGCCAGAATGACGGATGAAAGGGAATACCAACGTTGGCGTCTCGTGGCGATCGGAGATTAATCTTCATGATCATCCGTTCGACCGTTCAACCGAAGTGGCAGCAGCATGCGAGCTGCCCGTTTTACCTCTATCTAGTAATCAACGGATCATTAAATGATTTAACTCTCTTCTGAAAGTTCGCTGCTCTATGCTATTTTTTGACGATCTCGTATTTCGTCAATGTATATGTAAAGCTTAATGTTAATCGTGTTTGTTCGGTCATACACGAGGTATTACAAATATTTATCGAGAGACCCGAGTTTAAGGTCTGTGACCTTTATGCATGAGGTGTGAAAAACACCTTTCAAGAGAAGCTTCAACGGTCATACGTTTGTGGATCACCATATTTCGCATATTCTTGCTATATAGTAGTTCTCTGACTTTATATATTTCGTATGTATTAGATTTACACAAATATTACACGAATATAATATCTGTATTCATATATATAGATAAATGATATATTTTACACAGATAATGTATGAAACAAAGGAAATCTTAAAAAAAAAAAAAGAAAACTACCAAAAGATACATAAGATAAGTTAAAATTATCAGAAAGATCCTCCAATTTTGTGACTCATAATATATATATGAGATAATTTAAGTGTTATATTTAATCATTTCTTATAATGACCGTGAACCTTTGTTAGAGAGAACGAGACAAAGTGTACTCTATTCTCATAAATTTCAATATACTAAATCTAATTGCGTGGGTCTTAACAAGAATTGCATTTATCATTCTAACATGATGTAATTAATTCTTTCAAGACAGATCTTATTATCCATCATGTATGAAACTGATGAAATCTATTCGTTTTCAAACCTAAGATAAAGAAAATTAATTGATAAAGATCTGAACTTTAATTTCACGCGATGATGCTTTTCAGATTGCACTTCGCACTATGTTATAACTTACAATGTATATGTAACGTATATAATTACATAAAAGAACTTCAAATCATATTCAAGATTTGTTCTAAAAATTAAAGAAAATAAAAAAAATACAAAAAAATATAATCCAGAAACATCGATATTTTTAAATCTTGTCTCAAATACCGTTACTTTGCTCGACAATTTTATTTGCAGCGTAACACAAAAAATTTCCAATCGTTAAACCCTCCAGGCAAAATATTCGTTTTTTGGCACTTGTTGCGCCATTAAAGAAACAAATTATCCCTTTTGGATAAACATACATCCTACGTAATATTCTTCAAAACTAAGCACGCAAACCCAATTACATCAATTATTATTAACGAATCGGTGCACGCTACAAATTACTTTCTTCGGTTCTCTTAGCCTGCTTTAAATATTACATATTTTCTTTTCTTGTAAATAGTTTGAGAATTTAATCATTCGTTAATTATTTTCGTAAATTTACAACTCACGCAAATATCTTTAACGCGAAAATTAAATTATACCTTTTACTCGCGCAAAAATAAAATTTAATAAGTATATAGAATGTTGAACCAATTAAAAATTATTTCTGTAAATGCATATAAACAATTTTTATTGCTTTTAGTATTATAATTTAGGACATTTTCATTTATAATATTGTATTTCATTTATAATATTTATCAAAGTTTGTACGTTCAAAACTCAACGTTTTTGAAACAGGCAGTTGTCTTTTTTCTAGTATCTGAAAAAATACTTAAAATATAAACAGCAAACCGGTTGACAACCGGTTTGGTTACTCTAATAAAATTAAGAAGAATTTCTATATATTTTTCTATATGAAATAGATAAGATAAATCTATCATTTTTTATGATTAGAAATGTCAATACAAAAGCGTATGAATAACCGCAAGAAGATAGATATTCCTTATTGATTTGAAGCTAAGCTAATTTTTATAAATGTAAACGTAGTTACTTTCTTATAATTGTACAATCTATGTAATTGTACAATAATAAGATTTCGACAAAAATAAAATATTATTTTTTTTTAAACAGAAAATGTCATTAGGTATAGGTTGCGCATCTTATATTAGAAGAAGAACAAGACGTATCTATTATTACTACAAGTACTGCGATCGAGCTAATCATTTTGCATCATTGGTGAATAGGCTGCGTAAAAAAAAAAGGTAAAATTCGATTTCTCAAGCAAGAAAGAATGAATTCGAGGCAATAGTAACCGTTGGAACGACATCATCGATTCTGCGTCGTGTTAACCTTATATAGCATTGGCATTCCCTTACGGCTCATTAAATCTACAAGCCACTGCCAGAGATCGACATTGGCAGGCAGACAGACATAGAAGAGAAGAAAAAAGGCTAGAACGAAAGTCGCGGAAAAAATATAGATAGCCACATACCCAGGCAGGCATGTCCTTAAGTTCCATGCGGATCTTGAATGGAAGGAGTACGGAAGTAAGGAGCGACATACTTCTTGCCTTTGCACCGAAGGTAATGATGGGTGCGAAGAGAACGTTCAGTAGACGTATTAGCGTGAATGACTCTCGTTAGGAAGAGCTATAATAATTTTACTTCCCATATAATCAAAGATACTTTAATCATCGCAATCAACACGCGCTACGCTTTATCATCCTTAGTTTAACTATTAGAGTCGTGTGGTACGCATTATTAATTAATTCCATTCCGAAAGATCGATTCCATTATTCTTCCACTCCTTTTATTACGATTAGTAATTTGCTACCCGCGTTATAGCTTTTTGGATTACGATCGCCAATGATACTTATAGCGGAAAAATTTAATGTTTAATATTATATATATATATATAGGATTAATATAAAAATCCGAAGTTATGTAAGATTTGAATATGTATAATCGCATGTGTGAGTGCGCGTGCATATAACGTTTTATATTTAAAAATATGTTATAAATATTGAAAGGATATGTCTATACATATACATATACACACACATATATATATATATATATATATATATATATAAGCAATTGGAAAAAAAGAAGTTGTATTTCCTGGACAAAACAACGCAAGCCACACGAAGCAGACTTAGGTTCTCTTGACCATTGTTTCGGTCACGTAGCCTTTCTGCCGCCTACGTAGAAGAAACTCGAGTATCTCAAGTATGTAATCTCACGCATTGATCCTCTGCCTCTAAGGATCGAGGAAACCAAGTCTCGGGAGGTTGCTTTCCTCGACTTGGAAGCTGAAATTTCACCAAAGCGAATCTCTGACGGATATTCTGCGTCGCTAGACGTACTAATTGGCGCAGTTATATGTTCGTGAGATACGTTTCTCTAATTAACTAATTGGATTACGCGAGAACCACAAACATTGCGTTGTGATCTATCACGAGAACATGACAATTATTTTACGTCCTGTTACGTACGCTAACTTGTTATTATCGTTTTAATCATAAAAAAAAGAAATTATTTGTCAATAAGCGATGACGATCATCACAAACTTGTTTTAAATGGATGTGGACAATCCGGAGACTGGAATCCTGACTAAGTTGTATAATTGGATCCAGTGTGGATCCAGATCTAGAGTTGAATTTGAAGTCAGAAGTTGCTTTCTCATGCAATGCAGCGTTGCCAAATTAAGAATCTTATTAAGAGTTGTTATTGAATTTAAAGGACAATATTTAGTATATAATCTCTTAATTATTTTTGTTTTATTTAAACTTTTTAATTAATAAAATAAAAGCTTTCAAAGAATTTCATAAAGACGTGTACAAATAAAGACTTATAAATTTTATATATCTATATAATTTATTTATATAATTCTTTTCTGAATTATCTAACACACACACACACACACACACACACACACACACACACAC
>Ga0157363_1000550_pt1 | contig 28932 bp, 20 predicted proteins | sample AttsexASBM1_FD_111477 | JGI IMG/M metagenome (GOLD analysis project Ga0157363, IMG submission 111477) | Fungus gardens microbial communities from leaf cutter ant in Ribeirão Preto, State of São Paulo, Brazil - Atta sexdens ASBM1 | ecosystem: Host-associated > Fungi > Mycelium > Unclassified ... | reverse complement strand
TTTCGCAATTCGTTTGTAACAATTTTTACCGTAATGATTTTACCCGGCTTATTATAACAATGCGATGCTGATTTCTCATTTACATGTGCACTTGACTTACTATATTTGTTCATTAAGGACTCGTTGCGCATCTTTCGATTATAATCACTTGATTTCATATCTTGTAGTAGTAGTAATTTTTAGTTAATTGATCCCTCTTAGGGATACAATTCCAATACTTTTACATCTATTCTTATCTCTATTCTTAATCTAATTCCGATTACATACACACGCACGCATGCATGCACGCGCACACACATACACACACACGCACGCACATCCACTCACGCACGCATGCACGCACACACGCACACACTTCTGCTTCCATCGCAAACGATTCTCGTTATTTAAGCTATTTATTTTTTTTTTCAATATTTCATTACTTTTCATTATTATCTGGGAGTACTCATTCTCACTACTTTCTCTCCCTCTTTCTCTCTCCTCCCTCCTTCTAATTTCGTTCTTCCTCTTTACATTTTTTTAATATTCATTCCTCCCCTCTTCCTTCTCTTTCCAATATCTTCTCTATCTCCTGCCATCTCCCTTCTGCTCCATCTTCCACACTCCTCCCATATATGCTTCCATGTCTCTTTTTCATATCCACACTCTACATTTCCTATCCTCTTTCCATCAATACATTCCCTCTCCTATCCCCTCCCCCCTCCAGTTTATACTTAGTCATTCTTTTCCATCTATTTTCTGTCTTTCTTCAAATATCCTGGAATTCCTTCCTCTTTCACTTTCTATACCGTCTATTAAATCTTGAGCTTCTAATTTTTCTCATCTTTCTTCTCTTTGCCTGTCCTTGTCCACTTTCTCTAATTCAATAAATTCCTCTTTTCTTTACCCCTATTTCCTCATTTTCATTCCTTGCATCTCTCTCCCTTTCTCTGAAAAATTCCTGCCTTTCCTTCTCCCATCTTGATAACTTTTTTCCTTTCTCCATTCTTTCTCTTATCTCTTTTCAACATTCATTCTTTAATTAATTCACTTCCTTTTTCTTCCCTCATCCTCTTTTCAAAATTTCATGCTCTTTTTCCAGCCTTTTTAACTTATTCCTCTGTACTCCTCTCTCACCAAGTATCCTGGTGTACTCTACTCCTAGTACTCACCTTATATATTTTTCGTGCGTTTTCTTTATTCCCTCCCTTTCTTTCCATCTCCAAACTTTTGCTCCATATTCCATCACTGTCCATACCATCCCATAACAAACAACCGTATCCCTTTCCTCCAGTCTCCTCCAATCTCCTTTTCCCTATTTCCCATACCTGCCCATACCCCATTATCGCTGCCCTTGCCCTTTTTTTTATCTGCGCTTCCTGTTCTCCATTTTTTTGAAACACATCTCGGGTATTTATATTCTTTCACTTCTTCTATCGTTTTGTCCTCTCATCTTCAGTTTACCTTCTTCTTCCTTCCTTATTAAACCTCAAGATCTTTGATTTTTCGACATTTACCACCAATCCTTTCATCCTTGCATAATTCTCTAATCATCGATCTCATCTATCTTTCCCTTTCGTCATTATTACTATGTCTACATAGGCTAATGGCACACTTTCCCTTCTTTTAACCTCTCCTTATCCTCCTTTTCTCTTCCAACTCCATTATCAACATATTGAACAATCTTGGATTCCCCAATCATAGGACATCTCTTCCTGATTTCCTTACTCGTCCAGAATACCCCACTTATCTCTGCCTAACTCTACATTTTGTTTCCCTAAATAAATCTTCACATCTTCTCACTAACCTCTCTCTTACCCCTCTCTCCCTTAAACTTCTCACTAACATCTCTCTATCTACCGAATCGAATGTTGTCTTCAGATTTACAAAGAATGCTATCAGCTTTCCTGAATCTCTATTTAGTCTGTCTATTGATCAGATAATTCACGATATAGGCATTATTCATTGTCCGCATGCCTCTCCTGAAGCTTATCTGATTCTGAAGCTTATCTATCATCTTTCCTTCTCCCATTTCCTTCTCTAATTTTTCCTATTGTATAAACCTTATATAGCATTGATGTCAATGTTATTCCTCTATATTCTTCCACCTTTTCTCCCTCTTCTTTTTTCTTTATAGAAATTTTATTATTTCCTCGTCCCACTCCTCAATCCATTCCTTTCCCTACCTTATTACACATCTCCAATCAGTCCTCTATCTTCTCTCCTCCATATCTATCTCCATTCTTTTCTACTACTTCGTCTATTCCTATTATCTTACCGTTCTTCATTTCCTTATCTTCCTGCCCTCTTTATCTCCTCTTTCGTTATATCCAGCTCTTCGTCTTCTTTTTTTCCTTTTCTTATCTCTCTTTTTACTTTTCACTCCATTCTTCTTAATATATCCTTGAAATATTCTAATCATTTTTGCATTTGTAATCCTTCTGTGCCTTTCCTCTTTTTTCTCTCCCTATTAACTTCCTTCCATACCTTTGCTTGTGTCCTCACCCCTTTTGCTATCCATTTTCATTCTCTTCCTTTTTCTTTCCATCATATAATCTGCCCTCTTCAATTCTCTATATCTTATTTCTTTTCCTTTTTCTTCTCTTTTTTACTGCCGTAATTCCCTTCTTATCCTTCTTTTAAATTCCTTACATTCTAAATCTCACCAGCTTATCTTCATCTCCCCCTTCTCTCCCTTTTGTCCTTCTTCTAAAATTGCTTGAATTTTTTCTCTTAACTGCTTCCATTCCTTCTCCTCTTTTCCACGTAATACCTTCTCTATTTTATATCTAAACTCTTTCTTGTTTCGATTATATGCATTTTTTCCTTTTTTTACCGTTTTCTCTCCTATCCCCTTTTTCGCTCTTTCTAACCTTACTTCCTTCCACTCGTTGTCGAATACTTTGCACAGATTATTCTATGCTTCTTGAGCTGTTTTCGCTGACTGCACATGTACATAATTTACACTTTCAAGAGAAAACACAATTTTGACTCTGGCACGTGTTTTCGTAGTCTGTTTTAGTTTGCCTGTACGCATTTCTAAAGATCTTCCTGCTTGAGATAGGTTTGCATTGCAAATTTCCACGTACAGAAATTTTCTCGTCTTTTAAGCTTTTCGATTAGCGACAACGTGCCTTGTTGAGTCGCCATATTGATACGAATGAGAATGTCGTTTCATGTTCACGAATGATTGACCATCGTAATGATATGAAGCCAGTGAAGACGAATTCTTGAGATCTCACGAACTTTTACATTCAATAAATTCACAGCAGTATACGATCTGGTTCCTGATTGAATTTAGAAGTGAAAAGGCATGAATAGAACTCGAAAGGAATTTTACGTTTTTTAGAGAACACACAGAAGGAGAACGAATTTATTTAACAGAATTACCAATAGTTACATATGAAAGAATAGTGACAACCATAGAATTTATAAAGAGAGCTAATTCATTAAGTGACGGGAAGCCATCTATGAAAATAATATGAAAAAACTAATAAACTACATTTAGTTTATAACGTAAACTAAAATAAAACTCAAAACTAAGTTCTTTAATAATTCCAACAGTTTTATTCGAGAAGCACGTATATTTTTAGCGCCTTTTTTTTAGAAAGGTAAGTTTATACTAATTATTTTAACTTTTAATACTGTATTTTTATTAATAATCATTTGTGAATACTTGAAATCTCCGTGTATAAAATCTCTGTCTTCTGTGATTGATTGACAAATCATGTCCCCTACTTTTTGCCGCCATGTGCAATGCACGGAATGCAAAAAGAAAGAAACCAAATTCGAGGATAAAAATGGACTCGAAAAATGCATGGAAAATCGGGATGCGATTTTAGTTCCGTTGCGGGAAAAGTTGGAAGTATATTGCATGATAACGCGTACACATATTTGTTATTTGTTTTTTTTTACATACATGTTATTTTGCATTATTCTTAAGGCAGAAATTCCAATTTATATAAAATTCAATTTTATTTGATTAAATAGTAAATGCATCAATATTTATTGAAAAATACATATATTTATGCATAGTCATAAATTATCATTAAATTATCGTTTTTTAACTTACTAACATCAAAAAACATTGAAATAAAAAGAAATGACTTGAACGACAACTTTTCAGAATATATTCTATGGATGAAAATATACAAATTTACAGAATTACAGGAAAATAGGAGGAAAAATATTTATCAAATCTTCTAAGTTGATAGTTTTCTTCGATAGGAGCATTCGATTTTGTTCTTCGGTACAGCGCTTTTTCGAAGCCATATTTTTTTGTGACCAGAAGTTTGAGTTTAGTCTTCTTCTTTTTAGTCCGCAATGGCTTACCTTGCTTCTTTTTCCACTGTGCACTTGATAACATGAGAAGAGTGGGAGTAGTTGTAATAGTTACTATGAAGCTATAATCAGTATAAATTATCAGTAACTACTCCCATTCTTCCCCCACGTATTCCCATGTGATAATGCAAGCCACTATCCATCCTATTTCTCTTCTGCCAAAATGTATGCGACTTTCCATGCAAAGTAATATCTACCTGTAACTTAAAGTCATGGCACACAGAAAAACTTGAACAATAAAATGTAAGCAATAAGCGAATTATTAATCAATCATAGAATTCTTAAGACCATAACATAAGTAATAGCCAATCTAACTGTTGTTTTCTTAGTGCTTACCAGAGTATTCAAATATTCAGATATCCGAAATCGATTTCGATTCGAAAACTCAAAACCATATTATTCGGATTATTCGGATAATTTGGATAAATTTCGGATAATATCTGGATTATTCGGATTCGCGGATCTAACTCCGGATTTAGATCATGTCCAGAAAGAAAGAAACATCGATACATTTAATGAATTTTAATATAAGTTACTTTTTAAGTAAAAATTGAATTTTAATTCACATGTATGTGGGAATCTTGCAAATGATAACGCTTGTCGATTGCTCAACACAGTTTATTGATGCATGAGGTACAAAAGATATATGCTTCTCAATCGCACGCTATCATCATGCTTCGTTGACGACCGAATCGAATCTAATCTTACCCGATGCAACGACCGTTGCGCCGTCGTCCGCAGTGCTCTGCACGGCCAAAGCTTATTACCGAAGTACGAGAAGTATGGTTCTCACACTCGGCCATTCCTGCAATTCCCTTTCCTGAAGGACATACTGTATAAGGTTTCATGTAATCTGCTGACATTGTAAACTCAGGTCCTTCGTCGTTACATACTTTTATAACTTCATATCGATCTTTAATCCGTGACATTCAATATGGTCCTAACTATTTCCTCTTGATCTTCAATCCGGGGGCAAATTGTATCCTCTGGATCACTACCAAATCACGTTCCTTATAAATGCAAACTTTCTTACGACGCTTATTCATAACGCTGATTTTCCGCTTGTATCTTTAAAATATTCTGCTTCGCTAACTTTTGTAAATTATCGCGGTCTTTGTTAAAAGATTGAATATATTCTTGTTCTAATAAAGAAATAATTTGTACATCATTACAGTGTTTCATTTTTACGCTAAAAAGAGCTTCAAATGGACTCATACCTACGCTGATATTAAGGCTCATTTGCAGCTTCGCAACATATCGATACCATCGATCAGGGTTATCTAATGACAACCCTTTGTTAACACTGGAATGATCCGATTCACGCGTTCTACTTGACCATTATCACGTGATACACCGATAATTACTGCGATCTGTTCAGTGCCTTCAAATGATACAATAATTACAGAAATCAGAGAAGGTGAACGTGATCGCGCCCCGATCCGTTATGATGCGTCTAGGATTATCAAAGATCTGTTGCATCGTTGTAAGCTTATTTATTATTTTTTTGGTATTCGTAGCTTAGTGAGATATAATCACACGAACTTTGAGAAGCCGTCCACTATAATCAATAAGTACTTATATAAGTATTTAGACGTACTAGTCATTGGGTCTAAATGGTCGAGATGATATGTATTTAATGATACATCGCCTTTGGAAATCGATTTCAATTCACTTTCCTTTTTGCCTTTTTTCTTTTCAGATAATATACATGGTACATAACATTCGATAAAACTTTTGGCTTTTTCTTTTAATTTCAGGATATAATATTCTTCTTGAAGCATCTCTACTTTTTTAACACCAAAATGCCCATTTTCGTGCGCTTTTCTTATAACATCATGATGATAATATTCGATGATAATGTTACTACAGTTTTATCGTCTTTTCCTCATTAATAGTTGTTTTCTAAATAGTTTTTGTAAGACTCCTTAACTAATAGTCACTTAATGGTATAACACTATTTTTTTTTCGGTATCGGTAGTCTTGCTGCTCCTATAATAAACCGGATGGAAATCTTTTTCTTTGTAGGAGGACCGCTCCGTATTCCTTACTCACATCGGTGTGTAATTCAGTAATCGTTGATAAGTCATATATACGAAGAATTGGCTCTCTCGACAATGCATCTGTTGAACAATGCAGCTTGTTGCACCAATTCGAAATTGTTCTCCTTTTACTTCATACAATAGATATGCTATCTGGGCGTAGTTTTTCACGAATTTTCTAAAATAACTCGTGAGATTCAAAAAGCTCTGCAGCTGTTTCAACGTTTCGGCTGAAGGAAATTCTAGACTGCACGAATTTTAGTTAGGGATGGTTTGACGCAGCCATTTCCAATAATATCCTTGACCTATTTCTGTAAAACTTGCATTTTTTCCAATTAATGCTTAAACCATCATTAGCAAGCAGTTAACACTTAGGATAATTTACAAAACGCGTCTTCTTCGTCGTAATCCGGAATGATTAAATCGTACATATATATGAGAATCACTGATTTTCGAATGAGATCTTACTTCGCCAATAATAAGAAGCTAGTTGGGCTATTGCATAATCCATATCCATATATGCATATGAAAGGTGTCTTCATGAATTCATATTGGCCGCTTGGCGTAACGAAGACTGTATGTTTTGGCTTTCTGCTTTTATCGGCACATGGAAGAATCCATTCTTTAAATCGATAACTGAGAACACTTGAAAGTTAACGTCTATTCTATCGTCTATCAATGGCATTGGATATTTATCGCGAACTATTTTCTTATTTAAGAAATCTATACAAACGCGACTGGAGCCTTTTTTGTTACAATAATTACAGAATTAGCATACTCGCTGTGGCTGGGTTTAATTATGCTTCTAATCACTCGTCTACTTGCCTGTCTAAAATGTTCTTTTTCTTCGGAGCGAGCCTATGTGGACGCAAGTGAACGGGCGTTCGATCCTTCAGTGTGATCTTGGTCTCTACTTAGTAGTCTTCACCTTATTCTTTGGATAGTGCTTTCTAATTGCGTTTCGATTCTGCTCCGATACGGTTCTGCAATTTCGATTTCCACGACGGTGACATAATTTATAGTGACTAATTCTTCGAATTCATTTGGCTGGTCATCCTTATCAACGATAACTTCCGTGTGCTTGAGGGTATCGTATATTCAATCAAAGACCGTTTGACTTCGATTCTTCCTTTCTTTATAGTAACCTTCCAGGAAATCGCGTCCAAGGATCAACTCAACAATCATAGAATGCGTAGGAACTACGTATGTCTGAATTTCGTAAACATCTCTGGATAGAGAACCTCAGGCGAAAAGTACCCATCAGCTTCGTGGAGACATTCCTCAATCCTGTAAACAACTAAGTCGTATTGTTTAATTTGCATTGCTTGCCGATCTTCTCGTACATGTTATGACGCACCAGACTTGTGTCACTGCCCGTGTCGATTAAAGCATCGTATGCCAAATTGGCAACCTCTATTGAAACGAATTTGTCACTGGTATCATTGAGTTTACTGCAGACATGCTTCTGGTTATTATAATCGTCACTTTAGAGCAATGTGCCCATATTCGTTGTATTTGAAACTCTGCGGCCCTTTATCGGCATTCGTACAACTTTTAACATCATGTTCTGTGGAATCGCAATTGAAGCAATTTGCCAGCTGGCTTAGTATTTGATCTTTGCACTTTTGCCATTTTTTATACTGTCTTTAACTCTATCCTTCTTAACAGTTGTTTTCTTCCGCTGTGTTTTTTCTTTTATGCGATCGTATACTTTGAACATCGTATACTTGAAACATTTCTTCAATTTGCATATCATTTTCGCGTTATACAACATCATCTTATTGCACTCTTCATCTTGTATGTCGTCTATGATGTGTTGAACAAAGGCAACCTTCCTCTATGACTTTTATCGGTGATCTCTTGCATCGCGTAAATGTTCTGCCGGCTGGTTACTTTCGGTTGGTTACCATTTACGCTTATATAATTGTGTTGATTACTGTGTATCGTCGCACTGTTCAATTCAACTTCAAATTCTCTCTTCAGACGGCGTTTGAGTGATTCCAAGAAGTGATCTTTTTTTCGAACGACATGAATCGTTTCGCTGATCCTTTTAGCATGCGCTTACCATAAACTAATTTATTTCTGTAAGTCATTCCACTTGAATAGAGTGCTCATGTTCGAATTCTGAGATCCAATTGCTGATCGATAACTTATCATCGCCAATAAAATACGATAAGCTGCCCTCTATGTTCTTGATCGTGAAGTTATTCCCCTGCGACTGGCGGTTGATTCCGATACGTTGTCAATATGACAACATATTTTCGATCTCTCGATCTTCCTCGTTCGCGCTCGTCATTCCGCCACTGACTTCGTGTTCTGTATTTTATCGGTCGATATTTTATCGGATATCTTCTGTCGCGTATTCTGCGTCTTCGTCGTCCGTCGAATCGCTGCTGTCCGATTCATCGCCCATTGTATTATTCTCCTTGCCATTCGCGGCATCTTCAGCTCTTCGTAGTCTTTCTTTCAATTGATTTTACTGCCGATATACCTCATTTCCGCAATTCGTTTTTGAGATCGGTTAGTTTCATTTCGTTACTAGCTAATGTGAATTCTTCGTCTGTCTTTTTTTGTGGCGCCTTCCCTCTTCCCGTTGTCTCTGTCGAGCCATCTTGTTCTGACGGGACGCCTTTCCCGCCATCTTTGCCATTGCTCTGCGATCCACCGGAAGATATTTTTACACGCATTTGCTTTCAACTTTCAACTTTTATTTCACAACTGAGGCGCTCACACAACTGCACAATTGAGATTTCTTACAACTATTCTGACAACTTTACGACTTGCAACTGTGCAGCCGTGAATTCGGAATCGATGTGTGATCACTAATATTTGTCGCGTCGACCTATTTATCGCGCTCGATTTACAAGCATTTATCCTGCCGATCCTGGCTGAGCCCCCCTGCAAAAAAAGATGTGTGAGAATCTTGCAGGTGATAACGCTTGTTGATAACTCAACATAGTTTATTGATACACGGAGGTACAAAAGTTATTTCTCAATCGTACCCTGTCATCACGCTTCGTTGACGACCGAATCGAATCTTATTCGACGCAACGGCCGTCGCGCCATCCTCCGGCGATCGTTAAGTCCTGTCGACCGCAGCGCTCTACATATTGGCCAAAGCCTATTACCGACGAAAGTACGATTCCCACATGTATAATTGAAGAAAAATAAAATTAAAAAATATACAATAGATTCATATAGAATTATACAAGCACTTAAAGTCCAATCGCTTAAGGCTATTTGTTTTTATAGGTTATTCCTCATATAATGTCCTATGAGATTTAATATTGTTTATAAATATAAATGTTCAGAATAAACTCTCAAGCTTAAAATAGTAATAACAAAGATGTACAAATAGTAATAAGAAAAGTATTTGTATTTCACTTTTCACTCACAAATTAAATAAGTATATAATATAATGAATTTAATATACACTCAGTCCGCACTAATAAGTTTGCTACGAATCCGGAATCGAATCTGAGAACCGGATCTGAATTCGACTTTTACTATTCAGATCTCAGATTCGGATATCTTAGAAAATTCGAATCTCCGGATAATTTGAATTTGAAGCATCACATTCATTCGTAATTCTAATAAACAGATATCCGGATAGCTTTAAATCCGAATCAATCTTGAAGTCTTACTGCTTATGTCTTGCTGCTCCTTAAGGGGGTGGTATTCTAGTGGGTAAAAAAAAATCGATTTTTTTTTACATATTTTACAAGTATTTGATATAGAAAATAGTCTGTAAAAGGAATTAGCTCGATTCGTAAAATTAATAAAGTTATTGCATCTGGTAGGGATCTTCGGCTCGTTTTCGCAAAAAAACTGCAAAGTTCGAAAGATATCGACTTTCCTATTTCAAAAGAATTTGGTAAGAAGAAGAAAAATGAAGCTAGAAATGTTGAAACACATTTAATGGTTTCCGACGACAGAACATGGAAAAAAAAAGGATTCTAGCTGATTGATCGTAAGTAAAATTATATTTATATCAGTACAAAAAACTTTTAACGTATTTTTCTCGAAACCATGTTTTTTAAATTGGCTCCCATGATATCTCGAAAATCAATTAACCAATCGAATCGGATGCGTCGGACATGTGCATATATCTTCAGCACATATATAGCTATAGCCTGTACTAGGATCAAATCGAAATATATATTTTTATAATTTTTACAACCATTTTGGTGGAAAAAAGACAAAACTCGAAACTTAATTTCGACATGATGACATTTTTAAAATTATTAGTATTTTTTTCTTCGTTTTAGTATCTGCTATAATCAAACTCACTACTGTTCCGGAATCATTGTTATTTCAAATGTATTCTCGGGGATAATAAATAAACAGCTTATAGACACCAAGCCGTTCCTGTTCAATCATGCCTGCGGCCGACATTTCAAAACATGAGTATATCTCGCTCCTGTTCTAATTATGCTATCTTAGATGGCACGCGAATCCCCTTGCGCGACACTCGAAAAGTTGACTATCGCGCACACGTTTTGCGTGCGAGAGTTCAGTTCGCTTCTCAATCAATACGGATCATTTATCGAGATTCGTGCTTAATCACGAATATTCAGAGCAAAATCGAAATTTCGTCGTGAATCAACGCTGTATTTTGTCCCATAATGTTATCGATCTACGCCGATTGCGAGGACATTCAGTGCGCGAGAATTACATGAGTTTTCGGCGAGATTCGCCGGTCTCATTGTTATCCGCAATACGAATTCTTTCTAACGGCTGCGAGAAATTAATTAAAAGTCGTACCAAGTGCGAGTTACATGTGCACGCTCCGAGCGAATCAATTCTTGGATCACGAGCATCGTCTACTGCTTTGAACAAATCTTAATTCTGATTCAAGAATAGAGCTTAAATTATTATAATAATTATTATACGAGAGTTCGTTATCATTATTTCACGCATTTGATGATACCTTTCATATATGGTGATACCAGCATCACAATACAAACACATACTAATTAAGAATTTCTTTGGTTTTTTTTTCAGATGAACAAAAGAGCTGGAATCATGGGAGTCATAGACATAGTTTTATTTTTCACGACGTTACTTAATATTTTATATAGCGCGTATTAATAATTATGTTTTAATAAAAAAAATTTTGAAACGTTCTTCAAATTTGTAAAAATATATAGAAAAAATCCTGTTCCAAAAAACTTGTATTTTTAACAAATTTGCAAAAATAGCATAAAAATTCGGCTTCTAGATTAAAATACCCCCTTAAGTTTTTTGTGCGTCATGTGCCTCAAGCTAGTTACACAGACTTTCTATAACAGTAAACGTAATCGTAAATGTAACGTAAGTTTCCGATCAATCGCGTTGCTCAATTTGGTCGTCTGTAACCGTAACAATCGAGCAATGCTATTAGTCGAAAACTTTACTGTTGTTGTTACGGAATGTGTGTGTGACTAGCTTTAGTTAATAAACAGATTATAATTTCGTTTTCTCGATTTTTTTTGTTAAATATTAATTAATTAAAAACATATAAATATACATATCAATGAATAAATTACTTTTTCATTATCATTTCCTAACTTAATTAACAATTACCAGCGTGTAATTTCATTTTCATTTGCTTTTGTTAAATATTAAGTTGTAAATAAATGAAGATCAAGGTCGAATAAATCACTTTTTCATTATCGCCATTTCCTAATTTAGTTAACAAATACCAATGTATAATTTCCTTTGAAATCGATTTTCTTTTGTCAAATATTAGGTTATAAATTATAAATAAATCGATGACAAATAAATCACTTTTTCATTATCATTTCCCAGCTTAGATAACAAATACTAGTGTATAATTTCATTTTTATTCGATCTCCTTTTATTGAATATTAATTTATAAACAAATAGAGATCGATGATAAATATAATCACTTTTTCGTTATTATTTCGTAGCTTAATTAACAATTACCAGCGTGTAATTTCCATTCGATTTTCTTTTGTTAAATATTAATTAATTAGAAACAAATAGAAATTGATGAGTTTTTATTATCATTTCATGAGTTATTAATGAAAATTAATAAAATAAATACTAGCGTATAATTTTGTTTACCACGTATCACCAGCGCTTGGGTGCTTGTTGCATCAATACCAACGTACGTTCGCACCAAAATGTGCAACAGTACATCTGGCTAGCTGGTAATAGGTAGCTGGCTAGCTGGCTCGATGATAATAATGACAACGACGTATCTTAATTCTATCTATGTGAAAAGTTTTACATCGGGATTCGCAGTATCTCTGCTCGTAAAGCATGCGTAGGAAGAAGATATGAGCACTTTTATTACACAATTTGAATGGACGTTATCGATTGAGCGTATGTAGAACCAGATTGGTTCAGCCGTTATTGAGATCAGCACGAGGATCACATGATTAATTTTCTCCATCTCTTCCACTTCCATGCCTATGCTTTGATGACCGCGCCCAATCAAAGCATCAGAGGAGATGGGTCACGTGAAGCAGTTTGCTATTCTCTCCCTTTGAGGTTCTCTAGTCGCCATTCTCTTCTTTCCAACCTCTCGTGTTTCTCGTGGAGGGAATTAAATTTTTGGATTTTTGGCTTTTGGAAAGTGTAATCAGCTTCAAACGCGCATTTACAATAAAGTATTATATCTTGATGTTTATTTTGATATTTTGATATTACTATTATAAAGACGATGAGAGTGATGGTGGGATTTTTAAATTTAGTTTACTTTAATGATATGTGTCATTTATAAAACCTAAATGATACATATATAGACGATGTCGTTTTGGGATTTATATGAGATTTTTTAAATATACAAACTTACTATTTCAAAAAAAAAGGTAAAGAAAGATTAACACTGATGCCAAGTTAAATTCCGCAACATTTTATGTATTATTTGTACTTATATTCAATCTAATTAAAATAGTAGTTTTAATTTTTTTTTAAAGATATTCTTAATGAAGATCTTATTCCAATCCAAGTAATGCAACTTTAATTCTCAAAAATTATTACTCTTCGAAAAAAAATAAATATATCAAATGAAAAATCAAAACCCAAATGCTACAATCTTAACCAATCAAGTTAAATTCTATCAAATTAAAAAATAAAACACAAATGATACTATTTCTAGTTATTTACTTAACTCTAATGTATATGTATCATTCGTAAAAGATTTGATATCGATAAAATTGATGCCTAGTTAAATTCCTTAAAATTTTATGTATTATTCGTAAAAAAGATTTGATATCAATAATTGGCGTCAAGTTAAATTCTATGCAATTCGGATACCAAATTAAATAAATAATATTAACTTTAATGATCATTCCTATAAAGGATTTGATATCAACAACTGTGGCGCCAAATTACTATCAAAATAAAAAATAAAATTCAAGTGTAAATATCTTTATTATTTATTTAATTCAAACACATTTTCTCTTCCAACTATTGAGAGTACAAATTAGTTCGATCCGTTTCCCTAAAGATAGTTCCAGCTATTGTGAATGTGTTCATAGTGACAGCTGATTTTGGCGGTCAGAGAAGTTAAACATCTGCTAATAATATTCAGTTTATATCGCTTTGAGTTTCATAGAACCTTGATTTTTACTGTGTTTGAAATGTCGAATTTTGTGTCAACCAAGCAGCATTTGCAGGAGGTTTTGATTTTCTGCTTTAATTGGAAGAAATGGAATTTGCGGCTGAAGCCCATCTTGTCGAAGTTTATGGTGACACTGCTCCAACTGATAAATCATGTAGGAAATGGTTTCGACGTTTCAAGAATGGAGATTTCAGCGTTGAAGACAAGCCTCGCTCTAGAGCTGAAAAAAAATCGAAGACAAAGAATTAGAAGCATTACTCGAAGAAAATCAGAGTCAAACGTAAGAGAAGCTTGCAGAATCATTGGGGGTAACTCAACAAGTCGTTTCTGTACGATTGAGAGCCATGGGAATGATTCAAAAACAAGGAAATTGGATGCCTTATGAACTGAAACCGAGAGATGTTGAAAGGCGATTTTTCACTTGCGAACAGCTGATTCAAAGATAACAGAGAAAAAGTTTTTTGCATCGGATTGTGACTGGAGATGAGAAGTGGATATTCTACGACACCCTCAAGAAGAAAAAATACTACTAAGCCCGGTCAATTGTTGCCATCAACCTCATCATGACCAACATCAACACATTCATGGTTCGAAGATCATGCTCTGTATCTGGTGGGACCAAAAGAATCTTGTTTATTATGAGCTGTTGAAACTTGGCGATTCCATTATCGGGCGATCGGTATCGGCTACAATTGATTCGTTTGAGTTGTGCATTGCGAGAAAAACGGCCGGAATACGAGCAAAGATATGATAAAGTTATTCTTCTTCATGACAACGCCTCATGTCGCTAAAGTCATAAAAAAATATTTGGAAATGCTCAAATGGGATTTTTTACCTCACCCGCCGTATTCTCCGGACATTACTCCTTCTGATGATTGGTTGTTCTGAAGGATGCAGCAAGTCACCGGTTCACTTCTTTGGCAGAAATCAAAAATTGGCTCCAAAATTGGATCGCCTCCAAAGACGAGTCATTTTTTCGAGATGGAATTCGAAAATTGCCTGAGAAATGGGAAAAAGTAGTAGGCAGCGATGGACAAAACTTTAATTGATCTGTTCATTCATTTTGTTTTGAAATAAATGCACAAAAAAACGAACCGAACTAATTTATACTCCCAATAAAATAGTGATTATTTAATTCTCCTTCATAATAATATACAAAGCATTATCACAAAATTACGTTATCTCGCTTAATTTAAATGTTATTACAAAAAATTAAAAAGTTAACCATATAAAATGAAAAAATTTAATTTAATTAGAAAAATTTTTCATGTAAAAATATTTGACGCTGCTAGATCTCGAGATAATAACATAGTAGTAAGATATGAATGAAATATTTAGAAAAATAAGAAAAATAAAAATGTAATACTTAAAAAATATTTAGAAAAATAACATATTAATAAGGAAAATTAGAATCATATTAAAAAATATGAATATTTAGAAAAATAAGCAGCGCCAAATATTTTTACATGAAAAATGTTTCCATTTAAATTAAACTTTTTCATTTTATACGGTTAATTCTTTAATTTTTTGTGATAACATATAAATTAAGCAAGGGAACGTAATTTTGTGATAATGCTTTGTTAATCATTTTGAAGGAGAATTAAATAACCACTACTTTAGTTGAAAGAGAAAATGTTTTTGAATGAATTGTGGTATAATAATTTTATTTAAGAGAAATTTAAACCATTTGGATTGGAACAGGAAAATCCTTCAATAAGATATATGTATACGTATATTTATATTTCATTGTATAAAAATTAAAGATAATACCATTTGGATTAAGTAAAAATAATAAAGATCAATGATAGTATCATGAGTTTTACTTTTTATTTTAATAGTAAAATTTAACTTGACTCCACAATTATTGATATTTTTTACAAATGATACATATCATTAAAGTTAATATTATTTATTTAATTTGATATCCGAATTACATGGAATTTAATGCCAATTGTTGACATCAAATCTTTTTTACAAATAATATTGTACATAAAATTTTTGAAGAATCTAACTAGGTACCAATTTTGTTGATATCATATCTTTTATATGAATGATACATATCACTAAGTTAAGTAAATAACAAGAGATAGTACTATTTGTGTTTTACTTTTTAATTTGATAGAATTTAACTTGATTGGTTAAGATTGTAGCATCTAGTGTAATGTATTAATTCTCTATACTCATGTAATATCGATTGAAGCGCCATCGTCATGCGATTGGTTAACAATGGGTTGCCATGGTATGATTGATTGGTTTTGAATATCGGACTATCTGGCGGACATCTTTGGCGAAAACGATTGATGAAGATGTAACTGATAATAAAGACTTCATTAAATCTATTAATCCTACGAGTTGAATCATAATTAATCATAATTAAAAGTCTTCTAGGCAACTGACATTGTGTATAAGAAAGATCCTGACATATAATTTGAAGTATTAAAGCTTTAATTCTTCGTCTACAGAAATTTTCTTCGGAGTATTGCTCTCTTTCAGCTCAGAAGTGGGATAACGAAAAGGATTAATTAGATTCAAGTTCTTAAAAAAAAAGCTATATCAAAAGCTTCATCTGAAAAAGCCGTTTTCAAGAATTTCTGAGAATTTCTTTTGCTCTTTTCGGCATTCCTTTCTGCTTCGAAATTTGCTGCATTTTCTTCTGTTTTCTCAGCATTTTTTTCCTTTAGACATTACTCCTTTGATTATCGTGGATCGATGTCGCTCTCTATTAAGGAGATCATAGCTGCAAGTTTCCTTAATAAGATTATTAAGGAAACTCGCAGCTATGGTCTCATGCCACAGGCTTGTCGAGAGCGCTTAATCGACCAAATAATGTCTTATCTAGAACGTTATGGCCCTTGTGATTTTATTGATGCAGCAGTCTTAATCGACTCCTGGCAGAGACGTCCACATCATGTATTAATGATACGAATGATTCGAGGACTCGTCTTTCTGCTCCTGATGCCTCAAATGTTTGTCTTTTTCGCAGACATGATGAGGCAGCAGAATGAATTGATTCGTCAGGTCACACAATTGGTCTCGTTAGTTCAATTAAACAACTCAATTCCTTAAATTACGAATTCGTCAAGCGATTCTTCTAGTCATTCTGCCCGTGAACGGCCCTGTTCTTTCTTCGGTTCCTGCTGCTCAGGCAGTCAATTTTTTGACCTCTCAGCTACCAACTTATTCTGGACAAGAAGAAGAGGATATTGATTTGTGGATTGATAAGCTAGAACGTGTTTCACGGATTCATGAAGTTTCTGACGAATTAATTCTTAGTAGTTTGCAATAAATTAAATAAAATCGCTAAAGATTGATTGGATTTAAATTCCGGAACTGTTAATGATTCATGGTTGAATTTTAAACAAGCCATTCCACAGAGGTTCCACATCCGAAGAGAAGTTCCACATCAAGTAATTTTGTAAAGAGTAGATAATAATAAATGGAATTTTACAAAAGAGTCGTTTCAGGAATACTCCATGCATAAATCAAAGCTTATGCAGAACCTTCGATTCTCGGATAAGGAAAATATTAATTTTCTTATTTTTGGCATTGGAAGTGCCAATCAGAGGAATGGCATCTTTAATTCAAGTCGAGAATTTGAATTAATTCCTTGACAGAATGCACAGTCTAACCTTAGCATATGGACATCCTTCCAACAAGTCTCCATTTCTAAACAAATCTAACACTTCTGGACAAAGCTAAACTTAAGAGCGAAGCTGTACAATCTGGAAAGCAATCCATCAACAGAACCTTCTAAGGACTTTTTCTGTATTATTGCACAAAGGGACATACGAGACGATTGTTTACGTCTGAAGAAAAAGGAAGTACAAGTCTTCTCAGTCCGCCTCTGTCGCTGCAGTTCAAGAGGTTGACTTCACAGTTGACACTGCGTTCTCACTGTCTTCTCAGTTTCCATCATCAACGTAGTCTTTACAGTCCTCATAGTCACTCTTATTTGATGGCGTATATTGACACAGAATCAACTTTAAGCATTGACGACAACTTAATTAAGGTTACTGCTTTGAATAATGTAAGTTGTTCTTTAGACGCCTTAATTGACACTGATAGTGCTGTATCTTTTGTCCGTCCTTCTATTTTTTCAAAATTTGTTGATACTTCATCAATATATATGAGAATCCCATCTAGATCTTTTAAGGTTATTAATAAAAGATCTTTTAAGGTTATTAAGGTTATTAATTAAAATTCGTGGAGAGTTTTCAACCGAATTACAACTAGCTGTTTTTCCAAACAAAACAAGTGATTTCTTGGTCTTACGAATTTCTTTCTTAAATTCATTAAGGATTATGCAGTCAAAGCCCGACCTTTGTATAACTTATTATGTAAAGCGATTTCTTTTGATTTTAATGAAGAATATTCAAATGCTTTTCTAATTCTGAAATAGGAATTAATATCCTATCCAGTTCTCGGACTTTATAATCCGTTTGCCAAAATTGAACTTCACATTGATGCGAGTGTAATTGCCTTGGCTGCCATTTTTTTTCAAAGACAGGATTCTGGAAAGTGGGCTCCCATCGCTTACTTCAGTCAAGCTACTAATTCTGCTGAAGCAAAATATCACAGCTTTGAGTTTGTTGGCTGTGGTTAAGGCTGTGGAGCACTTCCGTATTTACCTCTATGTCAGAATCTTTCTTATAGACAATGTCAATTGACTAGTAGACTTTTAATTATGATTAATTGTGATTCAACTAGAATTAATAGATTTAATGAAATCTTCATTACATCAATCGTTTTCGTCAAAGATGTCCGCCAGATAATCCGATGTTTAAAACCAATCAATCATACTATGGCAACCAATCGTATAATGACGCGCTTCAATCGCGACACGAGTATTACATGAATATTCCCCATAGAGAATTAATATCTTACAGTTCGGCTAGCCTTGACATAATGTTTGACTCGAACATTCATTCAAAAACATTCGAAAAAGGCAAAGTGTAAACATAGAATACAAATTCGTTATTCATTATTAAAATATAACATTTAACGCATTTTTACATAACCAACTCAAATGTAAATATAGAAAACAATTATTCGCAATTCGCAAGTAATATTTTAGATAAGGCTTTAATCCATAATTTCATTTTATCAGGGGAAAGAATCGAGTTATATGATCTGGAAGTTAGACTGTATCCGGAAATATCTTGAACCACATAGCGATTCTTATCTAAGACTTTTTGTTACTTTGTAGAGACCTTTGAAGTCCTTGAAGCTTTAACTTTTTTTCTTTAACTTATTTTCTCCGGATTTAACAGCTGAATCTCTGATCATCACAAGATCATCAGGTTTTTAAACTGAAGATTTATGATGAATTGATGAATTAATGAATTGATGAATTAATGAATTGATGAATTGATGTATTATAAGTTGATTTTTTCAACAACGTTCAGCTAATTTCTTGCTTTTCTTTCTTTCCAAATTTGAATCCTTTTCGATTCCAGCCATTTTATTTAAACATTTAATCAAGTTAGAATCAGCATTGTTACGTTGATCATAAATACCAAGAAGTAGAAGTAGTTTGATGGAGAAGACTTCAACACTGAATGCAACATATTGTTAAATATTCAGACGGTAGACAAGATTCCCAATCATGTTGTTCATCCACCAGTTTCTTTAAACAGGCTTTCAAGAAGCGGTCTTTCAGTCAAATCATTAGCCCATAAAGCAGTTACAGCAATCAATTTATGATTGATCCTTTTCTCGCTAAGAAAATCTGAAAATTCACAAGAAGTAGTACATGCAGATCCTTTATCGGACACAACCCTTTCAGGATTTCCAAAAATTTTAAATAAAGGAGAAAGATGTTTTAAAACTTTTTCAGTAGCTGTTGACTTTGGAAAAAACCAAATGAAACGTGTAAAAGCATCGATAACAATCAAAATATGCTTCGATCCCTTACTCGATTCGTTTAAAGATCCAAAATGATCCATATGCAAAATCTGGAAGGACTCAAAAGGAGTGTAATCTGCATTTCACTCTCACTTGATTTAAAGATTAAACAGGTAACACAGTTACTAATGTGAGCATGAACACGTTTACAGAGAAAAGAAAACCAATAGTGCTCGCTGAACAATCCCGTCAACAATCTTTTCCAATCTGCCAACCAATAAATCATTCTAAATCATTATGGTAAGCTCTAATTACATTTACAACCATGGATTCAGGGACAGCAAATTGAGGAGGGATCCTTTCGATAAACTAAACCTTGAATTAATTCAAATTTAGGATGATCAGAAAATTCTAATTGTTCAGAGATCTCTTTTATTTTAGGATCTTGCAATTGCTTCAGCTCCAGGGACAAAGCTTCGATAAAGGCTGAAATTTTGCCAAGTACACCAACATGCGCCACTCTATAACCAGCGCGATAAGAAATCTTAAATCTGTAATTTTGTAACCTACGAGTCTATCTAGCGAACCTAAGGTTCAAATGCATTTTATTAACCGCGTAGGCAAGAGAGTGATAGTCTGTTACAACTCTATGAATTCTACAATTGAAGCATTAAAGCTTTAATTCTTCGTCTACGAAAGCTTGCATTTCGGAGTATCGCTCCCTTTCACTGGATTATAGTTTTTCATTTGATACATTAATTTTTTTTGAAGAGTAATAATTTTTGACAGAGAATTAAAATTATCATTACTTTGATTGAAAAAAGATGATTTTCAATAAGAATATTCTTGAAAAAAAATTAAAACTATTGTTAATTGGGTTGAATATAAGTACAAATAATACATAAAATGTTGCGGAATTTAACTTGATATCAGTGTAAGTTTGTATATTAAAATCTGATATATATCAAAACAACGATCATCTATACGTATCATTTAGGTTTTATAAATAACATATCATTAAAGTAAACTAAATTAAAAATCCACCACCACTCCCCTCCATTATCTTATAAGTAATATATAAATATCAAGGTATAATATACTTATTGTAAATGCGCATTTGAAGCTGGTCACATTTTCTAAAATCCAAAAATTTAATTCTCGCCCACGAGAAACACGAGAAAGGAGAGTAAAGAGAATGATGACTACAGAATCTCAAAGAGAGAGAGTAGCAAACTGAACGTGATCTGTCTCCTCTGATCCTCTGATTGGGCGCAGTCATCAAAGTTCCATAAGCATGGAAGTGGAAAAGATTGGAGAAAATCAATCATGTCCCTGTCCTGATTGGACGCTGTCATTCACGTAATGCAATTTGCCACTCTCTTATTGGCCAGTATTCATAGTCGGTTCTTAACTGTCTATTTCAACCGTCTTAAGCCGGTTCTACATTAGTTGCAAGCTGATCGCAAATTTGTTGCGACAGCTAATAAAACGTTGATTTTAAAATCCAAGCTTCAGATTGGCTATCGCAATAAATTTGCGACAGCTTGCAACTAATGTAGAACCAGCTTATGTAATGTCTTATCTATGTCGCTAATGCGGCCTTCTAATTGGTTCATGACATATTAAGATGATACTTAAGATTAAATATAAGATCCGTCTATGAATATCGGCCATGGTGTGCTCAGTTGGACGGTATCTCTCTCTCTAAATCTCGCCGTTTCTGTCTATAGTCCATGATGCTAAAGATCGGTCCGAGACCTCGGATGAAGAAAAAATTCATTAATCACAATGGTCATGTGATCAAATGATTTGTTAATTCTTTCTCTGAGATCTCGAACCAATTTCTAGGGCCATTTCACCAACGCTGATCAAGCTTAATCGTAATTAACGATCGCAATTGGTCGATTTTACTAAATAGCAAACGCGATTGGTTAGTCAACGGCCGATTAAGCTAACTGACATTAGTGAAACTGACCATTAGCATTGTAAACATCGAACTTAAGAATAGAAATTGATGAATATTAAACATCATTTGATTTTGATGCTGAAAATGAGCATCGAACGTCAGCATGAAAAGACACCTTTATGAATTATGAAGAGACAAAGGCTGCCAACTGTGAAACGCGAGATTTCGAGAAGTTGACAAAGACTGACTCAGAGTCAGTTTTACTAACGCCAATTTGGCCATCGACTGATCAATCGCCTTTAGTAGAATCGATCAATTGCGATTGATAAGTACGATTAAGTTTGATCGACGTTGGTGAAATCAGCCCTCAATTTTTCCTTGTTTGACATACTTTATAATCTTACAATTAGTTTCTCTTTCTAACCTTCATAATTTATGTCTTAAATATTGAATAAAGAATTAAATAAACAATTACAATATCAGTAATATGGAATAAGTAAAATGATATTACCAACGCAGTAAATATCATATTGTTAACATATTGTTAACTAAGCTAAGAAATGATAATGACGAAGCAAATTCAATAACGATCTCCATTTATTTATATCTTATTATTTAAAGGAGATCGGATGAAAATGAAATTACACGCTGGTAATTGTAACAATTGTGTAATTTAGATCGCAGCGCTCGCTGATCATGTATATCACTAGCGCTTTTTGCGTAAAGAATGTCAGAAGTACACGAAAGTAATGTGTGGAATGCGGTCGACGACGTATCTTAATTTGAATGAAAAAGTGACAGTTCGGAACTTTGCATCGCGATATCTCCGTTTGTAGGGTACAGAAAAAATAAAAACACTTTCATTATATATTTCGAGCGGTTGCAATCGATTGAGACATTTAGAACTTGATTGTTTCAGTTCTTATTGAGTTTCCGATAACCTCGATCTGATATAACTCGCCGGTTTGCGTAAAGGAAGCACGTCTGTGTCTCACGCCGTAGCTTAACGCTGAGACACTACTAGATCTAATAATCTCAATTCCTCGCAACTCGTGGTCTCGCGTTGATTTCAAAATGCAAGTTCAGATTGGCTGTCGCAACAAACTTGCGATCAGCTTGCAACTAATGTAGAACCGGCTTAATAGAGTTGTAAGCGGGAAGCCGCAAGAAATTAACCAATCATAGTCGAGTATTTTTCTCATGGCCATTCTACAATAAGCCATTAGTCATAAATCAGAAGTTAGAAGTTGGAAATATAAGTTGGAAATTGATGTGATTGATCAATTTCCAGCTTCTAACTTCTGATTTATAATTAATGGTTTATTGTAGAATGCGTGTCATATTTAACTGTGATTGGCCAATTTCTTACGACTCTATTACGGGCATTAGCGCCAGTGTTTCTTGATGATGATGACAATAACGATAATATCTGAATCTAAAAAGTTACAGATCCAAACTTTAAGTTTGTTCGCATCATATGCTCCTGTCATAGTTCTTTCTCACTCCAATGCTCTCATTAGAGTAGGAACTATGGCAGGAGCATGTTAGAACATGCGACGCGAACAAACTTTTTGCATCGCAATATCTCCGCTTGTAGGATACGTAGAAAAAAAATAAAAGCACGTATAATACAATCGGAATGTAAGCTGTCGATTAAGTATACTGAAAATCCGATTGGGTCAACCGTTATTGAGATCCGATAATCTCGATCTGGTACAACTCACTGGCTCGCATAAAGGAGAACAGCAATGTTTTAGCGCCGACACTACCGTGTCTCCAGATATAACAATTGTTTATAAATAAGTTTTGTGTGTATAAAGAATATACAAGGTTATTCTCATATATTAATAAATAAAAATAACTATTTTAATTTTATTTTTTAAACTTATATTTTAGCAAATTCATTAATTACATCATCATAATTTAGTGTTGAGCAGTACTAGATACTTCATTACCTAGGTATTGCAACAAGATACTTTTTTTCTCTGGTATTTATACCTGTACCTGGTATAAATTTTTTGTGTGCCGGTACATTTATTTAGTTATATTTTAGTTTTCTTTTAATATTTTATTGCACTAAATATATGGACGCGAAGTTCGTTAGAAATGCTATATTTCATATCTATTAATTTTATTATTAGATTCTTAAACATATGATACTTTTTATGTTAAAATTAGGGTTGCCATCTGTAAAATCACTAATCTAGGACAATGAACTCTAAATCCCCGGATTTTACAGCTAAAATCCGGATTTTTTTATGTTACTATTAATTTTTTCATCGTAAATTTTGATTGTTAATTAATTAATTTAATATAATATTTAACATTTTTATACCTAAAAAAGTACTTTCACAAATAAAACGAAAGTTCAAATAATTATGAAGTTTATTAATTTTATTTATGGTAATTTTATATATGGTACTTTTATAATAATATTAAACTGAAATATATCACTGAAATATATAATAATTCACAATAATAAACGTATATAAAAACTCATTGTAAATATATAATCTTTGGAAATAAATATTATCTGTCTTTATAACAAAAATAATAAGTCATCTTAAAAAAATAAAATCTTTAATATTTCTAATTAAATTATGAAATCTAGTAGTTTTTTCAGACTTGTACTTTTTCTGCTTTCAAATATATTTTTTGCCGAGGAGAAATTTGTAGAAATCGACACAACTCATATCTTTAAAATTATATTTTATTTTAATTAGTGATAAAGCAGTATGATTCAAACAAATTTCGTTTTTTCATCCATTGTTGTACAATTAGTGAAAACACTCTCTCCACATTTGCTCTCCACATTTATGAGCTGGTATGCAGAAAAAAAAACTGCTATCTTTAATAGTTCGGTGCATGTATGAGCATTTGCAGTACGTGCAAATGCTCATACATGCACCGAATTTTTTAAAAAATTTAAGCCAAAGTTGATTTGCTGTTAAATTTTTGACTAAAAGTTTTTAAATTCATTTATTCGTCTATTAATTTTGTGTCATCAATTTCGATATTCCTGGCTTATAAAAATGAAACAGTGTTTAAAACGCGATCCATTTCGTATTTTCAGTTATATTAATAAGATAAAAACAATCAAAGTTCTCAAATTCAATGGTTTCATCCAGTTTTCTATGTATGCTTTCATTTCTCTGTAAAATGTCTTACATTTGTTACTAAATTCATTTTTAATATCGTTCATATGACTGTTTGTTCAAAATGCTCTGAACAATGGCTAAAAGTTTTCTTTAAGTCTGTCGTCAAAGTTTTTCATGATGGAAACGAGTATGTTTGTTTCTATGATGGAATTATTACTCTTTTCTAACTTTTCTATTTTTCTCTGTATAAAATATGCATTGTAGAGTGGACAATAAATAAATACGCTTCTGATAGATCGTTTTCAAAAAACTTTTTAATCAAAACGGGTGATTTTTCTAAACTTTCAAAATAGTCTTTTATCGGTTGATATAACTTTAAAAATCACTCGATAATGGGAAAAAGATTTAGCCAACGTTTTTTGAATGATAAAGAAGCTGTTTGTATTTGGTATCGGCTGCAGCACAGAATTCTTTGAGGGATTTAGTTCGAACAATATATATAACAAAATAATTGTAGATTTTTAAGATAGACTCCACATCCGTAGCAATAAATCGCATCCATGGTATATTATTAATTATATCTGCAGAGTAACCAATATCTATAATATTGGAATTCAGAACTGTTTTGAATTTATGAAAACATTATTGGTCCCTGTTCGCGCTCTTCTCCCGAAATTTGTGTTGCAGTTGTCTCCAAAAAATGCGATTTCGTTAAGAAATTACGCCAACGAAATTGTTTCACAATAAGTTCAGTAATTACATCTGATGTCTCATTTTCTGCAGTCTCTATTTCGACAAGCTTTGAAGTAATTCTTTTTAAAATATTGAATAATAATGGGGAATAATTTTGTGCTTCCATGGTTAGCATCGGTGGACACGCTTATGAATGTTACATCTTATACATCATTACTGAATTCGGCAATCGATAAAGGATTTAGTATATTGTTTATAATAGCTGTCGCTTTAATATCTAATTTAATATCTAATCTAAATTTAATATATAATCTAATATTGATTGTATCTAAGTTTCTTTGCTATATCTGATCCCGAAAATAATTCTCAATTTAGGGCAGTGGTACAATCTAAAGAATTAAAGGACATATGATGACGTACTGTAGGATAGGCCATCGTGTCTTCAGCTGCTCGGATAACGTCTTTATCAGAGCCAGATTTAATCATAAATGTAGCAACATCTGAAATATTTGCTTGACTTCTTAAATTTTTTTTGTGTTTTTGAGTATTTAAATGGTCATTTATGTTATTAATCTTTGTTATGTTATTAATCTTTATGTTATTAATCTTTATTTGCAATTGAAATATTTGTCAAGCAACTTCCCAATGATGTTTACCTTTTTGCATCATTAGAAATTTACGTTGCAAGTTATAATTAAATGAGCATTTACGCTTAGGCATTTTCAGTTCTGAAAACGAATTAAATTTATAAGGATATAAAAACATGAAATAAAAACATTAAAAATATATATAACTATAAATATATATATAAATATATATATATTTATTGTACTTACATAAATTCGTAAATAGTGTATGCAACGCCTCTCAGCAATCAGTTTCCTGCATCGAGAATTAGTCTATTCACTCCAAAAATCAACGCTCGTATCAGCTCAATTGCTCATTACCATAGATGGCATAGACAGTAGTATATCCATGATGGAAGTGAATATATCTAGATCTAGATTGATCGTCCAAGGAGTGGCATCGTCCAGCGCTCTTTATTTTTCTAACCGTAGACGATGTCAGTCTATACTATTGTCTACTATGTTTACTATTGACGACTGACCAAGCCAGTCAAACGTTGAAAGTCATTAGATTTATAGGCTGTGTTCCAAATTTACTGCCAACAATTAAAATATTATAGTTTACGTTACGTGCACTATAGATTTTCAGTACTGGCAGTCAATTTTGGTTTTTTAGAACACAGCCATAATGACTTCAGCTAAGCAACATTAGTGCGCGGGGCGGCCGGGAGTTCAATCACGACAACGTTTGCGCAAATATTATGAAAAACTATACAAAATGTGGATCACTTCAAAAAACCCGCCCGAATGCTCTCCAATGCCTTCAAAACTAGGATAAATCGGATGGATGACAATTCTAGTTAAAATATATCACATCTTATAAATATTTAATTATAAAAAATATCTATATGATATACAATATAATACACTTTTTATCTAGCTCCGCGCTTATTAAACGTATATTTGTTGTAGAAAAGTATTAATCAAAATATAATTAAAATGTATCCAAATATAGGTACACAAGAAATTGCCTTGATGTAGGTGTCAGAAAAATAAAATATCTCGTACAGTACCTAGGTACATAAATGCATATTTAATTATTTGTACCTAAGTATTGCGCAGTACTAATTATAATGATGTAATTAATGAATTTATTAAAATAAAAACTGGGAGGAAAGTACAATTAAAATAATTATTTTTATTTATTAGTATATATGTGAATGATCGTGTATATTTGTTTATTTACACACAAAATTATTCATAAATAATTTTTATATTATATTTTTTTTCTCGTCCCTTCGCGCCTGTTGAACATGCATTTGGTACAGAACAATAAATCTTAACGCCACGAGGAAATAATTGGTTGACAATTTTGAACATTTGATATTTTTGAAACATAATACGTAAATGAATTATTTGAATAAAACTAATTAATAGTTTCATAAGTATTATTTCATGTATTTTATTATATAATGTTAAACTATTTAATTTAAATTTTATAAAATTTAACATTATATAATAATATTATTATATAATGTTAAATTCTTGCATAGAGTATTTATGTATGTGACATATAAAACATATTTATAATATGTAAATGTATTAAGTACGAATATGAAGTCATAAAGGCCTATTTATTTTGAAGTTTTAAAAAATAAAGATATCTATTCCTAGATGCATTTAAGATATATTTGAGTATCTGTAATTAGCTATTTTGTTTTTCTAATAGTACTTGTGCTTATTGATTGTACTTCTGTCCACTTTTTCCAGAGTATTTGTTTCTTGCAAATAAAGTATCTTGCATAATACTAATAATTTATATCTTTAGCAATATTATATTCGATTGAAATTATTTTAAAAAAATCAGTTAATCATTTAACAATAATAATTTAACAATAATACAACAAGAATTTAACAATAATAAATAACAATAAAATTAAGACTAATGAAAGTCAGCGCAGGAATAGAGGCGCATAAGTATTAATTCATGTAAAATATTTTGTTATTCTTCGTATTCTATTTAGACTGTATGTCTTGTGATTTTCTTTTTGTAATTTCTGCCCTATACGGAATAGGTTTGTGCATGCGTATGGCGCTAGAGTCTTTCTATCGTACTAGGGACAAAGTTGGCTCTACTGGACAACTAACGATTTTCCCGCCGCTTCTCCTTCATTATCATGGATCGATCGAGATCGCAAGTATTATTGTATTTTTCTGCATAAGGCGGCTCAAAGTTTTCTTAGTCAAATATATTTAGTTTATTCTGTCTTATGAAGTTATGTTACTGATTATACAATATTAACCAATAGCAGATAATCATATTGCATGATATCTCAGTACCGTGATATTAGACGGCAGAAACTTTAAAGAACATACTTTCAATTGATAGATGCTTTATTCAAGAACGTTTCCATTCTCTTTAGAGTCATCATCAATAGTTAAACATAATTAACGATTAATGTTAGATCTGTCATTGATGAGTCATTATAGGTTCCCAAGACTGAAGTGGAATCTATAAGAATGGAATATATAAAATTGTAAAATTGTAACAGTATGTAGTGAAGAGAACAATTCTCAAAAATTTGAGTAACTCACCTCAAACAGATGTCATCAATCATGCTTTGGTAAGAAAAATTCTCTAATTAATAAATTAATCGTGCTAAGAGCACTTATAAATGATTAACAGTTGATAATTCGAAATCTGAAATGGTTCTAACGAACATTTTAATCTTTTTGAGATCAAATCATGATAAATACAAAATTCTTATGTTATAAATAACAAATTTAACAACAAGTAACGAACACGCACACACGCACGCACGCACGCACGCACGCACGCACGCACGCACGCACGCACACACACACACACGCACGCACACACGCACACACACAC
>Ga0157363_1000549_pt1 | contig 28950 bp, 46 predicted proteins | sample AttsexASBM1_FD_111477 | JGI IMG/M metagenome (GOLD analysis project Ga0157363, IMG submission 111477) | Fungus gardens microbial communities from leaf cutter ant in Ribeirão Preto, State of São Paulo, Brazil - Atta sexdens ASBM1 | ecosystem: Host-associated > Fungi > Mycelium > Unclassified ... | reverse complement strand
TCGTTAACTAACCGAACATAGGTGACCAAGTCTGGTTGATAACATCCAAACATACAGAACCGCTCCTGTGTGATTTCTACACGTCAGATGATGTTGTTGGACCGAGTGCAGGAGGAAGGACGCACAATTCATCAATATTAGGGTGGAAGATCTTGTTCATGAAACCGATGCTAGGTGACTTGAAAGGGTATTGATCTGGTAACTCCACATGAATCTTCCATACTCCTCCTGCGAACGGTGCTGTAGCACAATACCATCGTCAACCCGCTGTAAACAACTGGGAAGGAGATGAAAGATGCACTTTCTGATGGGCCGATGAAATGGACGTAGAACTCTTGGATATTATCGTTGATGAGATTGACCTCGTAGTCTGACATGAGTCTGTGAAATGCCACATGAGTTATCGCCCCATCATAGGAGAGAGACAGCATACAGCTTCATCACGTCCGTCTCTATACGTCGTTTGTTTGGGTTGGCGTGGACATCCCGCAGACAAGATAAGCACAGTGTATCAGGTAAGAAAGGGGGGCACTTATCATACTAAGTGGCAGCCAGGAAGATGGTAGCCAATGGTCGGGGGGAAGTACTGCGGCAGAAGTAGCCGAGGTATGATTGGGCTAGTTGATAAGACGTTGGGCAGGTGTTTTCCTGGCGTATAAGGACGGCAGTATAATACTGCTAACTGCTTGTCCTTGTGGAAGTATAGTACTATAACTCACGACCATTTGTATACATCAGTTTCGGGCCGAGGCACTAATTTCGGCACTTGTCATCTTTAGCCATGTCTCGAAAAGCCGGGATGATGGTTGAATGCAATGCCGAGGCGAAGATCGAGAACGACAGCGGTGAGGCCAGCCTGACACAGGTATGAATCATTCAATATTGCCCCCTCACTTATGTTTGGGCCATTGGCTCAGGTTCAACTCAAAGCTTTGGTGTGAAACATACACAACCTTGAGAGATCTTCAGAGGAAACGCAGAGAGAGAATAAGAAGTTAATTGGATGCTTATAAAGAGGAGACTTCAACGACTCCTAGGAGAAGGACCGCAGCAAATATCAAAAATGCAATCAGGACCCAGGAGATTATTTTCAATCCAATTGTATCCAGAGGAACAATACCATGGAAAAAAGAATGAAGAAGGCAAGTGACTGTGTCTGATTGTCGGACGCTTCAAAACTGCAGCACAGTTACAACGAGACCAACTGAAAGCTGAAGCTGAAGCACCTAATCGCAATGTAGCAGACGAGACCATGTCCCATGTGCAGGAACACTCAGCGAGAAGACCTCCAGCTACAGCGGTGGAATGAACTCTCGACCTTGGCAAAAAAAAAAAAGAGCTCCTCGATGGACTAGGATGGTGGAACTTGGAACTCCAACTCTGAGGAGTCTAACAAGAATATGGCGGCGGGAGATAGATTTATTTTCCCGATCAGATTATTGAGTTTGTCAAGAGCGGATCGGCGGCAGGCAATCAGCCGGAGTACCATGATAGTACGTACCACGATCTGTGTTAAGCTCAGTTTTCTGCACAAAATTCCCCCCGCAAAGTCCTCGATTGTCCAACGCCATGGAGACACAGAGCTCGCGTAGTCATGTGATCGCGCCTTACTTTGGTTGAGCGGTGAGACTTCAACTCCGGCCAGAGATAATACCCTATGCATTTCCACCTCAGTTTATAATCCCATGTCTATCAGCATCTCCCCACGAAAGACTGTTCCTTTGGCCCCTGCCGATGATTCTCGACCCCGCGCAAGATCTCTTATCCAGACCGTTACCAGGCGTGTGTTCTATTGTGGGGTAGTAGTAGAAGGCTCCGAAAATGGGAGAAGACTTTCTGAGGGTGCGCTCATGTCCACCCTTTCGCTTTTGTGTATTCAGCAATGTCGTAGAAATACAGGATCTTGTTCTTTCATTAGGACAGCCCGTTTCAATATCTACGAGTGAAATGTTTTCGTCTTCCGCCACATCCACATCCAACCCTGTAAGCCCGATCTTCAGACTCATACTTGCATCGGGACGGTATCTACAGCAGTGCACTGACAATTCTATGTCAACGGCTCTTAGGGTGCAATAACCCCTCGCAAACGCAAGTTAACAGATACCTCTGCCCTCTCCGCCGTCGTCACCGAGCTCGTTACAAGTGAGCGCACATATGTCAAACGGCTGCAGATCCTCAAGAATGACTACGCTGATCCTTTACGAAGCTTTGCACGCAGTAAAGAAACTGCCATCATCCCCGCATATGAAGCCAAGACCCTCTTTGGCAACATCGATAATCTATTGCCAATCAATGAAGCTTTCCTAGTAGATTTGGAAAAGATGTTGGCTCCGAATGGCGCAAAGACAGTTGGGGGTGTAGGAGATGTGGCTTTACGACATCTCAAAGACCTCAGAGGGTTCGATCAGTATAAACAATACTATGTCAAGCGTGAAGATGCCCAGATAATCTTTGAACGTGAGGCGTCCAAGAGGTCCTCGCGATTTGCTGCTTATATCGACGTACGCGCATTTGTTGTCTCCCTGTATATTGCTGTGCTGACGCGTTATTAGCATATCAAATACCAAGCTACTGATCCAAAGAACCGTGTGGGCCTACGAGAGCTTCTTATGGAGCCTGTCCAACGAATGCCACGATATACCTTACTTTTTCGGACGATGTTAAAACACATGGCACCCGATGATCCGCAACGAGTCAAAATTATTGAAGCAGATGAAATAGCAAGTAAGATTGCGCTTGCAGAAGCTGACGAGCAAACAAAACGGGCGGCTGTTTTCTACTGTCTAACCACGACTATCGATGGCTTTCCTCCTGATCTATTCTCCAATTCACGCAAATTCATTGACTGTATTGATGTAGAAGACGTGATTTCCGAACCATCCGCATCGTTAGGAGCTTCCTCGACGAGTATAGCAGCCACCTTGCTTCATTGTACATTGTTCCTTTTTGACGATAAACTCGTTATTGTGAAACGGCCAGGAAACAGTGACAAAGGTGGCAAAGCACTGACAGGGTTAGATGAGTTGGACAAAGTGACCAAAGGAGGGGTTCCAACGGCAAAGAAGAAGAGTGGGATGTCATGTAAAGGCGTTGTAGACGTCACAGATATTGTTGCAACAGACGTAGGCGGAGCTGGTAGGTGGTCGGTCCCTTTTTCCATCAGGTGGGGAGTCTTGACAACGATTCACCAGATTTTCACCTCTATCTGGAGAACCCACCACCAAACCAAACAGAACGATGGTCAGGTCGTCCATTCCGGTCACTCACTGTTGTAAACCCTCGACTGCCCGCAGGTTATGGAACAGAATCAGACAAACAGCGATTTCTTGGAAACCTGTGGCACGTTCAGGCAATGTATCGCTCTCGTGCTGGTCAATCTGTCGTTCTTTCTTCCGACGAACAAGAAGTAGAATGTCGTTCCGGGAAGACCACTATTGCCCGTACCTATTTCAACGTCTATCAGCGTACTGCTTTCCTTCAAGAGGCGAAGAAGGTGTAGTAATCCAGTGTTGTATATCTTGAATTTTGCTGAAGTCTTGGGTCTATTAGACCAAGATCGTAGTTCATATTGACCCTCTGGGATCGGCCGATCCGATACCATTTGGCGTAGGAGCACCGCCTTTCGCCCGTATTCGCGTTCAACCGTTGGCAGGAGGACTCTGTCGGTACTCTGTATCATCCAATGATCCGGATGACGAGCATGAGGAGGATATTGTTCAAACAGAACGCATTCCAACCCGCATTATCCAAACCAGTGAGCTTATATCTATACCTGAGTGCAATTACAGCTACTCATGTCATCGCAAGTTCATCAGTTTGGGCTTTTCGAGTTCAGGACGGGGAAAAATTCCTTGCCCTCGACTCCGACACATCGTTCCCGCGTTGCTAGATTCGGCCTTGATGCACTTTCCCGAAATCTGTTCAATGGTCGTCCCGGTTCTACCGCTATAGATTTTTTCACTGGTTCCATCAATGGTCACAAGAAGGGAAAGTCGTCAACACTTAGTCGATCGTCAACATACACCCAGACTACTATCACCACAGGTGATAGTAGTCTGGCCAAGTTTTCGTCCAGGTCAAATTCTACAGCTCCAACAACGGTTTCTTCGATGGATGAGGACGTGTCGTTCTTTACTTCAAAGTCGTCCAAGGCAAGTGCAAGGAAGTTGTTCAGTCGAGCAAGGTCCCCAGCTACATCCGTATCGGCATCCGAATCGGAAAGAGATTCGAGTAGGCCTGTGTCTCGTGCCGGATCCTTGACGGTACCCTCTCAAGAGATGGGACCGGAGTACAGTGATTACGAGGATGAGGATGGGACGATACAGGAGAAGATCAAAGATATTGATACTTCGGATTATAATCTTGCTATGCAACTGGAACTGGCTAGACAGAATAGTTTGAATCAACCTGCCAAGCCTGGATTGTCTTTACATGTACCTGTGGAGGAGACAATTTATGAAGGTTTGTCATGTCGTATCTTTCTGGATCACTTCTGCCACGCAGGCTAACCCAAGCCCCTCAAGAGGTCCCACCATCATCGTTATGTCCATCACCTTTGGGGACCAGTAATCACAGGGCAACAATGTCCGACTCTCTAATGTCTCCCGAACACACCTCCCGCCCTCTATCCAGACAATCTGATCGCCGACCCATGGGACCTCGAAGTGTCTCTCCCTCCCCTGTTCCCAGGAGTCCAGACACCGTTAGCGAACTGCCTTATCTTTCTGATGACCTTGCTTCCGAAGCTTCACCGAGAGCCTCACCCGAACTGACTCCATCTTCGTCGACGTCATCACTCTCTATACCATCAAATCCAACACCTATACCTCGAAGCAAGCGCCAGCAATTCACACATTACCAATCTTACCAGAATAGTACTGAGGCAACGCCCAGAGCTTCAGGTTCAGGTTCAGGCTCCTCGTCCACTGCTGTTGCATTTCCCACTGCCGTAGGTGGTGGTGGTACAACGAATGTGACTCACGGACATGTTGAACCATTGTCGATTAAGAAGAAGAATTCTGTGCGATCATCGACAGCAAATACTTCGCCTCTTGCTAGGAAGAGTAGTGTCCGAAATTCGCCGTTGAGTCGGCCTGTTAATCATCGTATGGTTTCTCCTAAGCGTCTATCGCCACAGTTTAGAAAAACGAAACGCGGGTCCCAATTGTCTACGTCGAGTATCAATACGGAGGCATTAGAACATGTGATACAACTGGCTGTGTCGACAAAGGAGGATGTGTGTTTCGATATTTTTTCTTCGGTTTGAATTTAACAACGTAATAGATTGAGGTGTCAAGGCGGGCGGCGAAGAAGATCAAGGTGGAAGTTGAAAGCCATCGTCTATCAAATTCGCGGAGTTCGTTCCATGAAGAGCCACATTCACGGCCTTCTTCTCCTGATAAGACTCAACGTATACCTCACGGCGTACCAAACGCACCTCTGGTGAGTCAAAAGGCCTTATCCTTGACACCTTACCAGTGGTATCTTCCTTCTTTCTCATGGCATATCAACAGACTAAAGAGGCCAAGGCTCGAATGGAGGAAATGCGCGCTTTGATTGGTAAGCGGCAAGCGGCAGATCTTATGCCTGCTATAAGGGCACAACGGGTCAACATATACGGTGAAACGACATCTCGATTGTTCCCAACAGCGTCAGGAGGATCAGATGAATTCTCGCGCAAGCTAGAGGATTTGATATCTGACATTGACAAAAATCTAGTACAAGCCCTGTCTCATCAAGAGGCGCTGCAAAACGAGCTCAAGACATTGTCCACTCAGTTTAGGGAGGTTTGTCGCGCACGCTTAACAAATAGTCACATACTTTGCTGATAGATTATTATCCACAGAAAGCAATCGAATTGGAACGTGCCAAGCTCGATCTTCAGAACTCCAAGAGACAGTGTATTCTTATCAAGAGTCTATTGGACGATGCGACGACGGAGAAGGAGATCATGTTCGAAGCTTTCAACGAAGAGCTTGACAACATGTACAACGATGCTAGTCTCCCAGATGACGAAGCCTTGAAGGCCGTGACCAAAGATTTACAAAAGACTAAAGAATCCAGAAATAACCTCAGTCGAGAGAACTCGTAAGTATATCAACAACTAATTCAAATTTTCCATTGGCTTAATCAAGCGATCAGGCAAATGAAACGTCAAATCACCGAACTCAAATCACAACAGGAGGAATGGGCTTCTCTACTCCGTGCTCATGGCTTGATCTCGTAGACGACTAATATGATTTATCCTACTTACCTTGCCGCACTTCATCTTTGATTATTCAGCTCACCTGCTTGTATCATTTGCATTTTACTGTATATTACAGACAGCACATTTTTGTTTTAGGGCTTACGGATTTTTGCTTTACCTACGTCATGCAGTAGTGATTACAGTGATTGCCTACTTGCTCCACTGATCTGGTAGCCCATATACATTGATATTGATCGATACTGAGTATGTACTATGTGTGTCATCTATAAAACACCATGATTGGTCATCTAAAGAGAATAAGGATATAATAATAATAATAATATAAGTCTAAGGGTGAACTAATAGGGAAAAGTAAACCTGCGATTGATGGATGGGAGTGATATAATCTCGTAACCTCGTGCAGTATGAAAATGATACCGACAACCATGCCAAACCTGCCAGCTTTGAAAACCGAGTACTGCAGGCTTCACCTTCAAATATGCCTCTCTTCATCAAGGGCGACGCGCCGTGCCTTTCGTCGAAGGCCCTTTCGTAGGGTTAACCGTCTCAAAAGAGGAGAAGGTTGGTCTACCTTCAAGTCATCTGACCTCAATTGAGTCGGGGACTGGGGGCTCATTTGGCCAGAGCGAGTGAAGAGGCCCCTGACAGTCCGTACAAATGAATTGGAACTTCGATGATTTAGTGATAAAGGGGAACTTGCTCGACTAAGAGGACTAGCGCTCATAGAAGGCCAGACTGGTGCTGTGAACGGTGCGCTACACGATGTTGGGGATGTCGATGAAGCCGACACCCGCTGAGTAGGCAATGCCTGGAGACTCAGTCTCTTCTCACTTCTTACAGACAACGGGAGAGGAGGCACTTCAGGAGGTTGCGAAGCTTCGAGGGTAGTCATGCTATCGCAACGTGGCTTCCGTCGTGGTACTCTGAGACTCTCCTGCTTCGAAAGACGATTTCTCGCTAAACCAGCTACACTGATCGCAGAATTAGAACGTGAAAAGTTCGAGCGTTCGCCATGCTGTTGTAAAGGCTGAGGAAACAGGACCTCATCGTGTAATCTTGCTTGCAGCCGGGCAGAAAGGCAGACCTGCGAAGCAACATCTTGGAGTTCGTGATCGATCTGAAGGCGACCACTGATCAAAGAACGGTTAATGCAAATTGAGTTGGGGTCATATCCCATAGGGGCAAAAATGGACTTGATGGAAGCAGTGGAAGAGCGTCGATTCGGAAGGCGGGACATATCTTGGAAAGTTGTGATATCACTTTTTCTCAGCGTAAGTTTCCTACGACGGATGGTTGAGGCCGATAACTCAGCATCCGAAGACCCCAGAATTGGATGGGCCATGTCGGGCGCGAGGCACTCTACTCGCATATCTTTTCTAACAACCTTAAAGCTGGGAAGAGGCTCATTGCACCATGTGGATTCCTGTAGCCTCGAGTCTGAGATGGCCTCGAGCCAAATATCTTTCTCCCTTTGGCAAGCAGCGGCCAACTCAAAATGGATAGCTTTCGTAGAAAGCCGAAAAGAACATGGCAGCATCGCTTGAAATAATTGTCAAAACGAAAATATTCAAAATAAGCGAGGAACGGACCTTCGTCTGAGTCAGCTCCCGTAATCTCAAAGTTTGCCAGTGAGAACCAATGCCTCGGCTCATATCTCTTGCCCTTGAGGACTTTGGAGAGGATGAGGTATCCTCCAGAATATAAGAAAATGCCCAAGTATTTGGCTGTAATTGTCTGAAGCTGACCGAACGATTGTCGAGGAGTATGGTACATAACATCCAACGACCCAGAGAGAAGGCACGGCCCAAGTGACAAGAGAAATGCTGGTGTCAGCACGAGCAGAGGAGAAGCGGATGAGACTGGTGAACTCTGATTGAGTGAAGGTGACGGAGGAGGCAAAACGAAACGAGAGATAATAAGAGAAGACTTCGTCATCGCCTCACGTTTCCTGCGAGCCTCGTCGACAGAAGATGCTACGTCACGCATGACCTGTATTGCATCCCTGATTGCCACAGTGGCGTCACCAGGTTCAATACAGGGGCTCCTTGGCATCAACTGTCGGAGGAGAAGGGGATACTTGCAAATGCGCTGCACAGGTTTAATCAAATAGTCGGTGAAAAGCAATCGTGGTTGCTTGGAATCGGCTGGACGTTCCACATCCTTGGCGCTTTGAGTAGCAAGCTTGGATACAGAAGTTACTGTAGACATCGTGCGCCGCCGCCGCATCTTTTCGCTTGAAGACACGTCAAGAAGACAGTTGCGACTCCTATTTCGGCTGAGGTCAAAAATGTGATAACTTTCTCCAAGTGCATCAAGTTTGGCCATTGCAGACCAACAACGTTGCTCAAACATTTCCCATTCTGCGGGGTGTTGCGATGCTACTCGTTTGATAAGGCTCATTGCCTCAGGATGGCCAGCACAAAGTGTTTGATACGCCTCAAACTTGGGAGCCTATGGCCGTAGCAGCGGGTGTATAACGCGGAGACAGGCAGGACCTACCTCAGCAATAAATTTCTTCGATATAGCCTCGAGAGCAGACGCCAGTGATAAGAAAAACTCTGGCTCAGATCTCAAAGAGCCATCCTTTCCGAGCGAGTTAGGCACACCAAAAGATGTCATAATTCTTCGCAAGGCCGAGAGGAAATCCTCATGTATCCGCAGAATTTCTCTCAGGTTTCGAGTTATAACGTTGATCTCACTTTCGGAGAAGACTTGTCGCATAGAAGTGGAGGAGGTGGACGGGACGACCCCATCGGTAGGTGAAAGTGTTTGACCAGTATATGTATTGGCCCATGGCCCTGCTGAGAAGGAGGCAGAAGCCCGAGCAAAAGCCGAGGCGCGCACCTCAAAACTTGCCAGACGTTGAATATATGCCTTCGAAAATACCAGATAAGCATCACTTTTAAGGCTTAAGGAACGAAGTACCCACTACGAGCAGTACCCTCAGGTCTTTAACATAGTCCGTTTCAGTTGTCAACAGCTCCTGCAGGGAATGGGAAATCCGCATTGCATCTTTAACTTCCCGCGTGCATACGTCGATAGTCGACTGATGTCCCTCGCAGCTCTCAACAGGGCTGATTTCGACCACAGAAGGCGCATATTCTGTGCTTGAACAATCGTCAGCGTCCTTTGGTAAGTGGAAGACAGGTTTCGAGTGTTGAGACCGGTGACCAGGATTCGTTTTACGGGTCAATGCCTCTGAGAGGCAGGATTTACCCGAAGTCAGGGTCAAAGTTGAAGTTGCTTGAGAGTGTGGTGACATAGCGGGGTCCGAAAGGCAGCGTTTCAGTCGAATTATGGGGCTATCTGGTAGAGCATGCGGCGATGTTGAGGCAGGTAATGAGGCAGATGGTGAGACAGGGCTAGACGGTCTCCAGGAATCGTGTGATTGGGTATACTTATGGGGCGGAGTGGGTGGCGTAGATATCCACGTAGGCGCTGCAAACAAGACGCGCAGTGACAACTGTGAATTGGGTGGCGTTTCATCCCGCGGTCTCTCGTCATTCTTTGTAGGTGTGGTGCCCTGGCACGAACCAGCAGCAGACTCAACCTGAGGCGGTTGGAAATATGCCGATAGCGAACGAAAGCTTGGATCTGGCGAGCAGACTGGTGATGCTATGATTGTTGGAAGGGGAAGAAAACTGGTGGGCAATGAGTTCTTCGTAAGGCGCGATGGAAAATCAGGGGTTCGTGATGACGAGGCTGGCAATGATAGAATACTTGGGAGGGTGGCAGTATTCCTGCGCTCTGTAAACAATGCTGGGGATAATGGAAATTGAGCCAGAGGAGGCAAAACCTCCATTGTCAGATGGCGTACAGTGGACTCGAGCCTTTAAAGAGGAGGCTGAGACTGAAAACCGGGAGGAAATCAAGAGAGCCGTACCGAACCAGCAGACAGAATTGAAATGATACAGACAAAGCAGGCTATAAGGAAAGTGGGGTAGGCTAGAAGTGATTGTACAAGTCAGAATCCGGCGCACATTCGTCAGGATCCAGTGCGATCGTCTGGGTGAGACCCTTCCAGGTCCAGCGTTTTCAGTTAGCACGTGCGAACGACATGTTCTGTATGTTTGGGCACCTACTCAAAAATGGACAGGACGATCGCACACGGGGTCGCAGCATCACCTACACTGCGGTCCACCTGGGCTCACAATGCGATGTTGGCGTGGATGTGCTGTGAAAGCCTGGGCAATATTTGCACAAGGTGACAGTTTATCATACAATCAAACTGGGAATCAGAATGGTACATAATTCGCAATTTCCATCGCGTCAATGAAGCTCAAGTTTATCATCCGATCGCTCGGTGAAGGGGATGTTTTGTGCCTCAGCATCTCGTCGGCGCTTTTCCTCCTTGTCTAGGAACCTTCTCAACAATGTAATGTTATGACCTGTAAACACTCGGTAAACAGCTTGCTGGTTCGAATCAAGGCCCTATACCAGATATTGAACACGGGTAATTGAATGCTAGAGGGAAAACATACACTCGGAGGCAATGCCGAAAATCGTCGAGTACCCTTTCTCTTCAGCGATGGCACACCAGTCACAGATAGATGGTGCAGGTGTTCCAGCTTCCTCATTAAAACATGGATGGACTCCAACGATAGACGATCGCAATACGACAGGTGGAGCCTTTCCAGCAACATCGCCTGCTCTGCCAAAGCGTAAACAGCCATATCTGTCAGCTTGTGCACTCGTACGAGACTCAGTCTTCGGAGACCTTGAAGGCTTGCAAGCTCAAAAACTGACATGTCTGTGAGGTTACGACAGACTTCAGAAGATCTAAGTGAGCAGAAAATTGGACGCTCTCAATGAGAGAGGGACGGCGACTCACAAGCAACATCAATGCACCTTAGATTGGAACACTCCCTTGCAAGTCTAACCAACCCTCGGTCCGTGATATTAGATACATGGGCAAGTATCAGAACATCGAGATTATCTCCCAGGCGAGCAATACTCTCCATAGCAGCATCCGTCAGCTGTGTACATGCCGTCAGAATAAAGGTCTGGATTCGTGAAGCATGAGATACGATTCCATCGATTGTATTGTCAGTGACGTTGCAAGCAGTGAGATCAAGAACTCTGAGGTTCTCCGCTCGATGGGGTAACAGTAATGGAGGAAGAACTTCAAGCCATGTTATGGGTCTATGAGGAAGAGGCTTTTCATCTTCTGCTTGTAAAAGTGATGGACGGTCATCAAGAACGACAGATGGGAATGCCTTGTCTGTCAAGGAAGAACAATTCGCGAGCCGTAACGTGCGCAGCTTCCTATACCATATCAACAGGAAAATTCCGGATGGAAAATGAAAGGTACACCTACTTTGAGAAATACCAAACATCCCTTAAGGCAAGAGGTGTCAATGCAGGGAGGTCTCCCAACTCCAGCTCAACAAGCCTTGGGCACGTTTTGACAATAGCTGATATGGATGAGTCTGTAAGTGAAGTAGCCCCATTTAACCGTACCGATTGTAAAGGCAGGAATCTATTCGTCACCTCCAACATTCCCGCATCGGTGATTTTGGAACAGCCAGTAATATCCAGTTCCTGCAAATTGATAGCAGTCTCCGCTAGAGCAACCAAAGTCTTGTTCGATAACTGCGGTACACCGCAGAGGGCGATTGTTTCAACGTGAGGACACCCAATGAGGACTTTTCTGAGTTCTTCATCAGGTATCCCTGAGGGATGCTGGAGAATTAAATGCCGAACACGTCTGTATTCGTCTTGATTTGGTAGTCTATCAAGAACTTCGATCATGTCTTCATGAAATGATGTTAATTCTGACTCAAATTCGTCGGGCATTTTGAGGATGGCTAATAGGTGTTGGGGGTAGTAGCTAGCGACTCCGATATCAGTGATCTGTATGTGCTTGACTACCAGATTTGCCCACCACGGACACACCAACAGACTGCAGATGCTAACCAGAACGTTATTTCAGTCCTGGATGCTGAACAAGCAGGCTTGACAGGATTTTGACAGGCGGCATCAGCGTTTATCGTAAAGCTTTCACAATATTTTGATGTCATCAGTGGCAATCTCATGGGATTAAACATGCCTCTCTCTGTCTCTTCCACTACGTCCTCGAATGACACTACTCGCCCAGCACAGAGAGGTCTCCAATCATCAGGTCCAGACTCGTCAAGCCGCATTCCTGTAACGCCAGCCGTCTTACGATCTATATTTGCCTCCTCACGGACACCACACGAGGAGCGTTCCATTTCTCGTGTTGCGTTTTTTCGGCAAGCATCCCCCAGTTCTTCAGAGATCATTGCTGCAATTACTCAATTTTTGAGTGCAGATTTACTGGATTCTTGCTGAGCTGCATAACTATAAGTTTAGCGGCCGTGAGAGGGAGAGGAATCAAAAGTAGTGCCGCGCTGCTGGGTGTCAGCTAAGTCAAATTGTCACATACGAGAGAATAGTAGACATGCAATGCCATGTGTGGTCCTATGAACGTTCCATTGCGCTCTTATGACACGGAAGATTACAAGAGATCAACTATGCCACGAGCTGGAGAAATAATAGCAGACACTTTGCTTGACGAATCCAATAAACCACCACCTTCATATGCCACTAAATCCACCAAATCATCGTCTATCTCTTGCACACCCAACAACTTCTCGAGATCTGTCGTTGCCATTGCATATGCCTGCTTTTCGCTGAGACGTCCGTTCGATTCAAGCGAAGCCTGGACGAGTTTAAGTAAGTATATCACATGGAGAAAACACTCTTGACACACCAATCCCAATTCAAACCTGGTGTTTCTTGTATCCCAAGCTGCTTTCACTCCCATACCGACAATGACACCATGATCGATCAGCTCCATGAGAGCAGTATTATTCGTCAGCGGTGGACCAGGCAAACTTATAGTTTCTGTCTGTGAGCATTTTCTCATTCTCAATCACTGTTACTACTGACATTCGTCGCTGATCCCAAACGCTAGGGAATGGCCTGACGGGATTCAAAATCACACCAACACCCGCGTTGCCTGTGGGCTCTCAGCAATTTGTCAAATCCCAGTTGAATTGTCCTCACTGATTTCCCTTGCAAGCAGGTGTGCCTCAGTTGCACCACTGAAAACCATTCTCATTCTGGATCCAATCTTGTACTCTACGTCGGCCTTTAAAATCAGAAGCGACGCCATGATGTCGGCACTATGGACATCAATCACCAAAGGAATGACACCCTAATAATATCATTAACAATTTATACAATCACAGTAAATCACTCACCTCTGCAGCCTTCTGGAACCATTCTCCGGTCACTCTCTCGTGTGCCTCCCAACCATAAAGAAGCCGTCTCAGCGTCGAAATCTGAGTGCTCACACTAGGCCGTCTGTTCGGGGACAATGGATGCGGTCGACCCATGATGATGTGGAGGGCAGTCGCATCTTGTAAGATTGCACCTCTTTCCATAGCATGCGATGCACCCGTCCTGAAAGTGGCAGATACACCGGCAATCATATTGCCCCCATATACGTCAAGGAAGAATGGCCTTGCCAGTACTGAAGTTGCCATTGTAACTCCCGACCGGTACGCAGTCCTGCGTAATTGTTAGCAATTTCCCTTGTATCCGACCATCTCTACTCACAGGGCATTCCTGGTCCTGAACATCAGAGCGTCCGCAGCCTTGGTTATTGCCCCTACATCGTTCAAAATGGCGGGCACGTCCTCGATCATGGCATCGTATTGTTGACCATCTCCGGTTGACAGCTCGGATGCAATTTCCTCTGTGCCTAACAAAGAACCAAAGGTCATCAAGCCCGCAGAAATAGAACCTCCTTTCAAGTCTACTGTCGCTGCTCTTGTATTAGTAGAGATACACGTATTGCCCAGACAACTGATTTTTCCCTTATCAACAATCACGACTACGCCGTTTCCTGGGGTATCATCTTCCAGGATGTTCATGATCTTACCACCCGGCACTCTCCTCCAGAACTTTTTGACGTTCGTGAAAACGACCTGATCGCGTTTATCACCCTCCAAAGGCGGCAGGCCATCCCAAAGGACAGTCCTATTTCTCTCTTTGTCCCAGTTGGGGACTCTCGGTGCCCTTTGGCACTGCTCCCTATCCTTTCCAACTCCTACCTGTACTGGGTGATGTTTGTTCCTGGGAACAGGGATTTGGAGAAGACCATCTATCCAAACATGTGTAGGGGTTGCACCTAACTGCAATGGATGAGAATCCCATATCACTATGTCAGCATCAGCACCCTCTGCTAGAATTCCGATCCGGTGGTCTAGACCGGCCGCAATCGCTGGTGTGGACGTTACCGAAGCAAGTGCAAGATGTTCTGGAAGCCCGAAGAAGTAAGCTTGTTGGGCTTCGTGAATGAGATATCTTGAATTGGTGAACGGATGGTCAGTCTGTATAAGGAATTCAAAACTTGAGGGTCTTGATTTCAATTCCAAAAGGGACAGTTACCTCCATGATTACTGGAATGTTCTGATCCGCCAATATCCTACTGGCAAACTCTGAGCCGCGATACGATTCGCGCTTGTGCCGGTGTTTTGTTGCGAAAAGTACCACTGCTGGTGTCCCGCCGTAACTGTTTGATCCAAATGTCAGTCAAGAAGCCAGTCTCAATGAACGCTCGGAAACCCACGCTCGTTTCAAGATTTCCGGCACGAGATAAGCCTCAGAAGCATGATGGAACGATGCAAGCGGAAACTTGTACTCGTTTGTGAGCTATATTTTGCGATGGTCGGCTTGGTCCACGTATACAGACTTTTGGACCGTACTGATACTTACTCTAACAATCGCGTCAAGGTCAACGGCTTCGTGGCAATGGTTCGCAATCTGATACTGGTTAGTAAATTCCCAGAGAAGTCAATGAACAAAGGTTTATCTGACCTTGACCTTTCCTCTCAGGACATCAACCAGCATCTCCCACTGTAGATCCTCTGGGAATGGATCCTTTAATGCATGCCATAGCCCTGCTTCACCTTTCAAACAGTAGTCGTCTTGCATGTTTTTAATCTTTCGAGCTTGTTCATAGGCAGATCGTAATGCCCACACGTTATCCATTCTGTTCCCGTGTGCCCTTAGGTCCTCGCCGCAAGACTGTCTGCAGTAACTGCATCAGAACAGTAGTATTTCAGAAATCATTTCTCGTACTTCATGTGACGCCATTTCGGATGATATGGATCGGGTTCGGTCCCATTGAGCCCATACGGAGGCTCAACGACCATTGATGAAGCTGAACGATCGGATGTCTTGCGAAGCTTCACCATAAACGCCTGTCCACCTTCGTAGAAATCTTCAGTCAGTACTTCCTGAGATTGAAATACTTATTCATAAATCTCTACGAACCTATTGCATTTTCACTCCCAGGAAGAATTTGCGCAGTCGTCACACCACCAGCCGTGGCCAACTCAAACCCTTCATCATGGGTATTGAACGCATCAATACTCCTCAACCAAGGCAGAATAGGTCCTTTTTTCGAGTTGATATCAAACGCTCCGTTCGTGAGTGGTGCGCTAATCACTCCCAAATGTGAATGCAAGTCAACTGCAGAAACAAAGCCACGACGTTTATTTTTAACGCACATCAAAACGTATTGGAAATATTAACTCAATTAACTCACCAAGTCCAGGTGTGATCCAGGCTCCATATGCCTCAACCACAGTCAAATTCTCTGCCTGATCAATGGTCCTGGCAGGAATTCTTCCAATTCCCTTAATAACCCCTCTATCCAACAAAATATCTCCATGAATGATCTCCCAACCGTTCTTCCTCCCCGTAAAAATCGTAGCATCCCTAATGAGTGTTGCGTTATTCCCATACTCGTATCTTTCCGACTCTTTTCTAGAAAAAAAAGCCTGGAGAACGATTGGAGTTGCTTTCAATATAGCACAACGGCTCAGGATTTCTTTGGCATTAACTGGGGGAATGCTATAACCCTTATCTCTGCGTAAAAACGCAAAATCCAGAGATCCGGTTATACCAGCAAGGAAAGAAGAAGTCAATGTCGTGAATCCAGCGACAAGAATAACAAGCAAAGGTAAATTGATATATTTCTGAGTCATCCATCCTCCAGCCCGAATACTGGGTGGGTTTTTGGAGGGCATGTTACTGGCAGGAAGATACGGAAGAGACATGTGTAAGTATACAAGGCTCCTGGTAATAAGCACATGGACAGCATGCGAACTCATGCATCACGGCGCGCCGTATGTGCGTGCAAACCCTGTTCATAAACGAAATTGATTGCAGTCGAAGAAACTATGATCCCACGTGCAATGGCAGTGTGCCGTGTGGACTTCAAAGTCATTTCGAGGTGTGACAAGAATACACATTCTACTATTCGGTCTGAGAGCTTGAATCCTCGTTCTCATCTGAATTCTCGTTGACTGATTTTTTTTCAGATTCAGTAGCGCCGCTGTCTGAGGGGTCCACATCGGATGCTGCTGTACTGCAGGGGACTCGACGATTTTTCGTCTTTGTCGATGTTGTAGATGTTAGCTGCAGCGGAGGAGCGGGGAGATGAGCTTTCTAACCCGGAGAATATCCATGATGTCTGTAAAAAGGGTAAGGGCTTGTCACGTTCGGCGGCAGGAGAAAAACTGGCCTGCATGCGTCATATTCTCGTATCCCTTGATGCTACGTTTCATTGTCAGCCAACGGCGTTGGAGGACATGCGCGCTCCAGAGATTCCAATCCGGATCCGAAAGTGTTTTCCAATCAATTTCAGTGTCATCATGAACATTGAGCGAGTCAATCCTGATAGGACATCAGATGACGAAAAGATGGCGCAGATGGTGAAGATGAAACTTACTTATGCACTAAGATAAAAGCATCCTGCTGGCTCCATCGCGATAACTCACCTGTTGCCTTGACAGTTCTACTGAGAGAGTCAGTCCTGCTAAGAGTCTTAGTTGTCCGTGGGCGGGTGTGCCTGTAAGTTCTCACCATTTGATGCGGCATTGTTGACGACCCCTTCTGCCACCCATGAGCTCGCTGACCTTGCCCCAAAACACATCATTGTCAACATCCTTCCCTTGTTTAATTGTCATATCCGTGACAATCCTGGTGAGTAGTTCTTCTTCCTCTTTCGTCCAAGGGCCTAGAAACTGTGAGACTTGCTGTAACTGATAATACGGATGATAGGTACCTGATTTCCGGACCTCGCGATTTTGAATGTGATTGCGATAACGATCGCGACAGTCCGAAGACATTCTCCCAACTTGATGACTGACTTTCTCCCAGGACTGTCCCAGTTCTGTTACTGCCCTTGAAAGCAGTTCAGAGCATGACTAGGTTGAAATATCAGGAAGGCATACTTTTTGAGTCGTATATCCTCCTCTTCCGTCCATTTACCTTGTTGTTTAAGAGGGTGATATGTCCGACGAACGTGGTGATAAACAGCTATGATGGGACGAAGTGGCACAGCTGCAGCTGAAAGTCGAGGATTTAGTTGATTAGTAGATCGAGTGGGCGAAACTCACTAATCAACTGCCAAAACTTGATAGAATCCTCTTTCTCTGAACTTTTGGACGGAAAAATGATTTGTTGTAAATCTTCTTCCGTCAACCCTTCTCTCTATTCTCCTTCAACCCGTTGACTCGCAGTTCAAATAGAATGCAACTCACGGCCATATGGGTATTGATTGCATTATGTATCAGCTGTTCTTCTGTGGCAGAAAATTTTCCTTTCTTATACACGAGCCCTAGTTTGGGATAAGACCGAAGTCGTAATGAGCAGAGGTTACTGCGTACCTTCCGTTCTGACCAACTCTGCCAGCTTCGCCGCACCCAGCCACTTGGTCGAGAGTAGTGTTGCATGCTCAGGATTTCCATGTTGTTCCGGGACACTATATGTGGGAGACATCGTTCTGACGGGAGGAGGCGCTTTGGGTGGTATCCCAAGGATGGCATTTGATGGGGCTGGATAGCCATTTATGGGTGGAGACCGATGTGGCAGAGGGATTGCGGGGGTATAAAACGAAGGTGAGATGGGAGACGTTGGTAAAGGTGACACATTAGCGGCGGCAGCGGCGGCATCTCCCAGCGTTTTGAGTACACCGGCGATTTTGGTGATGTCCAGATCTTGTAAAGCGCGAAGGACATCTTCGTTTGAGCCAAGGGAGAGGTCAGCGATTGGAAGATCCATGTTAGCAATGGCGGCTGGGTCCGGAACAGGCTGCATGTAAGGATTTGAGAGGTAAGGAAGAGTGTGTTCCATGGCCATTGGGACGAAATGAGGCTGGGAGCCCTGAGCGATGGGTGGAAGATAATTCAGATCTATCTGTGGAGGCGGCAGATTCATCATGTCTGGGGCTCCTGTAGCTGCTAGGGTCAAGATCGCAGAGAGTAGAGCAGCAGCAGATGCCTGAGCCTCCTCATCCAAAGGCTCTGCAGGCGCTTGAGGTTCGATTACTCCAGTAGAAGCGTCTGGAGGCGTGTCCGAGATGACCTTGGAAGGTTGTGCCTTGTCGTTCTGTTTCTGTTTCTGTTTCTGTTTCTTTCGTTTGGATGAGGTTTGCGCGGGCTCTGTGCTCACGTCATGATGCTTTCGCTTTTTCTTTTTGTCTTTTGGGGAGTCAGAGCGCAAAGTGTGTGCAGGGGCATCGTCGCGAGAACGCTTTTTGCTTCTGTTTTTTATGAGATCATGGGAGAGAGACGGCTGGAGCGGGGTGTCTGACGGCATTTAGGGCGGGCTCTCAAGGATTGGAGATCTCAGAGACCCAGCAGAGGTGTCTGGAGTCACGTGTATCACTATTCAACATCAGTTCTATTGCTCGCACATATATAATAATTTATCCACCAAGGGAACACACACGTAAATTCACTGTTTCAGAACTCGATTACCTTTACAGGCATATCGAGACATTGCTAGCAAGTTGGAAAACATAGAAAGACCCTCCGGTTCCTCGTGAGAGTTTCGCAGCTATGTATGAGAACCCACCTCAATAGTACTCACTTGTACCTTGTCCAAACAGGTCTCCAATCTCTTACCAGGGTGAAAACCACCTAATCGTCGTCAAACCAACGGTCCTGAGTTTCTCGGTCATCCTCCACATCTAGATTCTCGTCATAGTCTACCTCGTCGTAGTCGACCCCCTGTACAACTCATCAGCTCAGTCGCGATTTGATTAGTTTGGTTGTTTACCGGCAGCAGTCCATAGATAAAGCGTTCGCGGATTATGCGCTCAAAGCTGCGCCGTTTCTCCTCCTCGCTTTCTTCTTCTCCTGCATCTTCGCTTTCGGTCTCTACCTCTTCTTCAGGCGTTGTTGTGGTCTCCGCCAGCTCTCTGCGGACAGCCCGGATCCTTTCTGCCTCCCGTTCTTCCTCGTAGCCTCCAAGCAGACTTGCCAGCTTTCCAACATGTTTCTCCTCGCCTTTGAGAAATTCCTCCCACACCCACCTTTTCTCTTCCAGTCCTTCCTCAGCTCCCCGGCGCTCCCTTCCCTCCCACAGCTCCGGCCATCTGTGGCGGGCAGAAACAAAATCAAGCTCCGATGGATGCGTGTTTACATATCTGAGGCGCCTATTCCGAATAGGTGTCAGGGTGGTCCTGACTTTGGGTGTAGTGATGCTGCTGAATTTGCAGACAATGTTGGGCGGGAGCTGCGAAAGATGTTTCCTCAAAAACTGGATTGTAGAGGTAGTCGGTGAGGGTTCGTAGTCTAGCGGTAACCCTAGATAAGCGAGGGCGATCTTGTGGTCGAAATCTGGATGTTTCATTCGAGAGAACGAGTAAGTATAGGTATAGGTAGAGATATATACGTGACTTTGTAGATTGTGTCATCAGTATTCGTCCCCATCAGCACTGGATCTTCCCTGGCGCCCAATGTCCCAGCACACTAATTCTCAGTCAGACGCGAGTTCACTTCATTATCACCGTTGTTGGTGGTCTTGGTGTCGCCACAATTTTTACACCAAACAAGACCTTTTGAATCATGTAATTTCCGAACACGTGCAGAAAGCGTCACCAGTGCGTCTTGCAGACATTCACACCGCACAAACGGCCGAGAATAGCTATTGGGATTCCTTGGATTTTGGGAGTCTCCCCAGTCTACCGTCTAACCTACCTGACCAGGGAGAAAATCACTCCCAGGCCAGCAGTCATTGCCAAAGTGCGTCCTACAACCCAGTGGTATTATCCATCCACTAACATGGGTTTGATTTAGTCGACATACCCTCATCCTTACCTTCTCCACCCGCTTCTCTACCTCAGGATGCAATTACGCCTATTTTGAGACAGCCACCCACTGGCTTATCTGTGGATGATGAGCCCCTCCAGGTGGCGCCCGCATCATCATCACCACATACACCCTTTCCGAAACGAAATACCTCTGACGCCCATTTAGACACACCTTCCTTTGCCTCACTTTCTTTGCAGCCAAACTCCCCAAATAACATGTCATATGATGTACCAAGCTCTCCGTGTTTTGACCTGCTGGTAGCATCGGCCACAAGTTGGTCCAAACATCCTGTGCTACCCCTGCCGGAAAGTGAGGAGCTGACCAACGACTTATCAGAACGTGTGCTTAATCAGCTGACACAAGGAATAGATAGCGAAGAAAAGAGCCAAGAGCTCGAATCTCGTTCAAGTAACAAGGACAGTGTGATGGATCTTGATTCCAATGATGCTGTCCTTCAGCTCGAACCTCATTCAAGTTACTTCTGCAACCAAGAGCCGAGTCTACTCCCTGTGCAAATCCTTCCCACTATTTTATCCGGTTCACCCTCTTACCTTCATTCATCGGTATGTCCTTCTATGACACCCATCGCTCGACAATCCTGGTACCAGCCACAACGTCGAAGACCCTCAAATAAATCGGCGTCTGACGCGTCAGTTGGCTACTTTTCCCCAGCAACTAGTCCCATGACAAAGGCAGTAACTCTTATTACTTCACCGATTCCCGCCAATAGCCTTCCTGCAGCTGTGCAAGCAGCTCAATCTGTAGCTTCTCAAAATTTCCAACCAGCTCTCCAGTCACAGTTTCAGGAACAAAGTTCAGATAGTAGCCAACCGTCTTCATATCCCCTGCTAACGCAAGCCCCGCTACGCAGTCAAAGCCTGATTCAGGACTGATTCCAATCATAATTCATTTCTTTTTTTATCCAAATCATTATAAAATAATAACATACAAATTCAATTTACTGTATGTGGCAGGGGAAAATATTACCTTACTATAAGTGTTGTCGATAATTAGTCGAAAGGGGCAGACTTTCTAGTATGAAAGGATCAATAGGCTATGTTTCTCTAGTGTTCCAATCCAATAACCCTTCTCGTTTGTTGTCATGTACTCTATGCACATGCTGGTGGTGGCTACCAAGTCCCGTGATGTTTGTTAGGACCCACATTTCCCACTCTTTATCTGCAGTTAACAACACCTCCATCCGAGCTTCGTGGTAGTCGTCAACATGGAAATTTCAATTACTCGCCTACCTCACGAAGCTGGAAAGTGGGATGTTGTGCGTGCGATAGCCGGCGTTCTTCATTCGGACGCATTTCGCCGTGAGGACCAACGCAAAGAGAATTTCGATATCTGTCTTTCGGATAGCACTGTCAGTGAGCTTCGCAATGGAGGATTTGGGACTTTGACCCTTCGTGAGGGAGCCTTGGGCAAGAACTTCTTGCGATATGTCCAAGAAGAGCCGATATATATCGAAGATCCTGTCTCTGGACGGAAAAAAAAGCTCAAATTTCTTAGAGGAAATTCGACATCTTTTAAGAAGGGTTTGATAGAGACCTTGACAAAGGCACCGTATGTGGATCCCGACATCGAAGAGGCGCATCAAAGGAAACTAGCCAAGCTGGCCGATCAATTTCGTGTTGATTCCGTCCAGTTTGGTATTTTCTATCGTGATCGGTATCCGGCTAATCCGTCACAGCGTCTTTCTCCTCGTTCTTTCTCTATTGAATGCCAGAAGGACCTTGTTAATGACAATGTCGGTTGGTTGAAATTTGAGTACGATCATAAGCTCATTCGAATAATAGTCGGTTTTTTCACTTCATTAATTCTCAATCCCTAAGACAGATCACTGACATTTTTTCACTTAGATCTGCAATCCCGTTGCTGGAGGAGTAGGTTATAGCATTGCGATCCGCCTCTCCTCGATCCAAAAGATTGCCGTAGGGTATGACGGAAAACCTTGTTAGTCTATGATTGCTCTCGTCTTGAATTTATCTGAGCCCGATTGTCACCAGACGTTTGTTTCGACACACTTACACCACCTGACCTCGAATCATTCCAATATCATCGTTCGCAAACTGGAAACAAATCCAAAGATGAGCAAAAGTACAAACATCGTATTGGTGCTCTCGATGATGCCCATCGTGCAGTTGCACCCTTTGCGCCTCATCTGCGCATTCTCCTTTACAAAACTTCAGATAATGATGTTCTGGATAGCTTCGTGGAGATGTGCAAAGCTTCCGATATATCCGAGAGCATCATTATTCGCTGTGATATCCCTGGAATGGCCCGAGTTGAAGCTTCGGGATGCCATTTCTTCTCTCGAAATGCTCTATTTCATCTTCAGCGAGAGATTCGCACCTTCCCTTGGATTGTGGGCTTCCAACTGGAGGCTCTATTACACAATGGAATATTGCGTACGGAAGACATACGCACACTCTTTCGCCCAGTCCAAATATTATGTGTGGATCGAGGTCATTCTTATGTGGATGACTTCCTTCGAAAGTATGGGGAGGCGTTGCAAGATCGGCCACCATGGGAGAGCCCAATAGCCTGCTTTGAGCGTATTAAAGTGAAATATATTCAGCCAAAGTTGACTACGTCTATATTCAGATGTCGTCATGTCACATTCACTCCTACTCGGATGCTTTTTGAAGGTCCTTACGCGACTCAATCTAATCGTATCATCCGACAATTTTCTGGCTACGAGGATTATTTCCTCCGCGTCGATTTCCGGGACGAGGACAGATTACAATACCGTTGGAGTCGAGAGGTTGATGGGGCTTCCTTCGTCCGCGAACGTGTGGGGACGACTTTGAAACAGGGTTTTGAAATTGCTGGAAAACACTTTGAGTTTCTCGCGTACTCGTCTTCAGCATTGCGAGAACATGCTGTATGGTTTATGTCGCCATTCCAACACCCAAAATATGGGTTTGTCAACTCGGCGAAGATTCGAGATCAAATTGGAGACTTCAGGGGGAAGGAGCTGATTAAACAGCCCTCGAAGTATGGTGCCCGGTTGGCGCAAGCATTTACTGCGACTGAGGCATCTGTTACCATCAAGAGAAGCGAATGGGAGCAGGTGGAAGACATAAAACCTGCGAGTTACAAAGAAGGGGATACCAGTCCAAACCTTTTTACCGACGGTCTTGGATCTATTTCGAGGGCTCTCGGGGATAAGATATGGACGGAGCTATGCGCTGGTCGTCAAGACCATGGACTGAAGTCAATCAAACCTTCAGCGGTAAGTTTGCTGACATGGTTCCATATTCTCTCCCAGAATTCACAAATTCCGCAGTATCAAATTCGATTCCTAGGATACAAGGGTGTTGTAGCTATTGACGAACAGTTAGATCGAACAGGGAATGGCATACACATGCGCCTCCGAAATTCGATGAATAAGTTCTCGGTTTCGAATGAGGAAGAGGCACCCATTGAGATTGCTCGAGCATTTAAGGAACCCAACGTATGTTATTTGAACAGGTATAGTAGCCAGTCGTCTCACTATTCATGATTATCAACTCAATCACTTTCAGACCTCTTGTGATGCTTCTGGAGGATCTTGGAATTCGCCAGGATGCATTTTTGAAACTTCAAGACACCCAGGTGTCTAAGGCGCGTACTATTCATGACGGTATTGTTCAGTTTCGATCCGTGCTTTGGGGTCACGGTCTTGGACGACCGTTCAGATTTTCACGGATCATTGAACAGTTGGAGGGACTAGGTCTTGAAATCAATGACAAGGATCCTAGCAAGCCAAACATTGACACTCCTTTTCTCAAGCAGGTTCGAGAGGTTGCCATGATGGACATTATGCGGGACATTAAGCACAGCGCGAGGATCTTGGTGCCAGATAGTCATCTCCTGGTCGGTGTTGCAGATGAAGGTCCAGCGTATATGAAACGGGGATTTGAGAACGTTTTTTGTCTACGCCCAGGACAAATTTATGGTGGGTTTACCTTGCAGGACAATTCGAATGTTCTCTAAAGTTTTTCTAGTCTGTATTCAGGAGAGTTTTGATAAAGACCCTTTTTGGTTGGAGGGACACTGTATGGTCACTCGAAGTCCTGTTGCGCATATCGGAGATGGTGGGTTTGACTGTCCTGTCATTTCTCAATCATTCACACATTCCACCAGTGCAACGTGTTCGGGCGATAGGAAAACCTCCTCAGGGACAACTTTGTTCATTCGCCCATTTGAAAAATGTCCTTGTTATGTCCTCTCAAGGTTCGGAATAGTGACTGAATAAACCACTCCATTGTTGATACCGAGAATTCAGGCCATCGTTCCTTGGCTTCTTGTCTGGGCGGCGGTGATGTCGATGGGTAGGCTCCTATTCTTCTGCAAACGCCTAACTAACGGTATCATAGTGACATGTTCTCAGTAATCCAGTACGAACCTTTGCTCCCAATGACTTACGAACAGCCAATGAACTATGATGTTTCTCTCGGCACAAAAACGAATGAATGGGAGAGTACTGTCGAAGATATATGCGATTTCATCGTCGAATATATCAACTCGGATGTCTTGGTATGCATCTTCTGCTCTCATGAGACTGCCGAACTGAATTTGGTTTTTACCAGGGTTTGCTATCAGATCGTCTGTTGACAATTGCAGGTATATTCTAACCAACCACTGGACCAAGCTACCTTGCTGATAATCGTGTACAGATCAATCCAAGGTGCGACCGGATTCCCAAGTCCTTAGGATATCCAAGCTTGACTTCACTTTAGCAAGGAATGAATGACCCCGATTGCATTAGATTAGCGGAACTCTGCTCACAGGTGAGAAAGAATCGTCTCAAAGAGAAAAACAGTAGTCTCAATGCTGTTTTGTGTAGGCCGTCGATTACCCCAAGAACGGTATCGCCGTTAACCTTGAATCTGACCAGTTACCACGCACCTTGATCAGATGCAAGCCTGATTGGCATGGAGCCGAGGTGGTTAGCCCCCGGCCTACTGATTACTATAACTCTACTCGTGCGCTTGGAGAGCTCTATCGAAATATTACTCTCACAGAGCCAGAAAACATCAAGAAAACTACACATAATCGCGTACCTCTCTGTGATCCCATATCCCAAGTTCTCCAGGGTAGAGTGGAATACTACATCGGAGATCTTGTTCAGCCAGCACAAGAGTTCTCCGAAGCCTTGAAGTCCTTGTACCAGAGCTATAGAGAAGAACTCAATTATATACGTTCTACGCACACAGTTTCCAACACACCCGGTGCAAAGCTTCTGGAAGCTGAATTAGTCGCTGGGACCATCCTTGCCAAGTGTTCCCAAAAGAGATGGAGAAGTGATCGAATAAACCGCATGCGGCTTCATATGACAACCCAAGTCAAGGAAGTCAAGAACGAATTGCTGCACCAGAAGAAGGAATATAATATGTCGGAGTTGGTGGAAGGACTCGAGAGGGCATGGAGGGCTTGGGAGTACAGCCAGACCCGCGACTTTAACGAAGAGGGTTCGAACAGTTTCAGTTTTATCGCCCTTGATGTCATTCTCGATATCCTGGAGCACTTGAATTCCAACTTGGAAGCCCAAATATCCTCTGATCCTTATGATGCTTCTAGTCCTCCCGACCTTGAGTCGGAAATCGACAATCAGGATCCCACCCTTATCTGACATGTATTTTACTGATGTGCCTGCCTTGTACAAAGTACTTGTAGATGATTTATGGATTCTCACCCTACAGTGGTCTGAAGGCTACTGTCAGCATAAGCTTTCCGCTTCAACAGTTGTTGATATCCATTCTTCTTCCCGCAACGTAATACTCTGAAGCCAAATCATGACATCTTCGCCCACCAGGGACAGGAGCGCTTCGGCCAAGACCAGTTCCAGCATACTGCTGGTGATTTTCATCCATGGATTTAAAGGAAGTAACAGCACCTTCAAAGAGTTTCCGAAGCGGCTTCAATATGTCCTATCAGAGAGTATAGATGATGTCTGTGTCGAAAGTATCGTATTTCCTGCATACGAAGTAAGTTCATTGGGACCTCAGTGTATTCCGTACCTAATGTCCGGGACCTCAAATCAAGACAAAAGGAGAGCTGGTAAATGCATCTGGTTGTTCCTTCAGATTGGTTTTCTGAACACCTAGATAATCAGAATACTGCGGTCATCCGTTTTTCCGACTGGCTTGCAACATTGACAGTTGAACGGGAGAACGGGCATGGAGGTGGTGCGGGGAGTGCTCAGATTGTGCTATGCGGGCATAGGTATGAGCATGCACTAGGATTTGTTTCTGATTCTAATCATTACTTTCAAGCATGGGAGGTTTTCTTGCTGCAGATACGTTACTTGAACTCCTCAAGGCTCAACCTGGTCAAGACTATCCTCTCTGGCCGCGAATCATTGCGTGTGTGACTTTTGACACTCCGGTATGGCTCTTTAGGCCCCGTCGAAACGTCAAATCCTTAACTTCAAACTTGTACTTATATAGTTTCTTGGTATCAACCCCGGTGTCGTGAAGAATGGTGTCACTAAAGCCGCTGGATATGTTAACGCTGCATCTGCTGCAGGTTCAGCTCTTTTCGGATCGTTTGCTGGATTCGGGATGCAGAAGTTCACTCAAGCACAAAACTCATACAACAATTCGGCACCTACATCACCATGGGGTGGCAAAGTACCTGGTGCATTGACATTTGGTGGCGCTCTGCTCGCAGCTGCGGCTGCAGGAGGGGCGTATTATAAACGCGACGACCTCAGTCAAGGTTATACCTGGCTTATGGATCACATGAAATATGCCGGAAACGTATGGGACGAGCCAGGCCTTCGACGTCGCGTCGATGCACTAGTCGATGCACATGAAAAACATGGAATTCTCTTCCACAAGTGTGTGCTCCCTAGATTTCGTTTGGGAAGCAGCTTAACAGATTGTCAGCTTTTATGTGCAGCTTCCTGAGGCACCTCCCACACATCTCTCAACACGAACATTCATAGTCGAGCCTAAACGGACTTCTCGTGAAGTGGAAAATTTTACCTCTGCCAGGAACAAGCAAGCTGCTGACGAAGTGCAAGGACACACGGGCATGTTTGATGCAAGGACAAATGACGGATATTATAACCTTGGCCTAGTAGCGGCAAATGTTATAAGAAAAGCGGTACAAAATGCCAACTCCTCCAAGTTTGATGGGGCTAGGGAGAAGGATAGTGTATGAGGAAACACGAAGGACTCATGTGCATGATTTCATGACTGAAGATCGAGGCGCATCGCATAAGCATCCTCCCCATCCGCATCTGCAAGCAGTTTTCAATACCCTGAAGACCTTGAGCATAGTAACACTCACAATAACCCTTTTCGATGTCTTTCACTGTGAAACCTAAGGTATCTTGGTAGAGGCTCAGTGCAGCTCGGTTTGACTTGCGGACATGGAGCGAAACATTAGTAGCGCGGTAAATACTGGCCATAGCCTCCTCTGGATCTGGGTTGAACGCTAGTGTACTTGTATGGTAAATGCGAGTAGCGTACGAGATTGCACCATCAGCTTCTTTGCTAGCCCTAGTCGTCTGTATGGTCGCAGGACGGAGATAGATGTGACATGCCCATGAGGTTCCTCCCCGTCTTTGAGTTCCTCCTCCCTGGTAGCAATAATGGATGTAAAACACAGCACGAATCGGATAACAGCATTTGACTCACATTTTAGCAAGAATATACCCAACAATTCGTCCTTTATGATCCTCCGCGACATAGGAAAGAGATGGCCAAGTCATAGCATGGTAGAGATCTAGTGAGAAGTTATGCGTTCGCTAAATTCTCTGTTCATCCGTTCGAAGAGATGAGGACAGATATGCACGAACAGTATCTCATTGTGTAGTTTTCAGGCAGATTCTGCAGGTTGCATGCTTGCATACCAATCAGGTCCTCGACCTATAAAGGAACAATATTAGCAGTTCAATGGATGGACATCAAAAAGTTTGCTCACTTTGATGGGTCGTACATTCATAGTGTAAACGTAGGCCTGGGTGTGATCTGATATAAAGCGAGTGACGATTCCGGAATCCTGAGACAAACAAGTAACAACTCTGCGTCCACTACGCACGACCTCCCATCCAGTTATCTGTAGACTCGATACAGTTATTTTCGATGCCGTCGCAGGGCCAAGTCTGGTGCCTATACTGGATCGGCCCACCCACTCGATGTTGGAGAACTATCTTGATGAGGACGAGCCACTTGCTGCGCCACCCATTCGGCCGTAATGAGTCTATTTTCCTACCTCTAGTAACACCCTTGCCCATCTGCCAGAAAGCTTTGTCTACAATTGCTCCTCTTACTCTTTGTTGACATACCATTAGTGCTGGACCTTGAATATTCCATGTTTCGGCTTGTTGCAGAACAAAAATTCTGAATCCATGAGCTACTATTTCAATTGTCATTTGTGCATAAGTGGCTGAACATCTATTTTACCAAGTAATGACTGAGTAGTGTTTTTGGAAGAACATCAGGCCTAACGAGAAATAGATTATAAGTAGCGCAGTGATGTTGCAGACCCTAGGATTCAGCACAAGACACTGAAGTCCTAGAAACAGATGAGGTTCTATATAAGTGCTCTACAATAATTCTAGGTCCAAATATTTATGAAGAAATTTTATCCTATTAATTGTTT
>Ga0157363_1000548_pt1 | contig 28955 bp, 22 predicted proteins | sample AttsexASBM1_FD_111477 | JGI IMG/M metagenome (GOLD analysis project Ga0157363, IMG submission 111477) | Fungus gardens microbial communities from leaf cutter ant in Ribeirão Preto, State of São Paulo, Brazil - Atta sexdens ASBM1 | ecosystem: Host-associated > Fungi > Mycelium > Unclassified ... | reverse complement strand
TTAGGGCCTATAACCTAATAGGCAGTAAGTATCTCAGAAGTCAATAAGTAAAGGTAGACAACTGATGTATTATCTAACTGGTAGTAAGTATCTACAACACAACTATTAGTGCTAGTTAATACAATATAGTAGAAAGCTTACCTCAAGAGTCACCAAGTAAAGGTAGATTACTGAGGTAAGATGAAAGAAAATTTACAGTTATAACCTATATCCTCTTCTAGTATGATCCAGATAACATTAAGTAGTAGGTAAAGCATAGTGAAATGGTACAAGAGCAAGGCCAAAATAGAAAGGGCACATTGTAACTGCACCACTGATATTGAAGTGTGCCAGTCCAACTTCAACAGTATTTAGTAGTTGTGAACAATAGACTTAGATTTTCCCTGAAGTACAAACTTTATAAAACTCTATGGTTCTACCTAGTAGTCATTACCTAGACTAGCTCCTGATGGACTAGTAATTACTCTCACTATCCTGATTCTCATTGTTAGTCTACCTCAGAAGTACTATAGTTATTTAGTTAATTATAGTATTGGTGTAACAGTAAAACCTTACCCAAATATCAACTAGAATTCTTGGACACTTACAACTCCTCATGTAAGAGCATCCTCTTATAAGTCTTAATATATGATTTAAGTCTACTATTAAAAAATAGATATTTAGGAACCAAATTGAAATCCAAAGTGACAATCTTTAGCTTTCACTTTACACTACAGAAGCTAAGGCTTATCTAATATATATAAATAGTAGATATGTATAAATCAAAACTTACAATAGATCTTCTAAGTAATGTATAATTGTGTCCAACTAAACTATTTGTTTCTGTCCACTCACATTTTTTCTCGAAAAAGCTGGAGGAGTGGGAGAGGCTGAGGATGGACTTTTTTGTTAAAAATAGTGATTCAGTAATAGTCTAAGACTTGAAGCAGTTAGAGAAATCATTCATTTATTTAACGGTATGTGGCTTTGATATATCTACACAAGGAGAATAGATATCTAGGAAACTTCGGAAAATGGTCTGACGATTTTATACGTGAGGAAATTCATCTGCCATCCCTAACCAGAAATGATCCCATCACCTCGATCAGAGGAATCGGGCCTTTTGTCTCGACCTTTTGTCTCGACCTCTCTATAAGAGGGCACAAAATGAGTGTTTTGCCATCCCCACGATCTTTGTCTTTACTGCCCAGTCCTGCTGAATTCTGTTTCTGAATTGTCACGAGCCACCATGAACGCTTTTTCATTATTGACTTATATCTTCTTGTCTTCCGAGGATGGGGATTCTATGCCCGTGGACGATTACGATCATGATGATCCAACCATGGGCGGTTTTTGCGTAATTCCATGAATGCAGTTTCATTTCTTTAGATGATGTACCATTGGTGAGCTTATTTTACTTCTCTCTGCAGCTGGGTGCTGACTTAATGGTCTACCAGTCTACTTGTTCTCTACTTGTTCGCGACGTGCACTATCACCACCATTTGCATTTCATGTCACAGTACCAAATGACATTGCTTTGGTTTTTTTGGAGAAGGAGAGAACGTGCCAGTAATTACTATTGGGTCTTTACCTGATTACTTGACTTCTCGACTTGGCACCAGTTGGTGTATCATAATTATAAATGTGCATATAGATGTCACCCAAATTGGGACTCTAGGCGTATTCATGCCGAAGAGTTCTGTGCATACTTTGCCGATAATCGACTGGACCTGGGTGAGAACCGATAAGGAATAATGAAATTGTCTTTAGAGACCCTTCCAAAGTGGCTTCCCAATGCCATATTGTTGATCACTCCCCTACCTGCATACTGTCTTCCTGAACATGAAAGTCGCATTGGATGGTGCAGCTACTGTCACTGAAGACGAAGGTGCTGCTGACACCACAGTAGATGTGGATGCAGCTAGTGTCACAGAGGACGCTGTTATCATTCCATCTGCGCTTCGATTCATACGGTAAAAGATATGAACCTAACGAGCGCTCGCCAGCCTTTACGTCGTACATGCTCTTAATCCAGCAGATACTGCACGTCAAGGAATCTGACATATGTATGAACTATGAAATTTGGTATCCCTTCCCAATGGGACCATGATCCTTACTGCATCAAGGCACATGGATGCATAGATGACCTGGAAGATCGTTGGCTGCGATTTTCTGATGGTATATGTTATTTTTATACTGCTGTATCTCGTCGGTGCCAGTTGGGTTGCAGAAGGTTGGGCGCCGACACGACACGTGGAAAAAGAGCACACTTCTCAGGTAGCCTTTCAGAATTTCCCGAGCCAGCGCAACGAATCGTTCTTATTTCCTTCTGGAGCTAACACAGGCTGGCTCATTTACATATAATCATGTGTCAGTGTGGAACAACTTTTTTGAGAGAAATGTTTGCTATTGTGGTTGACCTGGAATCCTGGCCTGGAATTCAAGGCGAACTCAAGGCGTGATATTCTCACTCTGCGTGGAAACCTCACATTATCAATCACAACCTCGGAGTTTATGGTGTGAAGGGAAGATACATTCAGCTGCCTGGCGGCAACGAAGGAAATGCGAAGTCTTTGAGGTAAGGTCCTTATTAAGCTATTGGAAATGAGTAATCGGAATAGGCGAGGAATGAACAGTTCCCTGATTGACATTTAAAGGCTGATCTAATAAGACTGGAGGAGTTTTGAGAATAGAATATTGCTAATTCCCTTGATGGAAGACCATCTGCTTCTAGCCATTCTAGTCGTAGTGAATGAAAATTTCCTCGATAGTAGTATTAACGTAAGGAAGTAATAATTAGGCATGAAAAGCGCTGAATTTACTGGATGACATCATCTGTGCCCTTCGTTCGATGAATGCAGTCGAACATACCGAGTAACGCACACTCGCTAAAATTAAAGCTTGAAGCACTACAGCTTTAGCACAGCCAACCGCACAAACCTGTTGTCGAGCTGCTTCCAATCACAAGGTGACGGTGGACGGTGAGTTTTGTTGTCGGTCTAGTCACACTTTGCTCATAGCAGGATGGGAAAGAAGCATTTCAAGACAATACTGTATTGATAACGAGGCAACTGTGCGAAGTGACTACCGTGTCAGTGAGAATTCAAGACGAATCAGACGTAGGGCGCCGTTCAAGAACTCCATCTACAATTCCGAATTCCATAGCCTCTTGAGCTAGAGACACTGTTAGCAGATCAAGATCAGCAAAGATACATGATACAATACCTGTCATATAATAATCTCTCTCCAGAGCTTTCTCTATGGAACACTGATTCAGAGGAACAGAACATGCAGCAGTCTGTTGGGAACTGACCGAAACGCGCCAGTCCATCGGCTTCGCTTTCACCCGATCTAGCGCAGTGTCTTTGATAGATGCTTGTCAGGACTTGGCGAATGCGAAGAATCTCCTTCGCATGTATGGCGATATCAGAAGCCTGACCCGAGGCTCCACCCGAAGGTTCTGTGTAAAAATATAACGAATATATATATAATCAAAAAAGGAAACGAACGGTGAATCATGATGCTCGCATTGGGGAGGCAATGACGCTTGCCCTTCTCACCAGCAGCCAAAAGAAGTGAGCCCATTGATGCTGCGAGACCAATGGTATAAGTGTGAATTGGTGAGGAGACATACTTCATTTCGGAGAAAATGAAGATCATATTCGTGTTCAAAGCGAGACAGCGTACCTGCATCTGGAATGACAAGGATAATTAATGATCGTAAACACAAGTTGAACTGAACACACCGTATCATAGATCGCGAGTCCGGCGGTAACGCTACCTCCCGGAGAATTTATGTACAGATGAATTGGTTTTGATGAATCCTCAGCTTCTAAGAAGAGTAACTGGGCTACAGTGAGGGTAGCATCTACGTCTCTTATCTAACATATTGAGTGTGCAAAGTCTGGCAGACGGGCAGGATAGGCCATACTGGACCGTGCAGCATGATCACTCTTTCTCGGAGCAAACGCGAAAAGATGTCATATGACCTCTCTCCTCTTCCCTAGAATACGTATTCTTAGTTAAGTACTCTATGTTCATGCAGTCGCTTACGGTCTGCTCGATGACGATAGGGACGAGGTTGGCTGAAGGGGAATCTGTCCATTTTCCTCGATACTCTGCTAAAGAGAAGGCTACCAAAGGATGATGTGACCGGACGGACTTTCTGAGGGCAGAGCGTGATACTGAATGAAGACGGGAGCACAACATGACGAGGGAGCCGAGGCGGGCCGAGAAAGTTGAAGCTTGTGACGAACACGTCAACAACAGTCAATTCTGAACACGGTGGAAAAATCGTTACCTCCCATTTTCTAGTCTTATCTACAATTTGATGCTTCGGCGGTGACAATGAACGGAAGATTCCAAACAGCCAGATCCACCGAGGCACCCATGGATTTTGAGTGGACAAATCGGCCAGGTGGTCAGCCTGTCTGGTCAAGCAAGAGAGAGGACCCAAATACACCACGTAAACGTGAGTCCCAGCCATGAACAATGCTCTACAAGCACTCAAGCATGCCTAGGTCCAATTGATGAAGTTAACTCGCCTCGACCCGTGTTTGGCACACTTCAAACACCAGTTTTTGGTTCAAACCACACCCAAAATATCCCGTTCATCTTCCAGTCTCCTGAACCCCCTTCAACGTCCCAATCATATCCATGGACGCCAGATTCTATGAAAATGTCACCCAAAGAGGAGTTCAAAGATGTAGATATGGGAGAAACCAGTCCTCTAAAGGTGGACGTCGATTCCGACGAAAAAGAGAACGGGAGACAAATTGCACTTGGTGCTCTCAAGCGCGTGTATGGTCGACGGCGTAGACGTCGGATGTCCAAATCTTCGTGGTCACGCCCAAAGTTAGCAGATAAGGACGAGGGCCTCGATTCTGGCAGCGACATGGATGATCGTATTACGCCTATAACACAGAACACAGCAAATCATTATACTGTCAACATGCCAGTCCCAATCTCAGTTTCTTCGGAAACACCGTATGTTCTACTTGGGTAAGACAACTCAAATGAATTGTACTACGCAGACTGAAGTGGTAGCCACAGATATCTGCAGTTTTTCTTCAACCTTTCCCTGGTTCTATTGTTTCTGTATCTTACCCTACAGTTCATCATCACGATACAACGAGACGTTCGACAGAGGATATTAGAGTACTCTCAGGGTGAGGAATCAAAGGTTGATTATGAGTTCGTAGTTACTCAATCGGAGATCAGATATTGCGGAAGGAATTGCCATGTGTTCTCTTCAATATCGAAACAATCTCTGCCAAGATAATATAGTCCCAGCTATGATTCAGCAATGCGCCAAGTGGGAGATGTGTATGAACCGTGATCCGGCTGTAGTCGGCAGGGCAAAGGTTAGCGCCGAGCTTGTTGCGGAAGTTGTGAATGGCTTTGTTGAGCCGATCAGTTGGAAAACTTTGGTGAGCATCAAAGGACTTGATACATTCCTTATAATAGTGACAGTTCTCAGATTTTCACCCTCAGTTCTCTGGCATTTCTGACAATTTTCGTTAACGCGCTCCTGTCCCTGTATCGCGCACGGCACCAACCTATCAATGCAGCGCCACCACCCGGTCAATCATACTCGATTGCTCCTGGAGTTCCATTCGCTCAACCCTATCTTCCCCCTGCTACCAACAAATGGTCTCGTGTTCAATCCAGTGACAACGTGGAGACACCGAGCCGACGGCGCAAACTCGAAGGTGGAAATTCAGAGAAGATTATATGATGTTCTCAGTCAGGCTCATCTCCTATCTATTTGTTGTTTAAGTTCCAGATTCACTTCCATATACTACGTGGCCTTGTGTGGATTGCAGCAGTGTCACTTATCCTGAGGATTCCACAAATTTTTATAGGTGGGTTACCTCGAGTTTAGCCTATGCAAATATTATAGAGGTGTTCATCATCGCCTCCTGTCTACTCCGGCCTCTTCTGACAAATTTGAGTGATTATTGTTGCGTTTGCATTATCGTTGGGCTGTAGAAGAGTGAAGATCACGACATTATTACCGATTACTCAGCATCGTGAAATGGATCTCGGAGGATGAAATGTCATGTGTGCTCCCGCATGTCAAGTTCCCTCGACAAGGAAGATGGGGTCACGATTCCGAACATAAGATTGCAATTGAACCAGTCCAAGGGATCTGTGCCTCGCTTAAGCAGTACAAATCAGGATTTACTTGCTCATACAAACCCAGTATCAGTGTGATGAGAGAGCTGTTAGGTTCAATCAGATGACTACTTCAAGACTGGGCAACTCCCTTTGACAGGATTCCAACACGGCAATACACTTCTATTTCCCAGTCACGGGTTACCAACCGGATGTTGCGGCAGGGGTCTTGATGGGATCAATTTAGGTTGCCGATGCTAGCTCTTGTGACGTCTGACAGCCACAACTCTGATCAGATCTTAGACCCCGATTTTGGTCACATGCCCCTCCGAGTCGCATCGGAAGGCTAATGTGCTGATGGCGATCCACCGGTGTGGCTGTGAAGCGCCGTCATTTTGCAATGTTATTCTGGTGTATGTCAAAAAGGAAATCCAGCTTCTAGGCAGTTGCATATTGTACGTACATCCACTAGAATGTGCTATGACATACTTCTTGAAGTTGCATAATCTTGTCCAAACAGTTTACTTGCGGCTCCCAGGAAGAAGGGAACGTGCTTAGACCCTCTACCGGACACATCAAGAGAGGAACGGTCTCACGACACTCAAGTACCCTTTGGGCCCAACTGAAACCTGTTTAGTCTCTTTTAGAACAAAAGCAAGGATATTACCTCCCTCAGTGGCCCGATGGAGCTGATCCCATTTTGAAGACTCTAGTTAATTTCGAATTTCTCAAGGATAAATATTCTAGCCTGGGAGGCTAGGCCGCACTAGGCAAATACTGCACACATGACCTGGCGACGATCACATGGACAATCTTGTGAATTACTATCAAGACCAAAATCAATATATTACATGCGATCAACAAACCCTCCTGAGATAAACTTCATGAATCCGATATGTCAAGCCCACAAAAAATGGTAAGTAGAAACAGACTAGCATTTGCCCAGTCAAGAAATGTCGGTAATGGCAATGGCGCTATTTCTTAGCAGTTCCGTCACTACTAGCACACTTCGCTTCCTCAGCTTTCTAAAAAAGATAAATCAGAATGATAAGCTAGAATTGTGATGGAGAATGATGAGTATTCGCCTTCTGTTTTGCCCTCAAGATCTCGGCATCTCTGAAAGAGGTGTCTCCAGCTATGTCTTTGGATTGGGACAACTACTTACGCCTCTTTTCGCTTGGCCAATGTCGTATTACTCTCTTTGGGCTTCTTGGCATGGGCTGCACCCTTCTTCTGTGAACGAATGCGATCAAGTTCACGTTGGTTGCCTCCTGTAAAACCATTGGACAAGAAATCGCGAAAAGCGGGAGGAGAGATCGAGAATTTGTGTTGCGACTCGAGAGGTCAAGCGGGCAACTTGAAAAAAAGAGCGAAAAGACTCACGAGTCATTACTGTAATTGCTGATGCGTTGTTGTCTCGCTTTGGTTGGGCAAGGTCCACGTTGCTTAGAGATTTGATTGCGATTGAATTCGAGCGGCGATTGTATCGGAGTTTAAAAGGTCAGTTTCGGGACAGTTTTGAGATACTCGGCTGGTATTCGTATTTTATTCTGCTCGTTAGACCAACATCATAAGCAACCTTAATTTTAGGTGATGAGACACTTAACTTGAGTCAACGGCACATCTTGGACTGACCAACGTTTCATGTAAGTAACGGTATTTGGAGTCAGTGTCTATCAAATTTTGGAAATCTGAAATTGTTTCACGGCTTTTAGAAGTGCCGTCTAGTGCGAGCTACGGCGTAGCCCATTGTAGTGTTGTCAACAAGATAATCTACATTCTTAACATATAATTGCAAGATAGGAGAGACAGGGGCATGGGTCTGGTCCGCTTACATCCGTTGCAAGCCCACTAAAATGGAGCCGAAAGTGTCCCTTCGCTTTTGCCTTCTGATCCTCGAAGTCAAAGGGTGCAGGGTTCGGAAGCTGTTATTCTCCTTGTCTCAGTTTATGATAGCTCGTAATGCCGGAAAATAGACCTCTAGTGGGGCCATTTGATTGTCAATCGGCGTCATAAACTAATGAACTTCCTAGTGTAAGTCGGCTGCCGTCCAGATCTCCTTAGCACCCGATGACAGGGCGAGCTTCAATTCGGGTACGGTGATTTGATGGAAGGTTTCCGAACATGTGGTATCAATCTCTGGGCATGTCTATCTGCGCAAAGAACTGGTTTATTCTCGGGGGTAATTAGTAGTTGAGCATGTCATTACTCTGGAAATAACATTCGAACCTTGATGATGATATCTTGATAGGTGAGCTCTGATTCTGAACTGAACCAATGAAACGTGACTTGCTTCTCAGGCGTAAGGGAGTGTAGATTTGAGATGCGTACTAGGAGATGAACTAGGAGATGTAGTGATATTGATGCCAGTATGGAACTAAAATCCCCTTTCGACTAGGTTTTCTCAAGCTTAGCCACATCACACATGATGTTCAGGCTCAGTCACTGCGGATGGTAGCCGGGTGTCATTTGAAGTCGATGCGGATGGACGGGAAACTTGAAAGATTGGGTGTGTGAAACAATCGAGAGTAGGTAGGATACAGGGAAAGCCTATGAATTACATTATTATACTTTGTAGCTGCGGCGATGGTGAGTTTCCTTATATCAACAGCATGATCGATTGATCAGGGAAGCCACGTTGCACAATCCTGACACCATATTAACACCGACATCTCATTTCGTCTGTCCTGCTGAAATCGAAATCTACGTCTCCAGTAGAACATCAGAGGGAGGTTTTTTTGGTGCCTCCATGTTGGAGAACCATCGACAATGATGTTCTAGACACGGTCGTACGAAATGTGAAAATAGAAAGGCACCGGCCGCCTGTGATACTGGTATCATGGGGTCATCAGATCCTATTTTCCATAGTCGATCACCTCAGTATGAGGACGTCGTTCATGTACGAAGGTGCGCTGGGCGCAATACGCTACTGGTGGAGGGTAATGTGAATGAATGTGAGAAGAAAAGAAAAAGAAAAAAAAGAAAGAGATAATAGTAAAGATTGGGTTGACGAGGATAGATACGGGTAAGTCACACCAACGTCAGACGACCCTGTGTTAAGAGGTTGGTATCACCCGAGAGCTAATAAGAAGAGAGTTGAGTCACCAAAATAGTCATACCGAGAGACCGGGCTGGGCGGAAGGGAAGAGAAAGAGGGTCACTTTGCGAGAAATTACTGTAATTAGTAAACGGTGCCGTCCAATTACAATGAGAGTTAAATCTCAATCTCGATTTGATCACATTGAAGGTTGTCCGAGTAAGGAAGGCAAGGCAGGAGTATGACTTATGTCATCCTGACTCGATCACGATGTGCCTGGGAAGACAAGATTGACCTAGAAACATGACGTAAGCCTGTGCAGCCACCGATGGATCTAGGTCTTCCTCCCCAGAACCGGAGAAGACCAAGGACATCCGAGATTGGAATCGGGCAGTAACACATCTCTTATGTTGTCATGCGTGTCAGGATGGTGCACTAGCATACCGGCAATCTGCGATCAAATGGACTTGAGGACTCGAGCGCTGGAAAGTGCAACATTGTCGAGACATGGCTGCAGGACGAGAGACATGCGGTTCTGGATGCGATCCGAGGTGGCAGGCCGGGGAGGTGGTGGATGCCGATTAGACTCTGGGAGGAGAAGAGAGAGAAGATCTGCCTGGAGATAGACAACTGGGCGGATTGCAACAGGGCACGCGGAGAAGCAGAACAGCCTCCATCTCGATCCTTCTTCCATTCTGGGAATCCATGTCTCATGACAGATCCGATCTCGCCACCTTGATCGCCATTTTCGTGGGCCCTGATTCCGCCATTATATATATCAAGACGCCGCCTTGCATAATAATAATTCTTTTCGCCCTCTCTCTCCCTACCTACCCCCCGTAGCTGGCTGAGTCCATGGCCCTTCGACATCCGCCCAGACAGCCAGACCGCGACGTCCGTATGCACGACCCGCCTCCGTCTGCTGTCCATTCCCACCTGACTCCACAGTCTCACCCACATTCCCAGCCACCCCATCTCAACAGTGCTCCCCCCATGCCCCCAACACCCATGTTATCCAACGGCGTTGTCCATCCAAATGCCATTTCTCCTGCACTTACCGCCCTCAATGCTGTTCCCAACGGTGTACCGGCTGCTTCACCGGCCCTGGTGCACAAACTTTCCGTAGCAAACGAACAGACATGGCTCCTGATCGGTAAGTGGCATTGTTCCGCCGAGTTCTCTGTCCCGACATTCATATTTGATCCAGGAGGAGTTGCCGAGCAGATGGGTGACTTGGAACATGCCCTCTCCGCTTATGAAAATGCCCTGCGGCACAACCCGATGTCCCTTTCTGGCCTCACACAGGTCGCTGGCATTGCTCGGATCAAGGAAAACTATCCCAAGGTAAACCCGTTTTTTTCAAACTCCTCTTCAACCTTTCTTGCCGGATATTCCCCGGGTCTCCGCGGACAACTCCATTCGTTTCCTCAACAAGATCTCGTAATGACGTAATAACTATTTCAGGCTATCGATTACTTCCAACGTGTCATCACCCTCCAGGAAGACAACGGCGAGGTCTGGAGTGCACTCGGTAATGTCTATCCCTTCCCGATCAACCGCCGCTTCACTCATCATCACAACCAAGGTCATTGTTACCTCATGCAGGATGACCTTCAGAAGGCCTACTCCGCCTACCAACAAGCTCTTTATCTGCTTCCTGACCCGAAGGTACCCTGCCTTTTCCGTACTCCCTCTTCGGCTCACATGCCTCATAGAATGATCCGAAGCTCTGGTATGGTATTGGAATTCTCTACGACCGATATGGTTCTCTCGATCATGCCGAGGAGGCCTTCTCCTCTGTCCTTCGCATGGACAAAAGTAAACTTGCCCCTTCTCCTTCTCCGGCGGGTCTTACTGACCATGATCAAGACTTTGACAAGGCCAATGAAATCCTTTTCCGCCTTGGCATTATCTATAAGCAGCAATCTAAATATGCAGAGTCTTTGGCCTGTTTTGACCGCATCCTTCGCAACCCTCCTAGTCCCCTCGCCCACGCTGATATTTGGTTCCAAATCGGGCACGTCTATGAACAGCAAAAGGATGTAAGTTGTCTTATTCTCACGTCGTCACACACTCTCATGTTCCATCACAGCATTGCCGAGCCAAGGATGCCTATGAGCGCGTTGTAGCCGACAATCCGGATCACGCCAAGGTCTTGCAGCAGCTTGGCTGGCTATATCACCAAGATGGTTCTAGTTTCCAAAACCAGGAGTCTGCCATCCAATATCTGACCAAGAGCCTTGAGGCTGGTTAGCCATTATCGCGTGATCCTCCCTTGTTCTTGCTTATTTTCCCTCTTCTAGATCCTTCGGACGCACAAAGCTGGTACCTTTTGGGCCGTGCCTATATGGCCGGCCAAAAGTATAACAAGGCGTATGAAGCTTACCAACAGGCTGTATATCGCGATGGGCGCAATCCTACTTTTTGGTGTTCGATTGGTGTTCTCTATTTCCAGATCAATCAATTTCGAGATGCGCTCGACGCCTACTCTCGTGCTATCCGTATCAATCCCTACATCCCCGAAGTCTGGTTTGATCTCGGTAGTCTCTACGAGAGCTGCAACAATCAGATTACGGATGCCATCGACGCTTATGCTCGTGCTGCAGAACTCGACCCCAACAATCTTGCCATCACACAACGCCTTCAGCTTCTTCGAACTGCACAGCACACCGGTGGACAGCCCCCTGTAGCTCCTGGTCCTCAGGATGTTCATCCCACTGCATATGCTACCTCCATTATGCCTCCACTCCCCCTCGGAGGAGGTGCCCCACCTGTTTTACAATCGAGCTCTCATCGCCCTGTCTTCAACGTTGATTCACGTGGTCCCAATGAAATCTCATTACCTCCGCCTTCCCAGGTAGGCAACGGTCGTGCATCTCCTCCTTTCCGTGGTGGACCACCTCCTCCAGTTGTCCTTGACGAAATTCGCCATCCGCAGTCGCAGAATCCTCTGGCTCCCATGGACGTGGATCGTCCGCCCAACCCACGTGAGTATCAGCCTCACTCTCACCCTCGTCCACAGAATGGCGGTCAGGGTATTCTACTTCAACATTTGGGACTTCCCGGTGACGATGTTCGTGGCGCGCATCCTGTAGATTCGTTTCCTAATCGTGGTCAACGCCCGCCTTCTCGTTCCACCTCCCCCGCTCACCCCTCTCGTCGCTCCCCTCCCTCTGGCTTTCAATACTCCTCGCGCCTTCCTGTCGGTCCCGCTCAACCAAATTCTGGCCCTCCTCACAGGTCCCCAAGAGCATATGCTCCGCTATCTCATGAACCTAATCGCTCTCTGGACCGTGAGATGTACGACAGGCGTGCTCCTGATCCTCGCGAATGGGAGCAGGAACGCATGAATGAACGGCGCAGTCGCCCTTCTGAACCGCATCACCCTGGCTCATTTTACCCCCCACGTTCACCTGCAACAAACACTGTGCGCCCGCATAGCCCTTCTGAGCCCTCGCCTCGCATGCAACAGGCTCGGTATTGGGATGTTAAGCCTTCATCTGTCGGACCTGTGCATGGCAGGCCAATTTCTCCGTCTATACCTACCCACGAGATGACCCCTTCGAATCGTCGGTATGACCCGCGATACGATGGACGGGACATGCGAGAGTATGAGCAAGATCAGCGGAACGATCGTTCATACGCAGGCTCTCCAGAGGGGGCGCGTGCTCAAGTGAGGAATCCTGTATCTCTCATCCCTCGTGAATCTCAGAGTCCTCGTCTTTCTACCTTGGATGTCAAAGGACGACAACGAAGGCTCCGCCGAGATTCTCTCGTCTCCCAGCCGCCACCGCCTCAATCACTGACTTCCTCGATGCAAGACCAGAACAAGGGTAGAGATCGTGACAAGCGCAAGCTCCGAAATGGTATGCCCAAGAAAAAAGACGAATCTGGCATGGATGCGTCAAAGATGTACGCGGGTGATCGGTTAAAGGGCGCATCATATACTTCAAAGGGACCGAACTCACCCGAACCCGTCAGTTCAGCTGGGTCATCGCGATCTATTCAACAGTCGCCTCCGACAGCAAGCGCTCGTCCACCGTCTCGTGTCGTGGATGAAGATTATGATGGTGCTGATGCATTGATAGGCCTTTCAGGAGGGAGCGGATACCGTGGAGGAGCTGAGGGATCCCAATCAGGTGAAGGATCTGGCCGCTCTCCTACTGTGTCTGCTGGTAGTCGACATAGCGATCCTTCTTCACGCTCTCTCAAACCTCATAGAAACTCTGTTTCATCGACTCGCAGTCATGCTTCGCCACCCAGTTCAAGTACCTCTCTCAAGAGGGCACTCAGCCCTGCCCCTGAAGAATCGGAAAATAAACGATCTCGGATGGAAACTTTTAAGCGACGGCCACCATCGCCCAATGGGCGACGAACACCTTCGTCTAGGCCCTCGCCAATCCCCTTCAGGACTCAACCGGTGGCATCTCACTCACCCGAAGCACGACAAGTGCATGATAACTATCCCCCAACTCCTCCACTCCCCTCTGTTCTTCCACCCCATCCGCGACCGGTCGGAGCAGGACACATCACGAATTCTATCATGCCTCTCCCTCCCATCGCTACGCTATCGTCGCCTTCAACTGTAGGATCTCCTCGAGACGATAGGATGCAGGTGGACGAGGCTCGTTCTGTAACACCGCCTTCGAGGAGTGGCAAGTTGGCTGACGTCGTTCATTCTTCAGTGTCGAATCCTCGGTCGCCACCTGTAAAGCAATCGCCTTCCCCGATGTCGGATAAAAAAGAGGGCTTGAAATGCTGACAAATATTATGAGTTTTTTTCGTCGTTCTCTCACTGTTTTTTTAGTTTATTGTGTAGTCATGCCTCTCATTTTCTCTTATCTTGCAATATGGGTTCAAACCATTGTTTCCCCCTATGGACTGCATGCAAAATGCCTAGTATTCAAAATTAAATGTAGCTTATCTATGGCGTATGTCGCAGAGTATATATACATTGTTGCAATGTTAATATGAATGAAACTATTGGATAGACGACGGGACCGGTACTTCCAATCTATGGATTAGGCAGCCACGACAATCAATCTTCAAGGCTGAGAACTCGAAAAAATTAAAATACTTGTCATCCGGCTTAGATCTCTTATTGAAACTCCTCACCTGGAATAATCCCTCGAAAATCAGGGCCACTTCGTGTTGGTGCTGATGAATTGCTGCATTCCCGAGCGGGCGCACCGAAAGTGTTTAAAGTGACCTTCATGGGTATTTTTTATTTCTAAGTGTTGCACGGAGGGTTAGGGATTATTTGAGGATTAGAAGTTATTTTTGGTTTGCAAGTAAAAGTTGACTTGATACTCATCGAGCTGCACATCGAACTGCGAGAATCATCTTGGCCATCTTGACACGCGGGGAGCTGCCATGCTGCGATGTTGTGCTCATTACTAAATTGGAGCCCCAATGCAGTGGGCTGAGGAAGCCATGTAAAAAAGACAACGTTCGCAGAGTTCTATTTCCTGACAATTGCTGTACTTGACAGGATTTAGAAATTAAATTGCTAAATAAAGGTTTGATTCACCCTGTTGCAAGTCTTGAATGAAAAGACTATATGGTACGGGTGATGAGCGCTGGCAGTCAGATATTGTTTTGCAGTTGGTCACAGGGAGGAGGAGGAGGAGGAGGAGGAGGCAGGGGCTCTTCTCATGAGGGATGGGACGAGCAGGTTAGAATAGCCGAGGCAGTGCGGCTGGAGAGGGACCGGCGTCCTGATCCTGGGAACTTCAATTTCAATCTAATTGGAGGGTAGCTTCATAAGTCGAGTAGGAACCTTTTGTGAAGAATTTGATAAAGAGCAGTTTAGCTTTTGATCACACAATAAGTCAGTGGTGGTGGGTCATGATGAGTCAGACTTGACTGCTGATATAGGTCAGAAGCTGTCATAGGGTTCTGGAAGCTCGTTTCGAAGCAGCGGAGATACCTGCTCAGGGAATGAAGTGGCCCGATGATTTGACCCCTAGGGGTCTGGCATAGAATGACTAGGTTAAGTGTATACCCTTAAGTGGTTCTGGCAGCCAACGTCACGTCTGCCTGACGAACTCACCGGAAACTATGTAGCTGCCGTCAACTGCTGCCATCGAAACGAAAACGCTGTGGCTGTGCCGCGTTAAGATGGAAGGAAGGAACTATTCTACTCGCTTAACTACAAACATTACTGCCTGTTTTGAAAAGAAGACACTTTTTTTCATCCGTGTGTTAACATCTCATATATGAATGTCGATGCCTTGAGGTAAGGGTCGTGTTTACTGCGACTATGACGACGACGACAAGAGTTTGGAAGTGATTACCTACCCATGATCGATATCTCAATGAAGTTAAGAGTTGTTAAACCATGGCTATCTCCTGAATCCTGAGCGCCTGATCTTGTGAGGGTGGTAGAATAGACCTGCCAGGTAGTTTAGCTCGAGCTGATTCTTTATTTGGACAAGGGCAAGGGTATTTTGATCCCTAATAGCACAAGGACTGTATTGTGTCAGGAAGTCTGCCTATCATCAATCTGCCACGACATATCACATAAACTCGCATGATCCTCGCATGATCGTACGTGCTGACCACACGCTTCTGGTTAGGAGACTGAAAATAGCTGTTATGATCCCCCGTCAATTGGGCACTATGAAGTCGGAGAGTCGGGTTCTCGGTAAGTTTAGATTTAGTATATGTTTGATCATGATAGGCATCGGCACATGTCGTGGTGGAACAGTGTATTAATATCACCAGAGCGTGCTCACCGCCGCTTGCCGCGATCTGTGACAAATGAGTTCTTTGGGCTCCCTGATGGAAGTTTCCCGTTATCATTCTATTCAATGGAGTACCCATCGTGAGACTGAGAACCATTCCCGCGCGCATTCTGAAAACAGGAGCTCATGGCAATATCTAGATCATCACAGCCTCACATCTCAGGGTTACTTGATAAGGAATTATACCATTGCTGATCGCCTACCGGGTCCCTGGCACAAGGGCCAGAATGAAGCTACCGTCATGTGAGAGTATATGGTGACTGGGAAGGTTATTCTATTGAGCTGATCCCGTGGGATCAGTGCCTCTGAACCTGACTGACCACCATGACTGGGAGTGCGGTTGATAAACCCCAATGTTCCTCAAATGAAAGTAACACGAGGTGATTTCTGCTGGCATCATAGATTTAGTGTGATGTCAGGAGCTGGTCACATTTCATGAGTGGCCATGCACATGAAAAATATGCCAATGTCTCAGGACCTCAAATATCGGTAACCGGTCGTAGAGATCTTGCACCTTCCTGCGGATTTGGAACATGTTGATGGAAGCTGTCGGTAAGAGTAACTATGGAGTCTTTAGTGGACTTTGGCGGCTGAGCGCGAGGAGATGTTATGCGTTTTATTTCGGTAATTAAGGGGTCGAATCTGCCTAACCCAGGGGACCTCAGGGAATGGATCATCAAGTTCCAGCAAGGGAGTGTGAGTTTGGTCTTCTTTTAAAATCATTTCGGATGAGAATGCCGCGGTGCATAATACGTAGGGGGGCACATGTGAGTTTCGAGTGGATGAATGAATGGTTTAAAGACTAGTGTGTAAAAATGGAAGCATTCCGCGCGAGCATCAGCTAGTCAAAGGAAGAGCGGGAAGCTGGGGTGGAAGGTTAACAGAGTAATTAATTAGAGCTCTCTTGCTTGTAGTAATATGTATGCTGCAGAGAAGCCGAAACAATAAACCATAAGGTTGGTGGCACTTGAGAACGAACAGAATTCAGGAGAGACCATTGACTATGAGCAACATTTGAAGTTTCTGATAGATTACGATCTTGGCAGTAATAGCTTGAGGTAATAGATAAACAACCGAAAGAGGTACTGGCCAATGATGTTGTAAGCCCGATAATTGGGTTCTGTTAAGACCCCGAGAGGGGGTCAGAGAAACAGAACAGGAGAAGTAGAACAGAGTTTGGGACATATACACATCATGCACACGAGTATGATGGATCAACTCCTACCCACTATTGTCGAGGCTGAGTGTTTATATCATATTCGTGTTTGAATAGTTGTGTGGTAGCCTCGCTTTGAGTATTTTGGTTCTTTGATTCGCAAAACTATGACCTGGGCTGTTATGGGATGATTGTAGGATAAGTGAACGGCTTAGTGCATTCTGGGGTTTACAGACTCGCTCGGAACGGAAGGTTCTTTACAGTTCACTGGGACGTCGTGGCAGGGAATTAGCCGCACCACGATCAACGTTCGGAAGGAAGTCATATGGCGTCCCGTGGGCTACAAATATGAGGTACAGATCATGAAGTGCATGCGTCAGGTCGAAGGCAGTAGCACCCTTTTTCCTGCACGAGTCCCACGTAAGGCATCGCGAGCGAACGTAGACAGTGCATGTTCTTGGCCTGGGTAAGGCATGGTTATGACAAGAGATCGAGTTGCCTAGTCCCGATAATGGTACAAACTCCTCGGGAATGAATTCCACATCATCACTTTGAACATAGAGTCTTTGATGCAGCTCAACACGTAGATGGACTGATGAAAAGGGTTCAATCGGTCTCATATCGAAGTGACAAGATGGGGTGTCGCATGTCGTCATACACTGTAGTATACTATCACATTCGCGGTTTGCGTTAAGCTGAGATGAACCAGGAGATAAAATCGATGCATGACCGATATGGAAAATAGCGAGTAAGTCGCCAGTCAACGGGCCTGTTATGATGTAAAGCTCAGAAAGCACATATAGCAAGAAGTTCATCGAAATTTGCTCCTACTCGTAGTTGGGACTAGAAGGCAGTTCTACGGCAGACAGAAACCATGATGCACATGTTCTTGGACGATGGCACGATGGGACTGGAGTCCCAGACCTGAATGTCAAATGCTCCATCAGCCACAAACCGAGTGCTATGATATAGTATTTGGGTGGACCAAATAAAGACGCATCTTCTCACTGACTACTCACTAATCCTCCAGTCCTAGTACTACACCGTCGGACCGAGTATAAGCCTTGGTTGCAGCGGATATACTATAGAGGAGGATCAAATAACGGTTCATATGGATGCAGAGAACGCGGTCTCTAATCTAAGCTCTCCACCTGTGGTTACATCATCGCCAAATACAAGTGAATTTGAACCCCAGGTTCAGGTCGTAAAACATTTTGTGTCGGAGGAGACTAGAGCGAAGATAGATGATGCACAAACTACGCCGCCTATCATTCATACTAATGTAAGTTTCGTTTTCTCTGGTTTTACTGTCTGTATTCACTGTCATCTTCTGTTCTTCTTAGACCTCAGAAATCGGTAGGATGGGAAACACAAATGACTCTACTGATGTCTCCTCAAGTCCCACCGATAGACTAGAGGAGGATATTACGACGGCGCACGATTGGGATCCTCTTCGCAGTGCTTCGCAAGATTCTTCTACCGAAAAAGAGTCGAGGGGATTTGATTTGAATCAAGCATTGGAAATGGAGGGCGGGCCACAATCCCACCCTGCCAATCAGGATGTGCCCCCAGGAGTGGAGAAGGGTGATAACATGCTGCGAACAATGTCTCCAGTAACCGCCACTTCACATCGTGCATCGTACCTGCGCCCTGATCCCAAGTCCACCTTGCCTTCCTCTCGGCCGTGGGATAATGATGCATCTCTCAACTTGATTACACAGAGAAAGCTGGGCTATCCTGAGTCTGAGACTGCCTCGCATAGGAAATTTCTACCGTGAGTTTTCGCTTCCTTCATACAGTGGTATCGTTCCTGATGCATGGTTTTAGAAATTCGAGGCCGTTATTACCTAAGTCTTCTTATTATTTTGGGCCCCCCCCGGAAGATTCTGCTTTTGGTACACCTCCTGTGGGTCAGATTGGAGTTCATTATCCCAGGGAGATGGTACGGATAGAACGAGACTATTCTGGTGGAGAGCTTCCGCAGTTTGCCGCAATATACCCGTTAGAACTCGAAGGCAGGGTAAGTTAAGTCTGCTTATGCTTCAGTGACGAGAAGTTAACTTTGCCTATGGTTATCAATTTTCTTGTTCTCTCATGCCTTGGGTTTGTGGTCCTCATACCGGGACTCCTTGATCGGTTCGTACTTTTATGAAAATATGGCCCAATGGGCGACAGATAAGTCCAACTCAATTTTTGGAATCGATAAACTCAATCAATGAGCTACTCATTTCGGCGTACAGTCCGTGGCACGCTCTCATTGACAATGCGGTAGCTATTTTCAGTTTACAGCTCTCGAAGCTCTTTCTCCGGACTCATTATCGAAAGGTAAGTGCGCGCTTTCTGTGACCCTTCAACCCCGAGTATTGGTCTCTCAAGTGTCTGACTTTTGATGATTCGTCACTTTTCAAATCACATTAGGAGATGGAACGACTTCACGAAAAGATCAAAGATCTAAATAAGGTCCTCTTTAATCCTGTTGGCTTGAATATCCTTTGGCCACGGAAGGTGGCATTCCTATTTGTAGGTATCATTTCGCCATTTTTTTTGAGGTTGGGTCGACTGACTGATAACTATCTTACTTCTCCTGGATCGCTACTTCCTACGTTTGCGTTACTGGGCTGGTCGTTTCTCGGGTGGTGACTTTTCAACAGCTTGAGATCGAGTACTATGTCAGTCGTTCTTCTTGTGTTTGGTGTCTGGTAGCTGATATCTAGCGGCTCGAATAGTGATCAGGGCGCTGGGAATTGTAAGTCAGTCAGCTGATACTGGTACTCGCTTTCAAGCGGACATCATCTGGAGAAGGAACGGCGTTAGGCTGGTGGCTCTTCCCTAGTGATCATGGTATTACCATAAATATTATTAAGCTCATTGATTTTGCACTCGGGATACCATATTTCATGTTTTAATTACTGACTCGTTATTAATCTTCTTTGTTTTTCATTGAGTACATTTTGGCGAGAAAACCTATGTCATCGTTACGCAAGTGAAACCAAAACTTTCATATAGCTCAACTGTGGGTGTTACAAGTGCTCAAGAATGCTCCTTTTTGATGCTCCAATTTTTCGGAGGTCTGCGAGTTTTCCTTACTACCTGGTTCCGTGAAGGATCAAAAGGATCAAGACAGGAATGCTCAACAAACCTATTTCTCATACATTCTCAACGTGTTGAACATGTCAAGTGAAAAATTGTTCAGGGTATTGATACTCAGGGGGGTTTCAGGAAGATTCTATGCCTTAGTAGGTGCGAAACTGTTTGATATCTAAATAGGGAATTCGCAGTCAGGCTACACTCTACAAATTGTGGGAGACTTCAGATGACATATCGATGACAACAACAATGACAGTAAGGCAAGGAGACTGATCAATCAGAGACCAAAGTGCTGGAAAAGAGGCATACTATCAGAGCAGCACTGTAGAGTGTTATAGAAGGAAATGAGTTGTCTCGTCATGTAATCGAGACTGTTTTCGCCTGCTAGTGTAGATTGCAGGTTGTTATTTAAAGCTTCTTGCTTCTTTCTATTCAATTGCTTATCAGTAATACCAGCTATCATTTTTATAGATATAATAATAGACCAGTTTTACCTTACCTTTTAGGAACTCAGCTATCATTTACGGATTTGGACCTAAAATCTATCATACTGTTATAGAAGACTATGGATCCCAATTAGCTCAGATAATCGAAGAGTTACTCTATACAACTTTGCAAATATACCACACAAAAGAGCACATTAAACTTGAGTGTAGAAAATTAAGAGAGATAGCTAGTCTAGTGTTATGACCTCAAGAGTCAACTTCAGTTATAACTTAGGCAAAAGCTTGAGAAGGAGGAGGAAAAGACACAATCAGTAAAGTATAAGAATTACATAAGATACAGTAAATGGTCAAATGTGCTCTGTACAGTCCTATAGAAGTTTATTTAGTTTGCTTAGTTCGTAGATCCAGAGCTATTTTCAAACTTACTTGAGAATGCTCTCTATGGTAGTCACAAGCAGACTAGTTACTCTACTAGAGAATATGCTGTTGTTTGTTTGATTATTTGTTTTGCATACTTGCTTCATGTTTTCTCCTATTGTTTTGGCATCAGATTTCTTTGGACATTTCTTTCTTACATAACCTGGACTATTTTCTATGTTTGTGCCATGTAGTCTCACCTCAGTCTTCTGGTACAAAGCTGAGATGAGTATAAATACACAAGTTTTGTACCATGAAGACTGAGTTATAACTGAAGAAAGTTTGTCATTCACTGAAATTTAATTTTACCTACACTTCCTACAAACATCAGTACTACACTGATTACAGCTATCATAACTACAAAACAAGTATTTGTATTTATGATATCCCTATTCTCAAAGAAAATGGCACTAACTTCCAAACATGGAAGTACTGGACCCAGATAGTTCCTGACATTCAAGGATTATTTGAGATAGCAGAGAGGAAGGAGTAGTGTCCTCAACCAATTGTGGTAACAGGAACAGATGAGAGTACTGTTAAGCAACATACTGTACATACAGAAAAGACTAAAGATTGGGACTATCATAATAAAGAGACAAAAACACAGATCACTCTGACCTTGAATAATGAGCCTCTTAGGGGAGTGATTCATACTGGGTCTGCTACTGATGGTTGGAACAAGCTCAACTAATGATTTGAGGGTTGAAGACATCAAACAATTGCTCAACTCATAGGTGAAATATTTTGCACAACTTTCACAAATGATTATTCTCTCAAGCTACAGATAAATACTATTCACTACAAAGCTTATATTCTCCAAAAACTTGATCACACTCTTACTAACACTCTTATTGCTGTTACTATCATCTATTATCTCTCTAAAATATACTACATCTTAAAAAACTATCCTGCTCTTCACTCTTGAAGATAAGTTGAGTTCCAACACAATCATCAACCATATTCTGGCAGAAGAAAAGTCCCAGTCATCTCAATCAACTTCTCAAACTACATTTGTCACTCACTTTGGAAAAGAAAAAAGAAAGACACAGAATAAGGAAAAAGAAGCTGATACAAAATCAAAGTCAGGAAAATGTATGTACTACAAGAAAAAAGGCTATTATAAAGCTGAATTTTTACTGTATTTACAGTGATATATGTGGTACTATGCAAAAAAACCACTCAAGAAGATCACTGCTACTTCATTATATTTATTGATAGTCACTTACAATATATCTGAAGACCAAGGATAAGGCTGAGGAGAAACTAATAGCATTGATCAAGTATGCTGAGATTGAGACAGATAAAAAGGTAAACTATTTCTAAAGTGACAATGGTAGTGAATACTCCTTTGAACACTTCACAAAATACTTAAAGGGTATTCATCATAAATTCACTAATCCCAATACACTCCAAGAAAATGGTATAGCTAAACATGTTAACTACATATTCATCAGTACTTCTCACATCATATTACTAAACAGTAACACATCTCTTATTTTCTAGGGGTATGTAATTATCTATACTGCCCATGTTTTAAATCAAGTTATTAATCATGGTACATTGACTAGGAAGTCTCTCTACTATCCCTATACAGGCTCCAAGCTCACTATCACATATATCAGGAGATTTGGTTATGATGTTCAAGTCTTACTCACTGGAGTATGAGATAAACTGGCTTCTAAGTCAGTCAATAGAACTTTCATTAGTTTATCAGAGAATAAAAAAGCCTACATAGTTTATTACTGTAGCTTAGAAAGAATTTATATCAGTCATAATGTGATGTTTTTTTGAGAGCAAATAAGTTAGATCTAGTGAAGTTTATATTAGAATTCCCAATAATGATGATAGTGATGATGAAATAGACATCAATATAAATACTGATTCAAGTCTGAAGTATTAGACAGTATTAAAAAACAAAGATGGACCTATTGTTCCAGGTGAGAACTTGTCTCACACCATCTCTAAGGATTCTTCCACTAAGCTTGTTGAAGGACCTAGATCTTCTGCTTTTAATACATTATTCCTACAGTCACTTTGAGTCCACAACCTAGAGTCCACAGGCTCACCAAAGTTAAGCACCAACCTATACATGATGATGATGATTATCATAAATCTTCTTACAAATATAATAAGTTCTCTTGAAAGTCACAAGCTATTATGCCCAGTACCATTGAAGAGAGGATAGAGAAAATTATTTTCATTAAAGTTATCAGAGTAATGAATAATAAGTCAGCAAAAATTACAAATATCAATCCAAACCTACTCACATATACAGAAGTTGTATCTCATTCTGATAGAGCTTAGTAAAGAGTAGCCTGTACTGAAGAAATGGAGCAATTTGTTCACAAAACATCTTTAGTATGATCTGTAGGCCTAGAAGTTAGAAGATAGTTGACTTTAAGTGGATGTTCAAGACAAAATTGGATGCTGATAGTCAAATTAAGCACTATAAAGCTTATCTGGTAGTTAAGGAGTTCTTTCAGATTGAAGATATTGGTTTCAATGAGATATACTCATTGTTATCACTGTTAGAGCAACTGTAACAGAGGTGCAGAGTTTGCACTTCAAGCTTTAAGAGATATCCAAGAGAATAGGATGAGGTCTTCTTAAGGTAGTAGCTATCATATATACTCCAAACTATATTTTAATCTGACAGAATAATGCTAGTACAACCAAATAATAATTGTAGCCAAATGGTTAGGAACTCTGATGGAAATATTTAGAATATTAATATTATCCAGAAATAGCAAGGAACATAGGACAACAATTACTTGAACAATAGCACTTAATAGGATTGAAGAGTAGAGAGTGAAAATGTCTGCAAAGTTGTTGATAGGTATTAGCAGTATTTGGAGCTTGGAACACTGTAAGATAATAGGTTCTCTTACATTTACCTCTTCTTTTAAATTGTTGTGTCTTGAAGTAAGAGGGATGGATCTAAAGTTAATGCCTTGAAATTTAGCTACTTGAACAAATTGTAGAGCTTGGAAGTCAGGATGGCAAAACTTAACTACTTGATCTAATATAAACATGTTTGAAGCATTCTTCTAGGAGTTTTCTTCTATACCAAACCTTTTTTATTTGATTAAGTACTAGTATTTTATAATATCAGCAACTGTCAAGAATCTTTTTGATTTACCACTCTTCTTCTCCATTAATAAGGATAAGATTCAGGTTCAGATGTCAGGTCTTTAGGGACAGCAGTAAACTTACAACATTGAACATTGAATATCAGATATAGTATTTATAGTGTGAGAGAAAGTCTTAGACAGTATAACATAGGTCTAACTTGTTTTTCTACTATATAAGGTTTAAAGTAGTAATTGGACAACTTTGTTGAAGGATGTATAGTGTAAATGTTCAAAACCTAGATATTTAGACTATCTTGCTTTCACTATTGTTTTGGCTACTGCTTGGACCTTGGATATCACTTTTATATATATATATACTAGTGCTGTAGTCTTTTGTATCTCTCAGTTCTCATGCTACTTTGAGTAACTGAGGTATGGATACTCTCTTAGTATTAGAACTTAAGCCCTATCTTGAAACTATCCAATACCAGGCTCTTTCTACTTACTCTGACTAAGAGACTATTTACACATTAAGCTAACATTTTTATGTAGCATACTGTTTCTTACAGGTACTGAATAAACTATAGTTCTCACACTACTTTAAGTAACTGAGCTTATTGTTTCTTACAAGTATGCTATTGATTATAGAAGTAAATCATGTCATTGTGAAATTTATGAATAGTAGACTTAGCTTTTTTGAGTACAGACTTTATATGCTCTGTGAACTTCAAAATACTAAACACTTTTCAACTTTGACTCTCGCTAGTATAGCCTAACTCTTATTTATAGCAGGTATCTAGTATTAGGAAGAAACAGAGGTTGCTGAGTAGAGACATATACATGGTTGTTATACTGAAACTATACTAGTAGCAACAGATTGTACCAGTCACTCTTTTGTTTGTTTACAAAGGTTCAAAAGTACTGATCTAACTCCTGATTTATATGTTCTGTCTATTCATGTGCCAGACTGTAGAAGAGGTAATCTCAACTCCAAGTAGTTGGTAAAGTTTCTTTCTTGGTAAATAGTGTGAAAAACTGCAAACTTTTGTCTGAAACAACATATGTGAAAATAATATAAAATTTCTACACATAGTGTAAGAATAGCCTTATGGTTCTCTCTATAATGATTGTTATATGAGTGAGGATAAAGTGTGTTTTCTTTAATATGAAGTCTACCATAGTATAGTCATTACAATATCAAACTCTGTGAACTCTGGGAGTTCTACAATAAAGTCTACATTTATGGTTTTTCATCTTGTATTTGATACATATAGTAGATAAGGAGTAGATGTTAGATAAGCTTGGTTTGCAAGCAAAGGTCATAAGTGCCAATATACTAACTTATATACTTATATATCTAGGACCATTAGTAACTTTAGAATACCAACTCTAGTATTCTCTATTAACTTGTGTATTTAGTAAATTTTGAATTATGGTAGAGGGAAACTATGCTTTGTTAGAGCTAGAGTGTAAGAAGACCTATTCTTTCAACATTAATATTGTTGTCAAAGTTCACAGAGTCCCCTTTGATCTCAGAATACCAAATGCTGCTGCTAATACTGTGGAGCTTGTCTAGGAAACTCTACTACTTTCTACTATGAACCTCTACCAATTGCAATCCTGTTTGTTATTGTTACCTCTTCTCCTCTGTTGCTAGTAGTAACCCTTCTTTCTTTCTAGACTAATATTCTAGATGTTTCTATTAGAAATTCCACTAGCCATGCTGTCCTTATTATTTCTCATAAAGTAAGCTAATCTGGGAGTTTGGAATATATAGTATGAGTATATATCTTTAAGATATCTCTCACCTTTAGAAACCTTACTTTATTCTCTTAGGTTTTTCTGAAGATAAGCTGTATTATCATAATCTGTAGTCAATAGAGCTTATGTTTTCCTAGAGATTATAAAAGTCCACTAAACCTTACCAGTTTCTCTAACATAAAGATACAGAATATCTGGGACATAGATTTTACCATGGAAAAGAAATAGCTTATCATTTTTTTGACTATTCTAATAGTAGAGTTCTCTTGCTACTTTTGCTATTGGTTTTTCTTGTTAGCCTAACTAGTTGCTATGATAGATATTTATCAGATGTTATAACAACCAATACTATGATGGTAAAGATGTATACAAACTTAAAGTAGAACCAGTATATTTTCATTATTCTTATATTGGGATTTATAAGAGAAACTTGACAGAAAATCTTCTACTACAATATATACTATATATACTAATACATACTAGTCCATGCTTTATGCTACAATACCTACCCTAAAGTTCATGCATCATTCATAAGTTTATCATACCTTAACTACAAGGTAGATATGCTATAGCTATACCTCTGATATCATCATGTATAAAAATCAAAAATTAATAAAATAGGTAGATATAATAGAAAAAATTAAAAAGACTAAAAGTAAAGACAAAGAAGTAGTTAGAGTAGTAGAGGAGATGAAGAAGGTAGAAGTAAAAGTATTGAGAGGTGATAAATGACAGATAGATAGAGAGTTGGTATTGAAGGAAAAGAAAGTCTATGTATTAAAGGATAAGGAGTTAAGAATAAATAAAATTGGTGATACAAAACTATTAGTGGCTAAAAGTAACAAAGGATGTGGGAAAGCATGTAGATGAATATGATATATACTAAAGAATAAAAACCATATAGAAACACTGGCAGAAAAACTAATGACAAATGAAGTGTTGAAGAAACCATGAATGTATTTGATAGTTAACTTTATCATGAAGTTACCATTAGTAGTAGGGAAAGATATGATCTTAGTAGTGTGGAATAGGTTGTTCAAGATAGCTCATTTTGTGGCAATAACAAAGGAGATGTTAGCAGAAAGTTTAACAAAGTTGTTCAGAAATAATGTGTAGAAGCTACATGGGTTACCAGAGAGTGTGATTCTGGATAGGAGACCACAGTTTGCAGTAGATTTAACAAAGGAGTTGAATAAAATATTGGGAATCAAAACAAAGCTGTTAACATTATTTCATTTATAGATAGATAGTCAGACTGAATGAATAAACCAAGAACTAGAACAATATTTATAGTTTTCTGTAGATTACAGACAAAAGAATCAGCTAGAATGGTTAGTGATAGCAGAGTTTGTAGTAAACAACAAGATATATTTATCAACTAAGATGTCTCTGTTTATAGTAAATTATGGAAGAGAGTTAAAGATAAGAACAGACATTAGAAGGAAAGGAAAGGTGGAGAAAACAATGGAGTTTGCAAAGAGAATGAAAAAAGTTCAAAATAAAGCAGAAGCAGTGTTAAGAAAAGTTCAGGAGGAAATGAAGAGACAAGTGAATAAAAGAAGAATAGAAGCTGAAGAATAGAAGAAAGAAGATAAAGTAATGCTAAGTATAAAAGATTTGGCATTCAAAGAAAGGCTAGTAAAAAAAACTAGTAGACTGATATGTTGGTCTATATATTATTGAAGAGGTGGTATCTACTAATACAGTTAAACTAAGACTGCCAACTTTGATAAGGATTCATCCAGTTGTGAATTTCAGTAAGATATTGAAAATTGATAAAATATTAAATAAAAGAAAAATAAGAGGAGTGGTCAAATACTTGGTACAATATGAGGTGTTTATAGTAGAGCATGATACATAGAAAAAAGAAGATCTAGAGCATGTAAAGGAATTAGTAGCAAAATTCAAGAAAAGGCTGAGTATAGAAGTGAGAAGACAAGATATTAAAGAAATTAAAGAGGAACTGGTGAAAATGGAAGTTAGTTTCTTTAGAGGAGAAACCTTGAAGGGAGAGTAATGTTAGAGTTGGAAGTTGGTAGACTCAATTTTATTTTATTATTATTATTATTTATTTTCATATTTTGAACTTAAATTTAAAGATATAATGTGATGTCATATATGATTATCACAACTACCATATATTAGTCATATAATTATGTAATACATAGAACCTTTAGAGTAATAGTCTTGCACAGACTAACTAGCTAGTATATATAAGATAAATACTTTGTACTAGAAACTCTATTGAGTTTTTTTGTATTAATCTAATACAAAGTTTCTTTTATTGTATACATATGCTAAATCCAACCATTTTAAAGACTGTTTTCCACAGTAGTAATGTCTTCTTCAATTCTAACAAAATCCTGTCTTCCATAATAACCACACTTTCTGTAATACATTACCATAGTAGTGATACAATTATTCTCAAACTTCTAGAGTATTCAATCTTCAATAGCAGATATACTCCTATCTAACTTGGCCTTTCATAGTGGAGTTTCCCTATTAAATCTCCTTGTATATAAGACTAATAGTTATATTGTAATTTCCTAGTCTAATAATTGAATATTTCAAGTAAACTTAATTCTAGTATTCAATAGCAATATACCACATCAGTACTCATTTTCCTGGACTTTGATTCATCTTCTGAAGTTATGACTATACAACAAATAGATGGTATAGTATATAAGCTAAAATCAAGGTTATTTTGGAAAGTTTTGTTACAAACTTCATTCAGCTTGTATCTCTACAACCAGTGGACTGATTTTCACAAACTAAGTTGCACTGGAAAGCCCCAAATGAGAGCTATCCACATATGTGTGGGATGTACAAAAGCAACAACAAATGACTGAGATATCAGGCAATCAGTAGCTGTAAAAGCTTTGTCTGCTAATATCTCATGAACAGCTAAATGGATTCACATGATTGAACTTGTGTTGGAAAGTGCTCATCAATCCATTTACAACAACATATAATGTGTCTCAAAGCAATAAGTATTGGTAGAGATACAAGCATATCAATATAGTGACATAATTAGTTATCTTCTAAAATTAGCCTTACAGCTGCTATGACAGATAACTGCTCCCATCAGGTACAAGTTTTGATCATGTGATGGAAACAGCTTGTGCATGGACCATCACT
>Ga0157363_1000547_pt1 | contig 28955 bp, 17 predicted proteins | sample AttsexASBM1_FD_111477 | JGI IMG/M metagenome (GOLD analysis project Ga0157363, IMG submission 111477) | Fungus gardens microbial communities from leaf cutter ant in Ribeirão Preto, State of São Paulo, Brazil - Atta sexdens ASBM1 | ecosystem: Host-associated > Fungi > Mycelium > Unclassified ... | reverse complement strand
GAGAATCTCAATCATTCGCCAACTCTTTCCGGCCCTATTTTACGCACGATTTTGCGCTTTGTAACAATGAAGGACACTGCGACACGACAGCGATCTTGCACATCACAATATATATATATATTGGATTGAATAAAAATAACCGTATTTTAGGTGAAACTCAAAGACAAAATTTTCATATTAAAAAATACCTTTAATGAACGATATATGCATCGTTTTGTTCGATAACCTTTCGCTATCTTTCAAATAATTTGAAAATTCTGTCCTTTCATAACTTCCCAGTTTTCTAGGCAAAAAACTCCTCAAGATACTTTTTACTGACCTCCAAAGAAGTAAAATTTTTTCCAATAATAGAATTCTGCAGAGATCTGAATAGATGGAAATCTTATAGTGCCAGATCAGGTTTTATTTACTAAATAGATTATGATAAATGATGAATCAATTATTGAATTATGATAAATTATGATAAATGATGACAGTTTAAATTTAATACGCAGGACTCAAAATCTTTTAGAAAAAAATAGATACGAAATAAAGATAGTACTGAACACTTTTTCTAATGACATTTGCCCGCAATATACGAAATTACTTTTTACTCAATCCAATATATATTTTTTTCATATGTAATCACAGACTTCTATAGATCGCCTCCATGTTTGAAGACATAGATAGACTTATTTTCATTTTTACACAAATTCATTTTTACATAAACATGAAACTAAGAGCAACAATGAATATGAACCTTCATGTACATGAAGGGATGATCTCATTTGCCTACAAATGGATTGCCTATAGTATCGTTTGCCTACATCACTTTTATCTACAGATTGATTGCCTATATGCACTTTTGCACACAAATAAAAATTTTAGAAACGGAGTTACTTTTGGCTACATGTATTATTGCCTACATGTATACATTTAGGAAATCGAGTTATAAGCAAAAGTAATGTAGGCAAACGCTACTGTAGGCAATCGATTTATAGGCAAATACAACCATTTCGTACATGAACATTAAATTAAAACATTAAAAATTTTATGTAAATAAAATACACTAAATTTTATGCAAATATACACAAATATACATTTTAGTTATAGATACATTAAATGTAGTGTACTTGTGTAACTTAAAAGTACATTAAATTTTATGTCTTTTTTAACACAATAAAAAAACAATAAAAAAATAAAAGGTGATCCCTTTTATGAAATTTAGGTTGTTCCAAAATTCATTATACAAAGTCATACTGAGAATCTATAGTGCACGTAACGTAAAGTGGATTCTTTAAAACTTTTAGAGTGAATTATCACTCTAAAGATTGAAATCTCACTCTTAAAGAATAAGTTACTCTTTTTTAAGACCCAATTTTCACTCTTTGAAGTGAAGAGAGAGATTCCATTCCAAAGAATTTAAAGAGTAGATTTTTCAGCTGGCTGTAAATTTGGAACATAGTATTCGTATTCATCATACGAAGCACAATGTATCATCAGCAATGTTTTTTTTTAACGCCTACTTCGAGCGCATCGATGGATATTATATTGATTAATCTTATGTAATATATCGGTACCGATACGTGGCATTCACGCCTCCATCGTCCCAGAAAATGGAATGGTTACGACAATAATGAAGCTTGCATCTTGCGACCTAACACCGCGAGATATCTCGAGGAACTAATTTTACCGTGATTGCATCGTCATTCATTTTCATGCACGTATGTTTCAAACGAGTTATACGGTTTGTAACGTAGATATATATATATATATATATATATATATATATATACACGCGATTAAAAAGTTAAATTTCTAATCTATCACACATCAACATGAAATCCTCGGTGAAATCTAAAGTGTGACATAGATGCTATATTAGATTCTGATTGGTACGGGATTAATTTCTAAACTATATTAGCATTACGTAATGATACTTTTCGCTTGTTATGTATTTTCATCTATAAATTGAAAGAGTAACTGCAATTTTGCCCGTTAAATATAATATATAGAGTTGTGAAAACGTAGTTAGATAATCATTTCGCTCAACGATCTAATCAGATTTATTTCGTATATATTATTCTGCTATAGATTCATCGCCTTTGGCGCACATGTATCTCAGAATGTTAATGCACTTTATCCCTCCAAGACAGTATTGTAGTTATTTTATGTAGTTATTTTAGGTTTGTGCTATAATCTGAAGTTATTAATAATTGATATTATATACAGTACAGGCCAACATTATACATCACGCTGATGGGATAGTTATGAAGAATTGACTCGCATGCGTCCATTTTACATGCTAATTTTCAATGTCAGTCTTTCTAAGACAACGCCAGCTACGTATGTGTACGTAGATGCAGCTAAAGTCTCTGAAGATTTAAGAAATACGTGGAGCTAATATATATCACGCGAAGCGAAACCGAGAGTAACAGGGATCGCGACTAAGTTCAAAAATAAATCCACGTGGTTCAAGATTGATGTATAAGGTTGACGAGCTCAGCGTGCAGCGGACTGGAATAAATTATGTTAACAGCAGGTGTAGCTACGATGCATCTCTCTTACTCTCCTTTTCTACCTTTCTCTCCTTCACATCGAGCTACGTCGAGCACGCGGAACGCGTTGCGGAGAGAATCGGCGCAGTGCGTAAGGCTAACTGGCGATAAACAACGATAAGTTCCTCCCACCTACGCGATACAAGAGTATGAAAGTCCAGAATACGTGTACGGCAATACCTCCTCCTCGGGAGGCAATTTCAATGAGCTCGCGCACACAGCGCGCAACTCAAACGTGCCCGCAAAGCTGATGCATAAATACCTATAAATATGACACGGCGGGGCCCGCGGTAACGTCGCATATTAAATTACATTCTTAAGCAGCCGGCACGCACGCCGGGGACCGGACTGTATGGCGCGCATCAAGTCAGCGGGGCTGATTAAACGCAACCATAGAACGTGGTGCATCGGTACAATGAGAGACGGAGAGAAAAAGAGAGAGAGAAAGAACCTGGCCGATGAGTGAGAGAAGCAGAAAGTCGTTCTGGATATTCCCCGGACGTACTATCCTGATTCAAGCGATGTAAGAGTTGTCGGAGAGATATGGAGAAGGAAAAAGGAGATACATTGCGAAGACGAAGCAAGAAACGAGATGGAGAGGGAGAAAGAAAAAGAGAAGGCAAAGAGGCAGACACCACCGGAGGCTAGAGATGCTAATTATTCTGGTTCATGCGAGCAATTTGTCGACTACCCGGGGAACGTATGTTTAATACCCGCAGGCTCCCGAGAGCCCGGGGGTATTTACATCTGCGGCGAATACCGCGGCTATAACGCCAGGTACGTTGAGAATTATCGTCGGGATTATACAGTGTGCGTTTCGTGTGCGAGCGAAAGCCGGGGCCCTCCGCGGTGGCGGAATCGCGGAATAAGCGCTCGCGCATGTAAAGGTAGCAATCTTAAGACGATGTGCACACGCGCAAGTAGTTTTAACAGGAACCGGTACGATTTTCCAAGCTGAGTTTCTTCACCGGACCGTCTGTTATCACGCGCGCGGACTCGTAACGTCTTTTTCCTCCGCCCAGCAGAAATTATGAACCAGGTATTTCGCTGAGGCTTTTCAACGCTGTATCCGGAGTATTAATGTAATTCACGGAACATGCATTCATGGAACGAACGCTCGTGCGCGGGAACTGCGCTTCGATTATCATAAGTAATACTGATTTCATGCTTGGCAGCATTTTTCTCAACAATTATGACGACATACGGAAGACGGATCAAATTTGATAAAAGATGTCTATTAATTTAATAACATAAAATTGTTTTTGAATAATTATTTTATATATTGCTCTTTGTACTTTTAATATGTAAATTCTATTTAATTCATGTGTAAAAATTCATTAAAAAAAAGACGAGAAAAGATATTTAAAACATATCTTATCAATAAATTTACAATTAAATGAACAATCTTAAAATAGAATAGAACAATATCCGGATCTCAAATTTTTATAATATTATTTACTGCACTTTTAACCTTATCACCGCGAAAATTAAAAATAAAGTAAATAATATTATAATTATTTTATATTCTATGAAAAGAGAAAATGACATAAAGGAATAAAAATTTTATGAAGAACATATCGTGAAGTGTATCAATAATTATTCTTGAAATACATTCGCATTTGTAATTTTCCAAATCGGGGCCATTCTCGTTCATCCATAGTAGTGGCAAAGGCTTTTCGCTAGAATAGCTATTTGCATGATGCACTTAGAGTTAAGAAGATCTCTATTTTGATTCTTCTTCCTGCTGCAAGGAAGATCGCTCCAATTTCACAGTGGGAGCACGTGATGTTAAGTCGCGATCGAATACTTCATTCGCCGGAAGCTGGGACTTAATCGTTCCTCAGGGAGTACAAACACACATGACGAGCGAAGAAGAGAAAGAAAGGGAATGGAAATTTATTGCATCTTCCCTCCTCCCCTCCCTAATGAATGTGTGTTATCATGTCTTAATCTGGATGTTTAGTTTAATGAAACTCGCGGACGTTTAACGATAACTTAAAACTGATATAGTTTCTTTTTCGCTTTCAATATTTTTTGTAAAATCTTATACAGAGAAAAAATTCCAAATTTCCAATTTCTGCGTTTTTTTTAGATAAAAATTTTTAGATGAAAATTTTCATTAATTCGTGCATCTTATTTATTGATTTTAATTAATAGTTTTTTCGATTTGTTACAAATACACATTCAAGCGAGAGGGGAAAGGAAGGATACAGATTTGCGTTTGGAGAATTTGCGTTGTCATGTCTCGATCTACATAAATGTTTAGTTAATGGAAATCGCAAACGTTTCACAATAAAATTTCACATTAAAATTGAGATAGTTTTATTTACTTTCATTTTTTGGCGAAATCTTACAAAAATAGGAGATTCTTCAGGGAATATTTTTTAATTCGTGTGGTTTATACTTATTAATTTTTGACTTTAATAATCTGTTGGAATCCGGGATACAATTTCATAAATAGACATCTCTAATATCGAAAATAATTGTTGCGAAAAACTCAGTCGTTCTCGATTGGAAATCGATCTCGAAGGTATCGATGAGATGATAGGACGGTCTCAAAAATTCATGGGTGTGGCTATTAAAATCGGTTATGAAAGGCTGCTGCACTGCCACGGAGAGGGTCCAAGACATGAACCGCGCGAGTTATAAAATTCTAAGAAGCCGGAATGGCCTTCTCTTCGCGTTACACAACACTGCCGCCGCGCCTCTTGTGTGCTCGACACAATAATTCATTTACCGAACAGCGAACATAAGCTCGATGTTAGTGCACATCGCAACACGCTAATACAGTGCTGCTCACACAGGCACGAGAATTCACGCAGAAAAGCTTCTTTTCGCGCCTTGAATGAAGAACGAACACAATAGACACAATAGCTCTATGTCGACGAAGAGTACAGCTATTCATCTTCAAAATTTTTTTTCGATAACATCTCATAGAAAACGGTCCGAAAATGCGTATTACCGTAAATTGAGTTGTTTAAAAGCTAAATGTGTTAATTCGATTTGCAAAATGCTAATTAAACTGGCTTCGACTACGTCGCGACTAATAAATCAAGATGTTACAATGAAATTAGAGGGAAAAGCAGTGAACAAAGGATTTTGCACTGATCGTATGAAAAATTGAATTTTGATAAAATAAGTTAATTTTCACATAATGTAACTCAATAATACATAATTTTTGAGTTATATGTCAAAAAAATAAAATTTGTCCAGAGCACTTTTAATGTATCATAGTTCAAAATCTAACCATTATTGAGTTTTGTGTCTTGACATTTTTTATTCATTACATTATAAACTACATTATATGTGAAAATTAACTCATTTCGTCCGAATTCGATTTTTCATATAATTAAATATAAAAAAAGTACGAAGTCCTTTTTTACATTTATAAGTTAAATAGTTTTGATTTTTCTTTTGTTATAATATTTCTTATAATAGAATCATTATAAATGAACGATTCATCTAATGAATACATTAAAGTATTAATCAATTGCTGGATGTATTTCAAGATCCAGCTGTCACGTTTGTGCTCCAAGAACTGCCATTCAATTTTCTCAGTAGCTTAATCTTCGACTTGTGCATTGCAATCAAATGGGCTCAATGTCTATCCCTTTTCAAACCGGTGTTTACACTTGTAATTTGGATTACTTTCACATGCAGCCTTTGCAACATTTCAAAGTTGTTACGTCGTGTGTTGTATCGTGAACGTCGATGACGTTATCGATAAATATCTCAACATGCAATGATGCGCGATTAAAATCGCACTCGTGAGATAACAAAGCAAGCGGATTAAAAGTAACTTATAAGAAGAATATATTTAAGAATTCTAAAAGTCGCGATATCCGGTTAATAAATGTCATAAAATACTGCAAAGACACTAAAGTGCTGTTTTACAGACGGTGATTATAGCAATTAAAATTATAATCTGTGGACACGCATAAACCGTTCGCGATGCTGGTCGGCGAAAGTAACAGTATATCATTAAGAAAGACATCGCAATAATTCGCAGACACCATGGCGTGATGCTCACTCTTCCGTGAAAAATTACAAAAAGATAAACACTTTTCTCTCGAAAACCTCACAGTAAAGTAAATGTTATCGTCTTGAAAGCGAAAAATTTCTACCCGTAAATCTTCTCTATCTTTCAGACCGTAACTATTAAGAGTATATTTAATCGCTTGGAAAATTGTAGCTGCGCGAAATACAATTGCAATTGTGATAGTAGCGAGTTAAAGCTATGCACAAAGCCGCGGACTCGAGTCGTCTTTTAACGAGGTAATACTTCCGCGAGATATCGTTTAAAAGCTCTATACACAGATTGGAACTCTCCGTGTAAAACGTAGGCGAGAATTGCGCGCAAAGTGCTTATCGAAGTAAGACTAATGCGAAATATACGTAAGCGACAATTAAAGCGCCGCGGTTTTCGCTATTCGCCTAACTACCACGCATTCAATATTTAAATAAGATAACGATAAAATATGCGTCATTGCGTCAATGAATAAGATAAAACGTAATCTGAAAGAAAAATTTCTTACAAATAAAATCAAGCGTAAGATACAATTATATAATTCATGTATATATATATCATATTTTGTACGCTTTTTCGATAAATTTTTATTTCTCATAAACTTTATCAATCACAAATTACGATGGTTTATATCGTATCGAAATTCTGTGCGAAGTATGATCTTCCGTTTTGCGTATCGTCCGTATATAGGGAGGCAAGTATTTTCAATGGCCATGCAAGGCAGTTATCAAAGGATAATAATGCGAGGTATAGGTAAACAACAATTAATGCTTCGGTAACTTTTTCGCGATTGCTATAATCCCATCGCGATACCTTGGCAATTGCGGAAACCCGTGGTTCCCATGCACTATCCGTTAATACGTAAATTGATAAAAATCCACGATTACTCTTCCTCTGTGTGTATGCTCGGCTACATTCAACGTTGAGCACTTTTACTCGACAATACCTAAGATCGCAAGTTTATAAACCCCGGGCGTCGAGAGATTAACGCCCGATTAATTAGTTTCGCCCATAAAATATTCGTTACACACCTCGAGTATATATGCTATTCTCACGCGAAATTCGAGCGGTAAGAGTCGCGGTGTGATTCTTTATGCGCAAGATCGTAACCTGATCATTGTTTCTATGTATACGACAGAAATAAAATCAGAAATCGCTTCGATTTTATTCGCTATAAAACGCATCTTTCATGCTGCTCCGACACCGCGCCACACCGTTGATTTCTTCGTGACCGCGCCGCCGTGAAACGATCGTCTTTGCGTCTCTCGGATGGAATTCTCTTGGCTTGCGGTCGTAAAAGGTACGGGAATACGCCCCTCGCGGTTAATACCGGCGGGACGGCGATGCTGAACTTTCGATTTCGCGCCTCCTTCGCGTTTTCGAGATTTATGCAAATCTCGGAGGTGCGCGAAAGACATATGGTAAAATAAAAAGAAAAAAAGAAAGGAAGAGAGAAAACACGAATCGAAGATCCGATATAGAAGTCCATATATATGAGCGTTTGCGCGCGTTCACGACGTATTTCTGGCTGTAAATCAACGAGTTATGCATAGAGAAGACACAGAGCGCGGCCGCCACTTCCGCCCGACAACGTTTAACATTTGCAACGTTCCTCTTCACCCACTACTGAACTCCGACATTGCGAGTAACTTAAGTCGCGCTCGAGGCTGCGTATAATCGCTCGGTCATGACGAATGGTCTCCGACCGAGAAGTGCTGTAGAATATTAGCGATGGGGTGATGTATTTTGTTATTTATCGAGACGTGTTTAATTATCATGCTAAGGTAGCTCCAAGCTCCATAAACTCGTTAAGTCCGCGTTATTAAAGCATTCATACGCAACATCGTCAGATAAGAGTTTGTGGAAAAAGATTCCACATCATGAGAATTTCTTTAAAAAATGTATTTAAATTATGTAATAACAATAATAATTTTATTTAAAATATTTAAATTATTATTATAATTATTGTACAGTGAATATATGTCTTTAGTTAATATACATCTTTAGGAAATCAATCACACGTGTGATTAGTGCTGTGATTATTCTTATATAATTTAGAGTAGAAAAACAATTTTTTATTTTAAATTATTCCTGATAATTTTAGATAAATTATACCCAAGTTTAAATTAATAAAATCAGATATTAAAATACATCGAAATTGTTCAATAGAGTAATCTTGCAATTCCAACTCTTGAAAGAAAGAAAAAAATCAGTTCATATTTTTTCAGAAGAATTATTATTGCATCATAAGTTTAGCTGACAAAATTGTCGTAATTTCATTCAAATTACCGCTGTAAACTGAAGCCGATCTAATATTTTTTTTTCGAAGCGGCACTCCCACGCTGTGATAAAGTCACGAGCGCGCTTTCACGTATTTACTCGGCCGTAAAGATACATCCGTTTTTTTTCTCTATCGTGCGACTCGGACGGAGATCTGAGCGCATAAAGTCAAGTCTATGAGCAGCTGATAGACAACTCGATCTGGCACGACGTGAAAGAAAATGATCCCGAGCAAAGGGTCAAAGGGGTTTAGTCGTGGCTGCTGCTCTATTCTATGGAAATCCTCTTCTCAAAAAGTATTAATAAAATTGCTCCAAGTAATACCAGATGTTGCGGCAACATCACGCGGCTATCCCGCTTGTGTAAATTTCAATAATAATAAGACGACGAAGGAGGCGTAGTGTTGAACTTAAACCCAGTGGCATAAGATTAAAAGTATAATCGACTTCCAACACCGCCTGTACTAAATCTGTATTTTCTATACATAAATACTCATTAATCATCGATTAATATCAGCAATAATAATGATGAAATTCTCCTTCGCGATACGAAACGAAATAAAAAACAAAATCTAATATATAAGACCCGAATAGAAATATTTCTCATAAAAACTGATTACAAACCGAATCTAGCTATTTTTTGCTAATTTTTTGCTAATATAATGAAATTAATGTCAATGAAGATTATAAAGAAAATGATACAAATGACATTCTCAAAGTGGGCTATTAATGTAAATTAAAATAATCTAGAAGAATTGTTGAATACATTACGCCGTAATTCTTATCCAAACTTGCCAAAATGTGCAAAAATATTCTTATTTATCAACAAAGCTTCGTATAATATTCAAGTACGGAATAGACGGAACAGCTGATGAATTTGTATATTTTGGAATAAAAAAATGACTCGATCAATATTTTGTTCCAAATTTACATATCTCATCAGATTATTACAATTTAATGTTGACGGAACGACATTGTTTCACTCTAGTTCAAAACAATTTTGACCAATTCTGTATAAAATTATTTGTGAGTCGTTTGTACATAATCCATTTTGTGTAACAATTTATAGCGAAAATAGTAAAACTGTAGATAATCAAGATTTTTTAAAAGAATTTATACAGAAGAAATTAATCAATTAATGTCGCAAAAATCAATAATTGAAGGAAAAGAGTTTACTTTAAAATTCATAGTTTTATTGCGATATGGCTCGAAAATTTTTTAAATCAATTGCAGGACAGAAAGATATGATGCTTGCGAAAGATGTGAAGTTTATGGCACTAGTTTTTTTAAGAAAAAAAAATTATAGAAAAGTGATATATCTATGTGATGTATCTTGTGAGAAGAGAACTGATCAATCGTTTCGTTATCGACAATTATGTCATATTGGACAATTTGATCAATCATCGTTATTTTCTATTGAGTCACCAATAGATAAAAATGTTTCCTCTTGAATACATGCATTTAGCTTGCTTGGGTATAATGAAAAAATTGTATTTAAATATGTGGTATTTTGGTCATAGAAATAAAAAATTGAAGCCATTGACGCGAATTAGATAAAAGAATTCAATGTTTAACATAGTGGACACCATATAAATTCCAACGTAAGTCGCGTAAACCAGTTGAAAACATATGAATTAAGATTAATTTTATTGTATATTGATCCCGTGCTATTTAAAAAAATTCTTGGTATTCAAATGTATAAACATTATTTACTCCACACTGCTTTTAGAATATTTTGTAGCCCACACATTTTATTAAATTATATATTAATAAAACCCGAAAATATTTAGATAGCTTTTTTGATGCAATGTCCTTACTTTATGATAATACTTCAATAAGTATTAATGTACATAATTTAATTCATTATTGATAATGTTGAATTCTTTAATTGCGCATTAGATCATATATCAGCCTTTCCTTATGAAAGCAAAATAAGAAAAATAATTCAAATAGCGAATCGTCTCTTATCACAGGCATGCCGACATCTTCACGAAATTAATTATATTCAAAAGCCAATCTCTATTTCGACTCGGATATTAATTTTAAAAGAGGAGAAAGATCATGGTAATAAACGTAACATACTTAAACTAAATTATAAGAAGTTTATATTAAGTATCAAAAGACCTAATAATATTGTTTGTTGCATTTTATTAAAAAATTTGATTTGATAATACAAATAAATAGTATTTTGTGTCATTCATTGGAAAATAATACATTTGAAATTAAAGGACAAGTTTGAAATAAAATAAAAGATATATATACGTACCCAATGAAATCAAATCATCTTCAACAGTGGAAATTAGCAACAAATGTAGTATCTGTCACAGTTTTTTATAATATAAATGATATTTATAGTAAAATTATGATAATATCATTAACATATAAGAAAGAGAAGGTAAGGAAATTGAAGACATTTATGCTTCAGCATTATTACATGCCGCAAAATTAAAAGTTAATTTTCTTTTATAGAATAATATCTTTCTTATTTTGTTATTATTTATAAATTTGATTTTATATAGTTCTAAATAATACATAGAAATACATAGAAATAATGTAAGTATATATAATAATGTAAAAAATAACTTTATATTGTATTAGATGTATACATTTATACTGTACTAAAAATAAATATTTCTTTATAATGTAATACATGGGAGAAAACTGTAAATTTTCAAAAAAAGAAAAAATTAAAATAATGTCCCTTTTTAATTAACATATTTTAGAAATTAATATCGTAATAAACAAATAATAATTAAATAATTAAGAACTGAATAGAAAATAATTAGAAATTGATCATAAATTTATCTAAAAACTGGTTAGATACTGGTTAAAGTCATTAGAAACTGGTTACAAACTGGCTAGTTTCTAAACACAATACTGCTGAAACAAGTGTCGCTCAAATTGAGACGAATCTAATCAATAATACTGATCAAATATATAATTTTCTATAGAAGCATTTTCTATTAAGAGAAATAATATAGGGATTCAAAAGATTCTTCGTATGATACAACAGTATCAAATAGCATTAATAGCTCTGCTGAAAAGAAATTTAAACTGATAATTTTTAAAGAAAAATGGAGAGAGAGAGAAAACGTATTTACCAAAAATATGGACATAAGAAATGATGGTATATGCCATCAGGTAAATAGACTCATTTTTGCAGAAAAAATATGGCAACAAGTCACAACAAGTTACCATGCGCATTTATTTTTCAACATACCAAAATATTCATTAATAATAATGCTAAATATTACGCAAAAGAGTTATTGCAAAGAATGTAATGCGTAACTTATTGGCTTTATCTGTTAAGCCTGTAAAGACAAGTGATTTTTAATTGCAAATTAATTGGCTTTTCTGCGAAAATTATCCATAAGAAAAAAAGGCAATTAAAATTTGAACTGCGTGAATTGCTATCAAATTGGTAGATACAAATAAAGATGCCAACGTATGGCGCAATGAAGAGGCTAACAGATCGACATTTGACGATGATGTCCTACCTATTTTATTTGATGCAATCGTTTTGCATAAAGCAAAACAAGCTGAATTGAATAGATGTTTGCAATTGTATAACAACGATTCCATTAAAAATCTACAAATTGCAAAACATATTATATTATTCCAAATTATTCATAATAAAGAATCCATTCTTTTGTATGTTTGAAATCAAGGCAACAATTAATATACAATAAAACACATAATCAAAATGTTAATTGCGCTTTCATTATATTGGGTTGTCCGGAAAGTTCGTGCCGATGTTGAAGAAAAATTGAAACGCAGAAAATTTTAATTTAATAAATGTATACTAAAATTTAAATTTTAGTCGTAGTAACCCAATAGATTGCGCTTTCATAGATGCTACTAATGGAACAGGAAAAAGTTACGCCTTCTTATAAAAAGTCTGCCCATTTATTTTTATATGAATGTATATGTTTCCAACTTAAACAATTTTTTCCTGCCTTCCAAATGATATCTGCAAAGCAAAATTCATCTATAATAAGTTTTTTTTTCTCGAAAATTACACAAAATATAAGAGATAGTACTCCAATACCTCGAATTATTATATAATAACGGATTTTGGAAAAACAATTCTAATTGCAGTTGCTCGTACATTTGCAGATTGCATCAATCTCAATCATTACATGCAGATTTGTTAATATTATTACTGCAACTGATAATTTCAAAATGATTCGTCATCATGTTTCATAAGGCTTGACGTTAATCATTTTGTATCTATGATCGCCAAGTGGAAATGTTTGAAAAGTAAGGCAATGAAAATTAAACAACTTTTTTTGAGGTGTTTAGGAAAAGTCTATCAAATAGATAATTTTAACGAATTACATGATTTTATAAAATTAATATTAGTCATACCGTTAAGCGAAGACGAGAATGCACAGACGAGAATGATATTTTATTACAATCTCAAGTACACCTTTCGAATAAATAGTGCTACTAAAGGCACAATGATTGACAAACAAGCAAAAGAACATGATGATTATGACGAAATCATTGCAGGAGATTGGGCTAAAAACGTTCATGCAAGCCCAAGAATATTGCCATCAAATAATGGCAATATTGTAAATACATATTACAATATCGAAACTGCTTTAAAACATTTGATGCATTACATATCTTTATGGACAAGCATAATGAAACTCTACTTCAAGTGTGGTTTGCAAATCACTACATCATTTTTCGTTGAAGCTAAATTTGCTCAACTAAAGATTAGAGCATTTAAAAACGAATTATATTGCGAGTAAATTATAGTAATTTATTTTGCGTCATCTACAATATCTTAATGACTCACAATCAGATTGGCGTGCAATGTTTCAAATCAAGATCAAGAAATATACAAAGATAACTCAAATTCATATGTAAAATCTATAAAATATATGCGTCAATGTGATCTACAAGATGATATGCAGATGAAGTAGAAAGTTGACATTGTAAAAAGCAAATCGGGAAATAATCAATGTAAAAAAACGGACATTACTGAAATACACTAATTGGGACTTTATCGATAAAACTAATATGTAAGCATCTCACTTTAAAAAAAAAATGACAGTTCATGCGACGACGGTAAATAGAGAACAAATTGTAGTACGTAAAACATGAGCATTTAATTCCATCCTATAAATTATCGCAAGTAGGATGGATGTGCACAATAATTATAAAACAGCTATGGAAACATTACATCAAACAAATAAAACTCATTACGGATATATTAAAATGTAGAAAGATCACCGCAAGTGATTATTGTGCAAGAGCAACAATATTATTATATATAATTTTACGTAACACCCATTTTTTCTAAAAAATCATGTACTCACAGTATATCATCCTTAAACGCAAATTATAATGCAGCACACCTCGCAAAATATCTTTTTTAAAATATGCCCAACTGTACAACTGCATACAAATGTGTTGAGTGTGGTCATAGAAGAACGTCGTCAACATAAATATTGATGAAATATTACAAAATGGTCTGCAAAACATCCAAAAAGCTATTGATGACGATATCATTGCGAAACGAATAATAATATGCAATAGTTGCAAAAAAAATAATTGATCGTTATATGATATACCCTCATCTAATATTTGATACTAGCATGACAGATTTCAACTATATATATATTTATATATATTTCATTAGGTAGTATGCAACCGCTTCAACACATATTTGATAATGTAATAAAAACCATTATTGCTGATGAGCATAAATATTACTTAATAGACATCGTATCATACAAAGAATATATAAAATATGTTCAAATAGATTTTTTGTGTCAGTAGTCGTTAGAAATCCAATGCACCGCATAAAAAGTCTTTTATTCGTGGAGCTCTTCCATGGAAACCACCTACTTATCATTTTTATAACATGCGCAATATCAAACCGTATGAAATCATATTGATATGAAAAATGTAATATCTTTTTCGTAGTCCACATTAAACATGATATAATATAATGAATTCTAATTTTTAAACACATGCAACATTTAATAAGACAAACGAAAAATCAGTTATCGCTTTATGAGGGATTATGCCTCCGGAACGCAATTCATTTAATCAATATTGAATTAAGTTTGTATCGTGTTTCTCAGCTAACAATTGAAATAGTGACATAATTCCACTTATACCAACAGCTTCGTATAAAAAAATTAGAAGTTCTATTTGTTTGAAATATTTTCTATGCAATGGAACCAGTAATACATCAATTGAGATTGTATCATTTAATTTTATAATATCTTTGTAGCTATCCAACTAATGGTAACGGTGTCCAGTACATACAAAAAAATTTATCTAGTCCAATCTCTCATAAAGCACTAACATATTGGACGTTATATTTCAGATCATTTAGATATTTAATGAGTACTTTTACTTTGTATACACCCAATTCTTCATCCTTCTTGGCATGCTTTTCTTAATACATCAACGTTATATAAATGAGATGATCGGTATCACCATAGACCATTTATTTTGTAGCGTCACGACGCCAAAGGACGTCAAAGGACCGCTTTTTTATGTAAAAGTTTTTTCTGCACTGCAATTCTTTTAGTTTCCCATTAAATGTCTTTTTTTCTTATGAGATACTCTTCGTGTATCAATCATTTCTACAAATAATTTTATACCGTTATCTGCTTCCAATTTTCGAACAGAATGTGCCCTGAAAGATGCATAGCAATCCTTATATCTTCCAAAAATTGATATATACATTATTTTCTGTTTCATATACTTTTGCTCTTTTAAGAACATATGTACATTTTAGTTTTAATTCAGCATAGATTACAGTTTGGATACTATATATTCATCCTCGTTGTAAAAATATTGTCGTGTACTATTATACCTGCTCTTTGTATGTTACTGATTCTGAACGTATGCATTGCCATGTTTCAGCATTATAATATTATAGATGTGTAATTATAATCTGATTTAATGTGTATTCATCATCGGTATGTACTTTCTGTAGATTTATTCTGTCCCGTTGTATTTGCACGAATATTAAGAGAAATAAATGAATCTTTTGTTTCTTCTGCGGTCGTAATACTAATATACATTCTAATATACGAGAGAAAATGCCATTCCTACTTTGTTTCAAATAAATAGAAATTCATAATCTAAATCCTGTCTTTTAAAAATTTGTGAATGTCTATCCATATTGAATCAGATCGCGATTTCAGAGTTGTCACCACTTGAGTTAATAAAGCAATCGCTATCTTTTACAGCTTCAAATATTTCTTCTGCTGTCACGCAAGCTTTACGAGGCACATCTGTATCCTCTGTGAAGTTGGCACCTCATTTTTCAAAAAATGAAATTTTGGTCGAAATTCCGAATGCACCCCGAAGAGTTCTGGAGTTCCTGCCCAAAGTTAAGAATAGTTCCGGCGAATTAATATAAAAAAAAAATTTGGAGTGCTAAACACAACGAAGAACGAAAAATCGCGATATCTTCTAAACCATTAAACCTAGCGCCTTAAATGAGAATAACTTTCGTTAGAACTCGCGGGGTGCTACCCAGAACTGTCGACAGAATTGCCAGAACCTTAAAAAAATTTTCACCTCTCGGTTGTTAGAAATTTTCGATTCGACGAACGAAAAATCGCGATATTTCTTAAACCAGTGGTCCTAGCGCTTCGAGCGTAATAATTTTCGTTAGAACTCGTAGGGTGCTAGAAGTGTCATCAGAACATTTACGAAAAATTCCAGTAATAAGTATTAATATTAACATATTTTTACAAAACGGTCTTTCGGCACTGCGAAACGCTATACTGGACACTAATTACGATAAAGCCTCAACAAGCAAGAAGTGCCTTGAAAATGTTCTCGAAAAATTTATCTTTCAATCGCATTTACTCATAGATTGCAGTGTCTTTACGGATGGACAATATGCTGCTTCCATTGGTATCGAGAAAAAAAGTGCGGCACTTAGATCTATATCCAAAAAATTGAACATGAATGATAACAATTACATTCTAGCTGGTGTAGTATAATATCATCAATATGCCAGCGACAAAAATAACGGGCACTATACAGCATTCGTATATGACACTCAATGATATTATATGATGATATGATGACTAAGCGGAAAACAGCATTAGATGAAGAAGTAGCACCACATTTAATCATATACCATGGTAGGTACACAAAATTGAAACTATGTACAAAGACAGTTAAAAACATTTTTAACAAACTCAATAGTTATCAATCAATGATTTTATTCCACTAAAATCACAATTCATCAGATACATTCGATCATATCAGACAAATACGCGCACGCAGGCGCGCACACACACATACAAGCACGCGCACACACATGCACACACACACAAATTATTAACGCTCAAAGCGCTAGAACCAACTGTTTAAGAAATATCGCGATTTTTCGTTCGTCGAATCGAAAATTTCTAATACTCGAGGGGCGAAAATTTTTTTAAAGTTCTGGCAATTCTGTCGACAGTTCTGGGTAGCACCCCACAAGTTCTAACGAAAGTTATTAATGGTCGGAGCTAGAACTAACAGAGAGATATCGTAATTTTTTAAATGTCTGATTCTCTCACATGGGAACAAAAATTTTTTTAACATTACAGCAATTCTGTTGGCAGTTCTGGATAGCACCCCAAGAGTTCTATCAAAAGTTATTATCATTTAAAGCACTAGAATTAATGGTTTAGAAGATATCGCAATTTTTCTTCGTTTTGTGAAGTTAGCACCCCAAATTTTTAATTTTTTTTTTTTGTATTAATTCGCCGGAACTATTCTTAATTTTGGGCAGGAATTTCAGAACTCTTCGGGGTGCATTCGGAACTGTGACCAAAATTTCATTTTTTGAAAAATGAGGTGCCAACTTCACAGAGGTGGCCTCCCAACTTATTTGTTAATAATTTTTAAACTACAAGTATGTAAACAAAAAATCGACTTGTTTCGGAATGTGCAAATGAAAAATCGAATTGTTTCAGAATGTGCAAACGAAAATCTATCGATTGGTATACTGTTTCGAACTCGTTTCTGTCAAATTCGAGCCGAAAACGTAATTTCTGTTGTGAAGTTGACCCTCCAACACTTATTTATTAATAACTTTTTAACCGAAGGTGTGCAAACGAAAAATCACCCTGTTTCACAATGTGCAAACAAAATCCTATTGATTCATATCGTTTTGAGCACAGTAGGTGCGATTTGAATTTATTTGCCGCTTTCGACCCTTCTCGAAATTTTAAATGCTAAATGAAATTTTAATAACTTTTTAACTAAAGATGCAAACGAAAAATCAACTTGTTTCGGAATGCAAATGAAAATCTATTGATTAAGATCCTTTCAAACCAGTTTACTCGAAGTTGGGGTATGAAATTAGTCCTCCCAAATTGTTTTTTAAATAACTTTCTTACTTGAAATGTGCAAACAAAAATTCAAAGTGTGCATAAATGTGCAAATTCGATGAGCAATCAAATGAGCTATTGAAAATTAAATTTCCTCAAAAGTTGGGGGGCCAACTTCACACGGATCTATAGACGCTCAAGGCAAAAATCTGACTTACAGTACCGATACCCACAAATAATTATAGTTATAGTAGCTGATTAGAACTATAACTGATTGGATTATGTCACTCTAATGTATCTTACAAATTTAAGATCCTCGTTCTCTGCCTCGGTTGTTTATTGTCATTTTTATAAAACAGTCCTCAACTTTCGCTGCTGTCTCACACTTGCAAGCGAATTGCGCTTATCGACGTAATCTCGTCCCACGCCAGTCCAAGCATTTGTAATTCATGGCAGCTCATTGAAAAAAGTCACATTATGTTAATACGAGCGGGGTATTATTCACGGTCGTATGTCACTGACTACCTACCCGTTCCCGACGTACCTGAATAATATGTTAACGCGCTGCATTTGTCTCTTCTAGCACGCGTTTTCCTCTGTCTTTCCTTCTCCTTCCGTGTAAACCAAGACCAGATTTTCTTTCTTTCTTTCTTTTCTCGCTATTCTCGTCTATTTTGTTTCTCGTCTATTTTGTTCATCAGTCGATATGTCGAAGAATCGTTGCTAGATTCGCATACGTTTGCGCACAGACATTATCACGAACGTACTCGCGGTATTACAAGCCGGGACGATATTAAATTATAATTCGCGACACGCTCTGCCGCGTTACCTCATACTTTCCTTCACTATTTATAGACCGATGCTCGCTCCACTCGTTCGTTCATACTTCTTGCCAGCGAGAGCTATGAACCGGCGCCGAGAGAGCATGCTAACACTCTCGCGAGCGCGATTACGGCCGTGAGAAATCGTTGTTGCCGTACGGCAGATGCAACATGTGTGGATACGCCGCACCCGAGAAAATTGAAACGTTCCTATGTAGATTATGCGCGAGCCCGCGTCTATTTCTACGCGTTGAGTAATACCTGTCGAACGATCTTTCTTGCTATATTATGTCGTATTTTAACTGCAACATTCAATATTTTACTATTTACAAGAAAAAGCAAATATTAACAATTAAAAAATTAAAATAAATCGCAAACGTTACATTTACTTAATCGTCAAAATCTATGATGGCAAAAATATTCAATTCATGTATTAATTAAATTCATAAATTGATCTTTTTATTTTAGTATTTTCTTGAAGAAAAATCATTATTCAAATCTGTAATTTTTTTTTTAATTTTATCATCAATATTTATTATAAATCGTTGCTCGAACTCGCGTGTAATTTACATCATTACAATTTTCTGTCTCTCAGAATAAACTTCATTGTTAAATGCCACCCACAACCATCTGTTACTTTCTTTTTGCGAGTTTAGATTAAATCACCACTGTGCCTATAACTTGATATACGTACATATGTTAGATGTGAATAAATACACGGATAAACGGACGTGTATATCTTTCGTCTTCTCGAATCATGAGGAAATGTCGATGACATATATACGTATATGTTACAAAAAAATATATGATTGTTCAATTTATCTTCTGATCACTAGATACAAATAGAACATGGGTATAGGGTCTCTTTCACCAACCTTAAGCTAACCGATGATTACATGAAGCTTGTTTAGCGTTACTCATCTAACCGTCGGTTAGACTTAACTGAGATTGGTGAAAGATACTCTATACCGCGAATAATAATAATAATAATTCGTATGTTGAATATCATAAATATTTTTTAGAGTTGGAAAAAACATTTGAATTGTTTGCGAAGAAATTTCTTTCTAGTTCATAGTTGTAACATACTGCACATGCAACATACTGTAATCGTTTTAATCCCAGATTGAGTTTCTGATACAATTTCGCGAGCACAATCGATCTTCATGATCGATACATTGAGTCAAAGGCCGGAATGCGACGGATAGTTAATTCCGTACAGCGTCTTCGTGTATGATTTGCTTCATTAATCGCATTTTTCGTATTATATTTTAACCTTTTAATCACTTATTTTAAAAATGTATCAAAACAGGATTTTATTATTACATATATATATATATATATATATATATATATATATATATATATACTCTCACAAATTTATATATATTTCAGAAATTTATAATTAATATAAATATTTATATTTCCCTGATTTTTTTTTTAAATTAAAATTTAAGAGAACTTAAAAGATTTTTTATCTTTTCTAGAATTATACAGAAAAAAAAATTGTTCTTAAATTTATCATAATATGCTCCTATATAAGCAAAAATATTGTTTATATACGAGTAATTTTGCTTCAAAGATTTTAATCTTGATTTAATTGAATTTATGTTGATATAAGTATTACTTTGCATTTGAGATTTCCTCCATCAAAAATCTTACAACAATACAAACTCAATCAAATCAAGACTAAAATCTTTGAAATAAGAATATTTTTGCTTACAATATTTTTGCTTATATATGTATATATTATGATTGATTTAAAAATAGTTAGCTTTTTTCTGATATATTCTTGAATTAACTTCATTAAATTTTCTTTGTTTAAGAAATGAATGTCTACTCAATCTCGTTGCTTACTCGTTTACATAAGTAAGAAAATATAAGCAAATCCACAGTACTGTCTGAGATTGTACTCACCAGGATAACCTTCCGGGATGACTATTTCCGGTCCCACTTTGACATCGTGACGGTAACGATGCATCAGCAGTGTAGCCGTGACTCTAAGCGATCTCTGTTGTTGCTTATACAGCAGTATCGGCCTTCCACCAGCACCTTCGACCCTGACTACTCTTGGCAATGAGAATCTGTCCAGGAACTCACGCAGTGGCATGAAACCACCGCCGGAACCCGCGGCCTCGGCAGTTGCCTCTCTCGAACTCGGCAATGAGTCCTCGCCAGTTCCGGTGGCCTCGCCGCTCGACAACGTCGAAAATTCACCAGTCGACGACATCGCGATACAATATCTCTCACAGTAGTTTGCACCAAACTCGATTTTTCGTTCCTTTTACATTTCACCAATTCGCACGATGGAATGCATGCGCTTCACATTGGCGAACAATTTTGCTTATTTTTTAAATATCAGAAATCAGGTGTATCACTTTTTGTCCGCATATTTGAAAACAGGACACTGTCTAACATGAAAATAACTCGTTATAAAATCCTAAATTTAAAAAAATAATCATATTATGGCAATCATTTAAAAAAAAAGGTTTTAATCTTATTCAAAATAGTTCTTATAACCATTAATAACTTTAGAGCATTTTATATAATGCGATGAAAAGAATTTCAAGAAATTAATATAACGGAAGTAGGTATAGCAATTCTCGCAATAAGTACATAACTCGTTTTCTATTCTCTAACAATGTCGGAACAAAATGCTTTTTTTCCTCTTTCTCTCTTTCGTTATTTCAACCACCCTCAATGGAATTCGTCATTTCGCAAAGCATGACAATCTTGACAGTGATGCGTTAGCGGCGAACCGCGCAAACAGATGAGCGATTACGCTTCGGGCGTCTTAACGATGATGATGATGAATTTATGACGATGATTATCTCCCGTGACATACCAGTATGTCGCCACTGGTGTTTGTCTTTCAGATGAGCGGCTCTATGTCGCGGAGAAACATGGACAGAATGGTAAAGCGGAACGCTCTGCTATTTGCGAAACGTCGCCTCCTATCTTTGAAGTCATAACAGAAATGCAGCAATGCCGACAGAAAAGAAGATAACATGTATTAAAGTGAATGAATGACTTATAAATACCATTATACAAAGTGTTTAACCTTTAGAAGTGATGGTTTATTTTTTTTAAATCTTACAGCTTTTTCTAAGAGCAGTATTCGTTCTTATTTTAAGACCGTTTTAAGTAATGTCAAGACAGGTTGTAATACAACCTCTAATTAGTTTATGATATCTCAAAATTGTATACTTGAAACAGTACTCAAAATATAAATCTCAAATATAAAACTCAATTAGAGAACTCTGCTCGCGATTGATCTGAAATTTTATATATAAGTTGTGCTTTATGTAAGAAATAAAAAAACATATGGTCTCAACTTCGGGAAATGAAAAAAATTTTTATGACAATATTTATCGACTAAAATTCGGATCGATTAACCGCAAAAAGGTGGTTTTTTTCGTCCGTTTTTTGGGCCCTCAATTTTTGGATTGAACTCTGTGCCAAATGATACCCTACAATAAGATATTAATTACAGAGAAATTTCAGGGATTGAAGTGACAATTATCATAGCTGAAGGCTTTCCAGCTCTGATAATTATTGTCATCTCATCTTCAAACTTCTCTGTGATTAATGCCTCAATATAAGATAAAATTTGGCACACAATTCAGTTCCAAAATTGAGGACTCAAGAAACGGGCAACTCTTTGCGGTCACTCTTTCCTCGTAAAAAGAGTTTCATTCCACTTTCCCTCCAAGCCAAAGGGCGCATAACTTTCCACGCGAAGATCTACTGAGTGAAAGTCGAAAAATAAAAAAAACTGTTTTTTCATTTCTCGAAGTTGAGATATACTATATGTTTTTTATTCCTCACATTGAGTAGAATTTATGTGCAAAATTTAAAATTATAATCGCGAGCAGGGGTTATTCGGAACTGTATCCCTTGACTATAAATACCGACTAAGTAAAATTTTTATAATTTATTATTTTATCATAATCCTTGCTTCAAAACATAATCTGTCACTAAATAATCTATTACTCAATAAAACTGTCACTATATCATGACTTTTTCGGGCTGTAAAGACGTCTGTTCTTTTCAACTTCTTGTATTCCTTCTTTTTCTTTTTCTTTTCAACATGAAAAGAAAAAGAGGAAAAATAAACCTTGCAAGAAGTACAACTAAAAAGAACAAGCCTAAGCTTAAAAAAGCATATTACATGATAGGTAATGCACCGAGTAAAAAAAAAAATCTTAATAAACATAAATCTCAATCATTTCTGAAATATAAACAGTTTTGTACGTTAGTATCTCATGGCTAACTTATTGGCTTCTATATGTTACATACGATATGAAAAAAGAATAATCTTTAGTATATTACTTTATAATGGTGTATAATCCTCAAATAGATCCGTAATCACTGATTGTAATAACAACTGGCCAATTATCGGTAAAATCTTTTATTACTAAGTATGAAACATATTGAATGAGGCTATTCAAAACATGATTTGTAAACATACTAGTAATAAATCTTCACGTCACATGCGACACGTAAAAGTCAATAAAACCTGGTTTTTATTCTTTGATTAACTTGTGAATAGACTTTATCTAATAATAATATAAAAATTATTTTTTCAGCAATGATTAATCATTAAATGATTATTGTAAATTTAAAAATTATTCATTACAAAACTATCAGTTTATGATTAATCATAGTTGGAAAAATACAATTTTTTTACATTATCATTAAGTTAAAATTAATAACCACTTAAATTAGTCAGAAAATGAAAAATCGTGGACCTAAATCAGACATGATAACATATAAAATTGTTTGTATCTTAGAAATGATTGAGTTTTCGACTTATGTTTACTAAGATTTTCTTACTAAGTACGGTATGTATTAAATAATGCTGAATGCTTTCTTTTTAATCCTGTATATTATTACAACTATTACTCAATATTATTTTTCTAATCTTTTTAATTGATACCTTGATACATTGTTAAATGAAAATCAGTTTTACTTTTGTTTCGATCTATTTCATTCAATAATACTGGCCTAAAAACTATTACTCATATGCTTAATCATCATTATACTTTCTCTGAACTTTACAAAAAAGATTTTTGCCTCTAATCCGATTCACTCTCCGATTCTGTATCCCCAAGATTTTCACGTAATTAGAAACGATGATTTGTATCTGTTAACGGCTCCGAGAGCAATGTGAAATATAATTTATTCATGTTCGCTGTCATACACATAGTCCATAATGTGCTTTCTTGAGTGACTTGCACCTGCGACATTCCACGGCTACGCGCATTCGCGGCGATATTACATACATTGCATACAAATGATGAGAATTAATATTCTACATATGTAAGGTATGATGCGGGAGGAGACTACTACAAACATTATCCGCGATTCCGGTCATGAATACACATGAGAATGGGGGAATTCTTTTTCTCCTAACCCGCGACTTCTTCCTCGTTATTTAGATGTCCTTTCCAGTGAAACTTCTGTAATCGCCATGTAATGGGATTTTAATTACCTGCAACTAAAATGATCGTGACGAAGGCATCGTGAATTATTACGACGACCGGTTATGACGCGTTCGCATCTTCAAATGTTTTTCTGTATTTCTTGCGTCATTTGTTTGTCTTACAGATCCCCCGCATTTTAGTATGCACCGAGGTATGTACCTTGTACGCGAACGAATACTTACTATTCCGTTTGTGTGCAAGATTTTTTTCAGAAATCGCGTTTTTTATTTTCTGTTACACACGTACGTATATAACGGACAATTACGTTCAACCGAAATTTTCAAAGAGACTACAAACTATGACGAGAATAGCTCTTTTGTCAAGACTTTTTGATTTCACTCTCTATAGACTCTTGACTCCTATTGTCTGCAACTGAAAGATGACATTCGTCATGTATGATAGACGTTAAGTGTTAAAGCGTCCGTTTTGTCAAACATGAAGTAAGGAGACATAAACCTGACAAGAAACGAATTGCGAGAATTCGCGATATCGAGTAATTAAGCTATATTCATGGAGAGTCAAGCTAAAAAGCCTTGCCGCATTTCTGTGCATAATAGATCGTACAAAGTGAAAGTACAGATTTAGCAATTCCGCCCATTAGTGGCTATTCTAAGCTGCAAATGTTTTATGTTTCTACACGCGGTGTGTGTATTGCGAACATCCCTGACGTAATTTTCCTAACAGAAGACCTATCGTGCCGCCAAGCACGTAACCCTGCTAGCGATTTTAATCAAGCTTATGAAAGTTTCTGCGTTGCGCGCAACTTTCTAATGGTATGATGATTAATTAAATACCAGAAACAAAGCAAGAGATTTTAATTTGTGTATAAGTTAATAAGAACACCTTCCGTGAGTGAATCTAATTTGTTTTAACAGTGAAAGTAAATCGTTCGAGAGTCTAATATCGAAGATTATTAATCGCTACTAATTAATATTTTACACGTTTACAAGATATAACAAAATAAATTAGCAATTAAAACAATGTTATAATTTGGGTTCCAAAATTTCGCACATATAACTAAATATAATAAAACGCGTAACATTTAAAGTGCATAATAAAATTTATAATAATAACTTAGTATATAATCTTTTGAAAATAGTTCAAAATTTTGATGTTAGTATATTTTTATCTATTACAATATCTTTTTGTTACTTTCTCATCAAAATTATTAGTCTCATAAAAAAAATTACAAACAGATCTAGACAGAAAAACTATTAACTCGGAAACGATAACAAATACGGCAAAATGCCATCAGACTATTTTGATTCTTCTCGATAAAATTTACGAAAAAGTTTCTAAGCCATATTTATCACTATTAAGAAAATGATCGCAATATCTAGGCCAGTATTCATAGTCGATTCTTATTTCAAGACTGTCTTAAATAATGTTTTAAGATGCTAATACAGAACCTAATTGGTTCGTAACTTCTTAAGACCATACTTAAGACGGTCTTGAATATAAGATCTGACTATGAATACCAGCTCTAGAGTGTCTAGATCTGTGCGTAACTCTTTTGTCAATGAATGATTGGTATTCGTTCTTATTTTAAAATCGTCTTAAGTAATGTCTTAAGATGCTAATACCGCTCTGTGATTAGTATTCAATCAATTCTTATATTTAAGACTATCTTAAGTACAATCTTAAGATGTTATGAAACAATAGAAGACCGTAGCATCTTAAGACATTACTTAAGACGGTCTTGATATAAGAACGGATTATAAACACTGACCATGATTAGTTTATACATCTTTTAAGATTCGATTATAATTATCGACTATGTTTTTTATTTTTGCTTTCAAAAGACATATAATGTTTTTCATTAGAAAGACTAGTGCAACATTGGTGCACACTGAATGCAATTGAATCCAAATCACGTATTTTCAATGTTAATAAATAATTTAAGCATTTTAATTGTATATATTCTTTGTCGTCACAATAACCTTGAAAGAATCTAATTATTTATTAACACTAAAAATATGTAAACTAAAATATGTATTAGTTTTCTTCGTAAAAAAAAAAACGCCAATAATTGACACAAGTGTCTATCTAATATTTTTGACTGCTTTCCTTTTAGGCTAATGTTACATTGTCCATTTTTATTGTACACCAAATTTTTTAAGCATGTTAATTGGCTGCAAAACAGAGAAATTCGAGAATCTCTCTGTCCTATAACCAATCAACAGACTTGAAAAGCTTTGTCGTTATACGTTATACATAAAGTCAGTCTCAGGATGGATTTCATTCATATCTAGACAGAAAAATGTCTATTAAGCTAGAATACCAACACGAGTATGATCACATGAGACGATGGTAATGCTCTTTTTGTGCTAATTTATTGCTTTAATCCTGCTTTTATTATTCTAACCGTTTAGCAAGAAATAATTTTTTGCTAACTTTTAATAAAGATAAAATTCTCATTAAAAAAGAAATAACAAAAACAAAAATACAAATACTATAATTTAGTGCTAATTATGCTCATAATATAAATTAGTTTAAATTTCGGAACGATATCCTTTATGCAAAAAAAAGCACCTCATTTACGGAAAACAATCTCTGTATGTCCCTTTTTACTGTAAAATCGATCAGCAAAATTTCATGAAACTTTCTGTGAAATATCCTATAAAATGTATTGCATGCAGATGACTTTTATGCTTTATCTCTTATGCGCGAGAATCCTCAAAGCGGCCGTCAATTTAGATGCGCCGCAATCATAGATGTACGCTTGAATTTGAATATAAGTTTCACATCGAGAGGAAATCATGTCTTATATTAATAGCTCATACTGTCTATTTTTTACTAATGTTTTCCGCAAATGATAATGGAACAATAAAATCGTCAATATTTTGCGAGCAATAAAATCAGTAACGGGATTACAATGAAAAAAATTCCGAAATCATTATTTCTCTCTTGTATGCACACTTTGGATGATTTTTGTGCGTAAGAGATCGAGCATAAAAAATTGTCCGCATGCAGTACATTTTGTAGGACAGTACACCATACAGAAAGTTTCATAAACAAATATATAAAATGAGGCTCAAAAAAATCTATCAGTGAAGAATATAAAAAAGCCCATCAGAACTTACATCAGCTGTTCGGATACATAGAAAACTGTATGAATGTAACAAAAAGAATATTTCAATATTTATTTTATTCGTTTTGTTACATTCACACGAAAATAAAGAGTTTTTTGTGTATCCGAATAGCTGATGTAAGTTCTGATGAGCTTTTTTATATTCTTTACAGAAAGTTCCATGAAATTCTGCTGATTGGTTTTACAACAAAAGGACGATGTTGCATTTTCCGCAAATGAGATGCGTAACGACATAACAATACTAAATTGTCATTAAGAACAATTGTTCTTAAGACAATTTAAGACTCGGGGTACAAATATTTGTATCAATTGCGTCCTCTAAAAGGAAAGCAATCTTTATCTATTCTTCGTTGTTTATTACTCTATGTCCCAATCAGCACACAAAAAACATTTTTTTAAAAAACATTTTTTAAACATTTATTTAATATTTTTATATTAAATATTTAAAAAATTTTTTTAATATTGCGTACTGACTAGGATAATAATATGAACAAAAAAACAAATTATTATTACGTGAGGTCTGCCTTTGTTTCTACACTGGACTGCACTAAAACTTTCTCTCTTTCGCCAAACTTCAAATACGTATCTATTTCACTTTAAGTACAAGCGTACACTAATTGAATTACAAAGAAAACAGACCTATGATGAATTGCATTTCATCATAATTCTACGTCTGATTCTAACCTCTCTGCATGCGTTATTTTCACAATTTTTGAAACGCAATCGCTCTAATCAGATTAGATTCGATCCTGTTCACTGTAATTATTCTTCTCACTCACCTCGTCGATCATCAAAACTTAACGAAACTCTGTATCCATCCAAAGCGTTAATTTGTTAATATGAAACATTCATCTCACACGCGTGTGCAAGCATGTAAACCCGATGCACGTGTCGTGATCGCCTGACTTATTGTTAGAAGAATCCGTAACTTCATAAGATATTACGAGAATGCTCCAAATATCGTTCAAACGATGTTGAAGCAAAAATACAGAATCACCAATTGAATTCTTTCACCATTCGGACGTGATCAAACTCCCTCGAATGCACGATTAAACAAACGCATAAACGATCACTTAGAATTTTCGGTATCAATGGAGATTTCTGAACGAATCGCTCGGCTTTTTTCGTAGGATTGTACGCAAATCGCAAACGGCACTATCGACCTATCGAACGATCGGTCGATCGAAGCGTAGTTGCATGAGGAGCTCAACATAGAACACCACAGCACTTCAGATGAGATCGCGCGACTAAAGTTTGCAAACCGCAGAGAGACGCAGCGGTGCGCTAATGTCGAGCCATGTCTCCCCACTTCGTCAATCCCCAGTTCAAATAAACTGTATCGCGCAGACTCGCGTGCTCAAGACTCTTTCTCTCTCTCTCTCTCTCTCTCTCTCTCTCTCTCTCTCTCT
>Ga0157363_1000546_pt1 | contig 28994 bp, 12 predicted proteins | sample AttsexASBM1_FD_111477 | JGI IMG/M metagenome (GOLD analysis project Ga0157363, IMG submission 111477) | Fungus gardens microbial communities from leaf cutter ant in Ribeirão Preto, State of São Paulo, Brazil - Atta sexdens ASBM1 | ecosystem: Host-associated > Fungi > Mycelium > Unclassified ... | reverse complement strand
ATTTATGTGGTCATTGATTTCATAAAATATTATTTTAAGAAGATAATTATAACACAGACACACAAAACATTTTTTAATTCAGAGATTGGACTACAGTATTTTTATGTTTAATATTCTGAAACCGAATCCAATATCCAAATTGCTTCAGCACGTCATAATGTTTTTGTCAATGGAAAATAATTTGATTTTCCGATATTTTTAGAATCATTTAATATGTAAACTGATAGGTTAAAAATGATTATATATTACGTACTCTTGAATTTATAGGATGGCATAAAAGATATTAAAAACCAGGCTATAAATGGCTCTAAAGAAACTGGAAAATCGAGCTATTTTCCGACGATAAAAAAAATCTTGACGTGATGGAGCAATTTGGATATCGGATTTAAAGCATCAAAATACATAAGAGAATACATAATTCTAATTAAAGTCTAATTTCCGGATTGTAAATTATTGAATGTGGTCCAACGTTAAATTTGTGTGACTGTAATTTAGGATGATAAAATTATTACATACAAAAAATTTATCAAATAGCACATATTTATAATGTTTAAAAGATTATTAAATTTTTGGTATGATAAAAACGAGACGATCGTGTATAAACAAATTTCTGTTTATATTTTACTGACCGCAAAATAGCAGTCTGTAGTTCAACACAATTCTTGATTTTGAATTTTTAAGGACATATGTGTGACACAGTAGCTCGTGTTTAAATTTTAATTAATTTAAACAATTAATCTGTCACGCTAACAAATAAATAAATAAATCGCTTTATTATTTTTGCAGGCAAAAATGGGAGTCGTTGCTGAAGATAGTTCGTTGTGAAATCATCAGTTTTTGCCGTAACGATCAAGTGGACGCCTATGTTCTCAGGTAAGTTTCGTTTAAAACCGAAATTAAACCGAAAATCACACTAAGATAATAAACTGAATCGACTGTGAGAGAAAGAAAAAGATTTAATGAAGGATTTAACAAGAGTTAGTTCACGGAATCAATGCACTGTCAGATCTCCTGTTGCGATACTTTTAGGAGTTTTAGGCCATAAATTATAATTAATATTTCGCCTAATATAATTGTGATCACTCAGTCTTAATAACAGAAGTGTTCTTCTACAGTTAATGTCTTATTATATATAGATATTTTTCATATAATAGAAAAAAGTATCTAAACATTCTCTAAGAAATTACTCACAAATCTGAAAATATTGATATACTATTTTAAAGAAAGAAAATGAACAACTAAAGTCTCAAGTAAATATCAGATTTCTATTTTATATTGAACACCGATTTTTATTTTGCAATTATAGATTGTAGTGTAAAAGTATTGATTAGGAAACTTTGTATGAATATCTGAGGATGACATCGAACGTTGTCCTCTGCAAATATTTATACATATAAAAAAACACGCAATACAGAGAGTTACAGCAATGCATAGTTTTGAAACTCAGATCTACGGATAAGATTTTGTTTATCTAAATTAATTTACTTTGAAGTAGATTTCTTCTAGATAGTTTTAGCGATGTCTGTCAGAAATTAATGTATGTCGGCCGAAACTCCGTTCAGCTCGACAAAACTCGGATTATATCACTTGGAAACAAGCCGCCGTTCTCCTTCGAAGTATTTTTCGACCTCTTTTCTTTGCTGTTTTTAGCTGAGAATCTTTTGGGGAAATAAAATATTTTCAAATAATTATAATGGCTGAAACAGAATTTTTTGCATTTCAGTTTGAGAAGAAAAATTATATTTTTCAAGATATCTCAAATAGATTTTAGCAGACAGATTAAATTTCAATTTAAAGTTCGATTACAAAGATAAAATCTGTTTATTTCAGTCGTTCGTTTTTTTTTTTTAAATAAAATACCAATATTTTCAGATTTGTAAGACATTAGGTTACTTTTTCCTGTTATATGAACACTATATATTTGGGAAAGGAAATTTTATATAAATGAACTCCCGAATATATGTATATGTGTACATATAAAGTTTGCATCAGAACGTGACCTCTATACGGAATATAAACATTTGCTACAAAACTGGAAATCAGAGAATAGTCAGGGAAATTGAAAATGATCAGAGAAATCGGAGAAAAGTCAGAGAATTTTGCAAAATTTTCTGGAAGATTAAAATTCGGATTTGCTCATTTTCAACCGGAATTCCAACCAGACATTTTTCTCGTGTATGATAAATCTATGTTGAAGTGAGCAAATTCAGCACGTCACTCCCTGGCTAAAATTTTGCTGTTAAATCTCCACTGGAGCAACGACGTAATCCTCATCAGACGGGGCTAATTGTTCGCGTATGGGCGAGAAGTGAGTGCGGGTGCTCGGGGATGCGAGCAACGGCGCAATTTTTCGTGACGTGCGTAGAAAGCCGAGAGCGGGTTGGTGCTCCGAGGGGCGTTCCGAGAAGAGAGCGAGAGCGAGAGAGAGGGAGAGAGAGAGAGAGAGAGAGAGAGAGAGAGAAAGAGAGAGAGAAGGGGAGGGCACTCAGTCGCCCGTGTACCGGCGTGGTATAATCGATATATCGAATTGTTTTGATGGAGAAGAGGTGCACCGTCCGACCCGGCCCGGCCCGGCCCGGCCGGTCGCGACGCAATGGGATGGGACGAGGCGAGATGAAATGGGATGGGATGGGATGGGATGCGACGTGCCCCGATTCCAGAATATTTGAGGGTGCGCGAGTCGACCCAGTGCCGCCGCTGAACCGCCCCTATAAATAAATATGGTCAAGGTGACACTTTCGCGCGTTTTAACTCTCCGCGCGAGTCATTCGCTTAATTCCAGTCGATAGCAATTGCCAATGAATCTTCTAGTATTTTCTATTATTGATTAGGAATGGTAATTTATTATCTTGGAAAGAAATGTGTATCAGGATTGCCGCAAAATTGGAAATATTCAGGGAAATCAAAAGGTAGAAATCAAGAAAAAATAAGAAAATTTTGCAAAATTTTCTGAAAAGTTAAAATTCTTAGTTTTAAAGAAGTTTAATATGTGTACATTATATGTATGCAGTTTGGGAATGTCATCAACTTAATAAAATCCAAACAACATTAATAGTAATTTACATTACTGTGTTATATTGTTCTCTCAACAAAATATTTGATAGTTTCCAAATCAGAACGAAAATATAAAAGATTTTAAAATATTGAAAACATCAGAGAAAATCATGAAATTTTGTTTGGAATTCAGGGATAAGTTATTGAATTTTAGAATAATGAATTTAATTTATTGAAATATATATTCTCTTAAAAGAGAAACATATATAGAATACAGGGTTCTTATAAATAAATACAAAAAATTGAAAAGGATATTCTTTGACCTTTTAGAAGAAAAGGTCTTATGAATGTATATCCTGAACAATTTTATTTTAAAATTATACGATGTCAAAGTTGAAAGAAAAAGAATAAAAATTATGAAAATTTGGAAAATGCTTAGTGATAGATATTTTACTTTAAATATTACTTTAAATTTGATGTACGTATTTTAAGAATAATTTTTCTGTACCGAATTACATTTTTACATCCATCAAGGACGTGCATAAAATAATGTATTTCGAAAATGAAGCAATTAGGATATGTATTTATAAACCTTTTTCTTCTTAACTTGTACACACGATGGGTCATTCGTTGCCTCAGTTTAATTTTCATTTTAATAAATATACAAAAATTATTAAATGGTTCTTACACTACTTTAACTTACATTTTTAAGAAGTATTTATAAGATACCATATTTTTAAAAAATTATATTTTTATAAATAAATTTTATATAAATTTGTATATAAATGTTATAAAAAATTGTATGTAAATGTAATAACTTTTAATTATTTGATGCTCCTAGCCTTTTCAAAGAAAAAAAATGTAAACATGAACGATCCAATCGTGTTTACTATAAGGATTTTATAAATCATCCTATAATAATAGAAAAAGAATAAATTGATAATAAAAGCGTAAAAGATAAAGGAAAATAGAAAGAATATGAAATTGAAAGAAAACAACAAAAAAAACAATGAAAAGAAAGTATAAGATAAAAAGATCTTGTTATAGAGATCCAAAAAACAAAAATAATAATTTCAGCAACAAGAATTCTCCACAAATTGATCTGCTTGCATTTGGGTTATGTTCATTAATTATCTTGCTAGTTTGGAAATCCATTGGTAATCTGAATTTCTCCTAACAAAGAATTTCTTACGCTAAGTACTTTGTCTTGCTTCTTTTTCCTTTTGCGACTCTGCGGTTGATCGATATCTTTCAGTTAATGACGAGAGATAATGACAGTTTTACACGAAATTTGCCGAACGTCCATGAAATTCCTCTAAAAAGTAAACTTGTTATATAATTAATTATTTATTAGTTAAACAATTATTTATTTATTTAATTTATATCTGTTAAATTGAGAAAAATTTAAATTTACTGTTGAATATCAAGAATAAGATTTTGCAAAAATGATCAAAGTAATAGTTTATTATTTAAGACGACCATTTTTTGTAAGCCGCTTTCTTAAAATTCCTTGCATCTTTAAAGAGAAAGTATTTGTATTGAAATCCAAGTATTTTATTTAAAATAGAAATCTTAATAGAGAAAGAACAAACGTGTGTCATCCGATTATGCAAAATTCAATATACTTAATTTACAACTCATATTCGAGATAAAAACTTTTCAATCTAATAAATAAAATAAATTTTTGTTAAAAAAATTTTATATATATTATTATATACATTAAGTAAAATAGACTCAGAAGTATTTAAACATAAATAAGAGATAATATACACATTGTATAAATAAAAAAATATAAAAACAAGATGTTTTAAATTTGATTTGTAATTGCTTTATGCATATTGACGATATTATTTTCCATTAAATGAAAGTACAATAATGGCGAATGTATTAAAAATCATAAAGAAAAAATGAGTAAATTAAAGTATATTAAATATAATAATTGAATGGAATTAAATATGAATTCGAATACGAATATTATTTTCTATGTTTAATATTTAAATATCTATTGTCTAATACTTAAAAGCGAAAATGTCATATTTTAGCTGCGACTTTCCACTTTCGTCAAATAAGTGTAGGTATGTGATTTATATTGACACATCATATATACATACACATGCATACATTTTTTTTTAAAGTTACGTGCGACCAATGGAATTACAATTGAGATTTGAGTTTCTTTATATTTCTAAAATAATTTCTTTAAATATGCATAATAATAATAATAATAACTAAACTTCTCCGCGAGAAGTTTAGTTATTATACGCATTGTTTTAAGTTTTCGCTATCTTAATAAATAAATATTTCAAATAAATTAATCCTTTTATTAAGATACAGTGAGAACAAAAAGTATTCGTACAAGAAAATTTTTTATAAGAAAAGTTTTATTTATAGAAAATAAACATTAATTAGCAATTTTATACAATGAATACATTCTGTTCTAACATATACAAATGAATACATGTTTCGCATGTATTTCTAATTTCATAAGTTAAATTTCTCGATTGTACGAAATTTCATGATATATTTTCTATAATTAATACACATCTTTTTGGTATATATAATTTTAAGAAACATACAGTCTATTTTATACTTTAAGAATAAATTATTAATTACCCAGCAAGAAATGATCATCAATTAAACGTCGAATCGATATCGATTCAACATCAATTCGACTACTTATTTCTCGCTAGATAATATTTAATTTTTAAAAATAAAGTTTTTTTAAAAAATATTTTCTCTGTACGCGTACTTTTTGTACTCACTGTATATAATTAAGATATATAATTTAGTTTTTTTTTTTTTTATTAAAATGAAGAGATCGACTTTTTCATTTATGTGAATTTAATTTCTAGAATTATTTTAATTTTTGCAGTAAATCATGATTTATAAATTACTGTCTATTATTTCTAATATTACTATCACTTTATGTTTATTTTGATTATACTTTCATTGTATTATTATTATCTACCGTTACTATATTTTTTTACACTATGTACTGCTATTTTTTTCTAATACCCTCGCAGTTTATTTTTATAATCTTTGCTAACACAGATTGTTTCTGTTAGTTAAGTAAATAATATATCAACATTTTTTTTAATTTGAAGCGACTTATGTTTCGTTATTTTGTTTCAATTACGGATATTATGCATTCTCTTTTCTCTACCGGAAAACCAATGAAATTTTTTTTGTCTATATGTATTATAACATTACGAGGTAATGCTCGATGGTCTTATCGACTTCAGTGCACGTTTATCGCGTTTTTTATTTAGACATTCGTAAGAAGTGTGACTCCATTATCACTCTTGTTGTCTTGGTGAAGAATCTTAGGGTCAATGTCTATCGCTGATAACCTTTGGCGATTTATATTTAAATTAATTTTTATAGAAAGTTTTCCGGCTTTCTCTCGATCGTTTATTGCAGATGTGAAAAAAACAAAAATGTAAATGTTGCTAATAAATATACATTTAGATTTAGATTTTATATACATATATATTTTTAATCTGAAATAATCGACAATTTTTTAAATTAAAAAAAGAAAATATGTATATAGAACTTCGAGAGAAGGGAATTTAATCTAATAAATAAAATTGATTTTATTAATAAAATTATTAATGTATTATTTATAATTATTATTTATATAAATGATATGTATATTATACAATATAATTTTTATAATGAAAGATATAAAAAAATGATAATTTCAACTTTTCACGCTAATATACGTTAATCATTAATGAATGAGAATAAATTGCATATTTTACCATTTTTCTTACTGAATTTTCTTACTGAACATGAACGAGAAATTGTGGTCAATGGTCAATACTGAACGTTATCTCGATAAATATAAAATCTTGTTTCCGCTTTTATCAAATTGTTAGTGTAATTAAAAAAAATATATTTATCTTTAATGAATGAATAATCGGGTGATATGTCGACATGATAAATGTCGATGTCGGCGGACATCCACGTGCATTCTCGGGTATATTGGCGGATATTTGTAGATTGGCGCAAATTGTCTACGAGTGTTCGCTTTCTGCCTAATAGTGAAACACAGTTCAAAAATAGCAACATCAGTAGAAGCCAAGCAAATATCTTTTAATAACTATCATTCTTTGCTGACCTTCGCTATAGTGCGAACATTATATACCGTCATAATTATCCATATCGTCATAATTAGCAGACGAGCGATGCAATTAAAGCAGAACGAAAACAAAAAGTGAGATAAATATGCGTCACTCGTTTGTAATCTTAAATGCACGCTTTTTATTTACGTTTAAATAACTAAAATCTTTGATGTTGCGAGCCACTCATGAATATTGACTTGCGAGTCCTTAAATAATCGTAATAATAATCTTTACTTTTGTCGGATTGAAACAAATTGTTTTTATAAAGAATTAAATAGTCACGTTATTTATTTAATTATAATTTAATTTAAATAAGAAGTTTCTTGCATTTTTATTAAATTACATAAAATTATTGATTGAGCTTCTTCCTTCCTTGACTGCTATTTATTTTTAAATTGCTTTTAATATAAAAAAATAAATAATTTTCTAAATTTAATTTAATTTAAATAAAAAATTTCTCACCTTTCTATTAAGTTGAGTAGAATTATTGATTAATCTTTTTAATCTTTTTAATTTCTATTTCTCTTTATCTGCTAGTCCTTTTTTTCTTCGCAAAGAAGATTTTTTAGAATTGCTTAACGATTTTTTTATGAATTAACGTCTCGGATAAATGTGCTATTAAATATTACAAAATATCATTATTATATAAGTTGATTATACGAATCGTCTGGAATGTGCTGAAGATTAATAAAAATATTTCGCCGTTAGCAAAACAGCTAACCAATTGATTGTTTATCATTTCTGCAGCGAAAGCAGCATGTTTGTATCCAAACGCAGACTTATACTGAAGACCTGCGGTACCACTACACCTCTACAGTGTTTGGAGCCACTTCTGGAGCTGGTTGAGGAATACACTGGTTTCGACGATGTCGAGGTAGATTATCACAAGAATATTACGATAACATGGGCAGATAAAAGATTTATGACACAATTTAACGTCACGATATTCTAAGGAGAATTTGAACAACAGGAATAAAAATTATTAAATAATTGCGAAAACAGATTTTATTTCTCTTCTTCTATAATAATTAATTAGATTTTTTTTTCTCGAAAATATCAAATCTAAATATTTCAAAAGAATAGAGACGCGTAGTTACGTAAGCTAAGGCACTGTATTATTGTTGGCATAAAATAATTGTATCGTGCTTAAGCAGGATTTTTAAAAGCAGATTTGTAAAGTTCTTCTTTATAATAGAAGAAATATATTAATTAAAATGAACACAATATATTTTTAGCAAAATTTTAGAAGATCTTATAAAAAGATCTTATAAATTTGTTACCTGAAATACATTAATAAAAATAGATAATAGATAATATGTATTTATTTGTAATATAAATAAATAAATATATTTATATAATATATTTATTATCACATAATGATATGTATATATTTATATAAAAAATAAATAAATATATAATACATATATATTTTATGCATGAAAAATTGTATATATTATCAAAAATTATTAAAAATTACATAAATTATATATATTATTTTGAGTCACGCACGATTTCGCACGTGAAGGATTAATTTTCGTTAATTAAAGTTTTCTCTAATATAAAAAAACCTCGCAAGTCTATCTTATATCGGGTACATGCTTATTAGCAGGTTTGACGCGGACGACCGCGCGGTAAGGGATCCTTTTCTTCGACACTACATTCTTCGGTCTCAGGAGTGCTTAGCTATATAACTTGACCTAGTGCGCGCGGATAAGAAACGCGGCTCTATATATGTCCCTCCGCCACGCGCGAAACGCGTTTCGTTGCCACCTCCTGGTTTATTGATCTCACCTATCTCGCCGCGACATACCTGCACACCTCTCCCTCGCTGCCCGAAACATGTTTCGCGCTTCGCGAATCTTTCCGACCGGGCGGTGTCAGATCCAGTCGCAACTTCCTTTCTTTAACCCAACCCTTCGTTGCTTTACAATCAGGTCGGTTTTATCTATCGCCCGAAATATCGTGTAAATGTCGGAGTTGAAATTCGAACGCGCGAGATTTGAACTGCGGATTTAAGAATGTTTTGACCATACAGTTTCTAAAACTTTTAGAGTATTATCATTCTGAAATCTCACTGTTAAAGATTGAAAATCTAGTTACTTTTTCAAGATTGACATGATTACTTTTTAGAGTGAGATGAGCCTTATATCGGCCCATCTTCGGTTTAAATGTATTTCCCCACTATAATTTTTTCCTGCTTGTCTCGAAGATATCGAAGATTATCACGTGTTCTAGATGTTGATTGCTTAGTTATCGTCGAAAGAGAGATAAACTACGATAATTGAAGAAGTCTTATTTCTCGAAAATAATTGATATTATTTATTTAGATGATGATATCGATAATAGTACCAATAATTATAATCATAATAATGCTAGCGATAATGATAAAAAAGTTGCAAATAAGCAGTTTAGAATCTATCTTCGAATTTGCGTATTAATATTTATTCATTGTTGCTAAAAGTGTTATTTTTCAATTATTTCTCATTATTATTTTCTATCCATTATTATCTTCTTATTATTCATTATTCTTATATCATTTTTCACTAATTATCGTTATTTCCATTTTATTATCATCGATGAAACATATAAAATAGAATGGGTAAATATAATATGTATGAGTAAATATAATATGTATGATTCTTACATTAATTTATGTTGCACTTTCAGAATGTCTTTTACTCCCGAAAAAATTACAAGAAACCGGAGATCCAGATATCACCGCATCAGACGTTCGAGGAAGAAGTCGCTCTGCTAGATTCCCTCTTCTCTGGTAATTATTAGCTTCTCAAATTAATTTTCATTCTATTACAGAAGGAAAGTATGCTGGGAACAGGCGGTTAGAATGATTAGACCTTTAAGTCAATTGTTCTTTACATTGTGTGATTCGGAAATTCCATTGGCCCCATTATTATAGCTCTATTTCTTATTTTAGATGGCGAAGCTTATTGCATGGGCTCGCCCGAGACGGACTGCTGGTATCTCTACACCCTGATTCGCGATAAGTCACTGCAGGACCCACCGGAACCGGATCAAACTCTGGAAATACTCATGACGCATCTAGATCCGGACGTGATGTCGATCTTCACTAGAGACGTCTGCTCATCCGCCGATGAGGCGACAGTCAAGTCGGGAATTGATAAGCTCATTCCCACTATGATCATAGATGATTTCCTGTTCGAGCCATGCGGATATTCTATGAACGGAATATCTAAGAACGTAAGTTGCAAGCATTGAAAATCATTTTAAACAATCATTTAATCGTAAGATTGAAAAAGTTAAACAGTTCGTAAAGTATAATATCAATTTAATAAATACATATTAATATATAAATAGTTATAAGAAATAGAATATATTTTAACTTATTTTACACACACACACACACACACACACGCACGCACGCACGCACGCGCGCGCGCGCACACACACACACACACACACACACACACACACACACACACACACACACACACACACACACACACACACACACACACAAATTTTACCATACCTGTTGCGACCCAGGTGCAGCAATATTTACAATTCCAGCAGCTTGCTTTTGTTGAAGATACATAATGAATCCTGCTTGAAGATTTTTACTTTGTTGCAATACATCTACTTCATCACGACCGCAAGGTAGTGCCAATAACATACAATGTTCATCTTCAGTCTGGAAGATATCAAATGACATTAAAAATTAGTTTATCTTATTTAAAATTTATTTGTAATAAAGATCATCTTTTACTATTTACAAAAAATTTATTTATACAAAATATTAAAATACACAAATTATTTTTAAATACGAATAAATTTAGGATTTATAACATTGTATAATTCTAGTACTATAATCTAGTAAAGAGATTGTAACACATACCTGCATTTTTCTTGCTACGCCCTCGACTTGAGTTTGCTCCAATCTCATCCTTTGCGCTATTCTCAACGGCGGTGTAGAGCCATCGCTGTTACATGGAAGACTATCTCTGGCTACTCTGGGATTGCCAAAGACAAAGTGCATCTGCACCGCTGCTTGATCGTTCTTGAGAGCTAATAAACCTTGCCACATAACCGGATGACGTTGGAGTAGCATTTGAAATGAATCCGCTTGCGGTGGCACCTGAGACGCGTAAAGCGGCGGAGTGACGACCTGATGTTTCCTACATCTATCCGGTGTAGGAGCTCTACCTATTTCAGGTGGAGCCTCGCTGCCAGCCACAGGATATTGAGAACGCAAATGAGCGGGTGGTGGTTCGTACCCATAACCTGCTCTAGCGCTAGCCGGTGCGCCAGATAACGATGGATTACTTCCCGTGTATTGTGATGGAGGGGGTGGTAACGGTCTCATTCCCCCGTATAAATGAGCAATTTGCGGACTGTCGGTAGTACGATCCTGAGGCGTTCTTGTGCCTCGTCTCAGTTCTAAAGGAGGACTGTGACTGTCCTCTATACCAGGTTCGAGTTTTGGATCTAAAGGTACATGCGGAGATCTTGTTCCTGGAATGTGATAAGTTATGCGAGGAGCCGTTAACGCTTCCTGTTGTGCGCGAAGATATTGATATTGGAACATTTGAGAATGCAAGTAGTGGTCACGAACTAGTCCTCCGTAATGGTTGACGACTTCACTCTGTAATAGAATTATTTCCATAATTATTTAAATCAAAATATTTTTACACCAATTCATTTAATAAATACGCAATAACATTTCTTAAAACTTCATGCAATCTGCCAAAATAATCAATAAAAAAAAGCCTTGCTTGATTTTTCACGTAAGTTGCACAAGTGTTTCATTAAAAGAATATTAGAAAGTAAGTACCTGTGAAGTATTAGCATGATGATGGGCAGGTGGAGGCAATGGAGGGCTCTGGGAACGATGCGGGGGGACAAGACCATACTGACCCCCTGGTGGAGTAGCACCCGTACTTCCATGCTAACCGAAACCAAACAGAGTTAGTTTAACACCGTTTTAACGTATTCTGGAGTAATCTTATTATTTTTATTTCGAGTGCAAGATTTTTAAACACACGCGTGAATAAAATTGGTGAAGAAAATTGAAATACAATACTTACCAGTGGAGGCTCGTACGTCGGCATCGGCACATTACGACTTTGCGGACTCGCAGTCGGTACCATAATACAACCAGACATTGGCACTTCCACCTTTTGCGGTTCCATTGGTCCAGTGGTCTGAAATGAGTTTCCAAATATTAATCAGGGCTTAAAATTTGTAACCTATATTTCGAGTTTAAAATGTCTTAAATATTTCTTCGATTACAAAAATTTACGTACAGGAGTTTTCGGTGGTCGGACACTGTTCACAACAGTTGAGATCTGAGGATTGACGAGATGTGGTTGCGTAGGTGAACTCGCTACTGTTCCAATCGGTGGAACCACAGCCTGTAGCAAGTGTGTTTTTGGATTGAGCGGATGAGGTTGTCCATTGATACCCTTTAGAGCGGTAGGCTGCGGTTGATGGATTCTTGATGGTGTCGGAGTACTAACGTTTACACTGGCAGAATGTATATTCATCGGCAGTTTTTGTGGTATGTTCACTATCGTCGATGTTTGTTGCTTAGCCGCTTGGAGAAGATGTTGCTTGGGATTAGGCGGTACCCCGGTATTGTTGAGCACAGGAGACATTGGTTGACCTTGCTTTCCATTCGTTGGAGTCAATGGCGCCTGTTTCGCACGTGGGCTCAAGCTGGGCGATACGACTCTACCTGGTGGTATTTGCAAATTGAGACCCTGTACTGCTTGCGCGGGTGGCTTAACGATGTTCTGTACTATCGTTTGGTTAGGTAGACTTGGAACTACGGGTTTTGTAATAACTTGCTGTTGAGCTGATGTTACTAGCTTGCTGGCGTTCAACACGTGCGCCTTGAGACTCGTAGGTTTCGTTTGCGAAGACGAGGTGGATATCGGTTGCGCCATCGTAGTTGATGCGGTCGTCGCAGTCACGGTAGTCACGATAGTCGTGCCTGTTGTCGAAGATTGTGCAATTGTAATCGAGGTGACTTGTACCACTGGCGATTGTGGTTTCGTAATTACGCTAGTTTGCGGTTGGATTTGTTGTTGAGTTGGTAACGACTGACAAGATGCGTGTTCTATAACAGCTTCTTTCTTCGGCTCTGCTGGTACTAAGACAGAACCCTCGGAAACAAGTTTCGTTCGTGGTGCTTCGTTCGTCGGAGTCGCGCCAGGTAATACGCTGCTTCGAGATTCGACAAGTGTTCTATTGATAGTTTGCGTCTGACCAGTCGACGTAGACACCGGAATGTACTGACCCTCCTCGGATTCTCTCATCGGTATCAACATTCCCGTAACTGGATCGATCAATGTCATTGGCTCGTGTGATACCGTCTTCAACGATGCTGGTGTAACAGTTTGAATCGGTTCTTCTACTTTCGGACTTTCCGGCTGAATCAATTTCGGCTCTTCCTTGATCGGAGTCTCTTGCGGCGCTGCTGTTACTTCCTTCACCTTCTCCTCTCCACTGTCGTCATTATTCTCCGATATTCGCCTCGCTGCTTTACGACTTCCCCTCGGTGATTTGCGAAGTTCTGTCAGTGGCACGATGGATTGCTGCGCTGTACTACGCGGAACATTGTTGTGTCTAGTGCTTCGCCTAGTAGCATGCACATTTCCAGCATTACCGCTGATTAATCCTTTATTCGTGGGTGATCCGCGGACAACATCCTCGATAACATCGTCAACTGTGTTGCGGCTACCGTCTCTTTCAGCCAATCTTCTAGATTTCCTCGTGTTGGCGGCGGGAGAAACAAACTCCTCCGGTGGCACCTCCTTGACTGCGGCCACGGGTGTCACCGGTTGCGCATTCGGTCCCGTTACGTTCGGCCCGGGAGATTTAATAGTGAGAATAAGTCGCGGACGACCTGCGTTGTCCTCTTCGCTGTCATCGTGGAATTCATAAACATCGGCTGGCAACTTATTCTTTTCAACGTGATGTTTGCTACCTCTGGAACTTCTACCACCTCGCCGAGAGACAGCGCTTGCAGTTCTTCCACCTCGCCTGGTGGTAACTCCGCCGCGACTACCGCGTCTACTCTTCGTTCTGCCACGACGACTCCTCGTACACTCGTTTTCGCATGTTTCAACACTTTCATCTTGATCGTCAGCCGAGACAAAGTTCTTTTTACTCTCACCCTCCGTTGACTCGGCGTCGAACCAATCCGACTCTTGCTTGCTGGTGTCATGCGAATCACTATTCATGCTTTCGTTGCCCTGTTGCGCTTCATCATCACCGTCGTTACCTTCACCATCGCATAAAGCGTCAACTTTCTTTATAACGCTTTCGATATTTACCTCTTTTGCGGACCAATAATCGCTATCTTCCTTGCTATCGATTGGATCTTCCTTGGAATCAATAGCGAGAGGATCCGTGCTTGGTTCTTTCAATAGATCTTCTCCTGGCTCTTCATCTAATTCTGCTTCATCAGTTTCCTTTACAGCCTCCTCCTCTTTAATTTCATTTGTAGGTTCCAGTTTTACAGGCGTTTCCGTTTCAAGTTTCGGTACAATCGTATCGACAGGTTCGACTTTAGGAATGCATGGTGCGATCTCCGTATTAATCACTTCTTGTTTTTCTTGTTTCACATCTTCTTCTTTTATACATAGTGGATTCAAAGGCATCTCAGATTCAGTTACGTTATACGTAATTTCTTCCATCGTTTCTTCCTGTTCGACATCGGCTGGTTCCTTCTTTATCTCATCAATCGGTGTAGATTGTATAGGAGGTGTAAGTTGCATCGGTTGAGCAGTTTGATTAATTTGCGCTTCGGCATCTAATTCTAATTGTTGTCCTTGGATTATATGTGGTTCTAAACATTCCGGTGTGGTTTGCTCATTCGGTGGAGTTGACATAGAAGATACAGTGGATGGTACCACTCTGGTTATGATCGTCTGTGGCACTGTAGATACTAAAGGTATGTGAGACTTGACTACTTGAGAGATAGGTGACTGCCTTTGACAAACAACGGGTGTTTGTGGAATGACGCACTTATCGCTGAGCATCGATGATGTCGTGTTCGGTGTTACTTGTTGGGGAACTATAGGTACCACCGTTTTTATCAATGGTTGATTCGAAGAAGAGATTGTTTGTGGGCCTAGAGAATGCACAGATTTGTGAAGTAGATGACCGTGAGCTACGATCACAGGACTTGGCGTAGAAGAGCGAGGTACGTGCGTAGTTAGAAGTTGAAGATTCGATACTTCTTGTTTTTGTCTTGGTGATAGTAGGTTGCTGTCTGTTGTAATGGGTACGGAAATTTGCTTCTGCGTTCTAGGTGACATTGTGTAACTGTCCGTGATGTAAGGTTTGCCAAATACTGGGCTGGATGTGCTAGCGTTAATTTCTATCTTCGCCGTTTCAGGTATATATGTAGGCGGTTGATTCGGCGAGGGAACCTTAGGAGAGGTGGACGCTTTGTTGGTTGGTTCCGGTATAACGGCAGGTGATAATTTCGGTTCATCTAGTCTCTGAGGTTCATTCGGATTTACAGGAAGTAGCGTCTCAATTACAGATTTACCAGAGACATCGCGTGAGTTCTTGACCTGTATGCCGGATGCCAATGGTGGCACCGGCATGTAAGGCCGTGGTGGGATATTCACGGTCAATGGCGGTAAACCGCCGCGTGGATAGCCAGGTGCGGGTGCCACCATTCCAGAGGCATGCTGTATTACAGGCTGTTGAGTCGCCGCAGTCGAATAAATTTGCTGAACTGGCGTTTCCGGTCTATGGGCGGGGATAGGCACGCATACTGCAATCTTAGTAGGTGGTGGCGATGACGGTTTTCTTTTCCCCACGTTGGGTACGTGCGGATTTAACGTAGGATTCCGTGACCATTGTCCGTTAGGTGAAAGCGGCTGAGAAACGCGCGGTGATGGTTGCGACGGTACCAAAGGAGGCATTCTTGACGGGACTAATGGCGGCAACGGTGTTGCATTGGAAGATGAAACTGTCGTGACGTTTTGCATTTTAGGAGAAGCTTGACGCATCGGTACCATTTGAGATTGTGGAGATACAGGGAGCCGTTGATATAGAGGTTGCACTGTGATTGGTGATGGTCGAGAACTTGGAACGGAGAGTGGTTTTGGTACATCACTGATCGGTACGCTACAAGGAACTAGCATAGGTTGTTTATACTGAGGTAGTGGCGGTGACACGGACGTTCTTTGCACCTGTGCTGTTCTTTCTGAACTGGTTACGTCAGTATCTTCGCTAGTTTTTAATTGATGGGGTTTCACGGGTTCTCGTGCCTTATTATGTTCGGTCAAACTCCAAGAATGAGCAATTACGGAAGGTGGTGGACTCTGTGGTTTCGTAACTGCAGGTGGTAATCGTACTTCGATTGACTTCTCAGGCGTAGTTAAAATAGGCGCCATAACAGGTACTGTTTTCGTTGGAGATTTGTAGAACGATGGTATATCGGGTGTCTTTGGAGGTTGCGTAAGATCGACTGTCTCATAATTTGGATCTTCCTCCGTGTCTGTATCAATTTGAAGATCATGCTCGCTTTGTGGAGTATCTGGTTTCATGTCCGCGTCGCCTTCTCCCGTCGAGGCGTTCAGACTCTCGACCGCTTGCTGCATCTCTTCAACGTCTTCCTGGGGCGCTTCAGCCGGTGTTCCAGCAACCCCGTCGGCTTCCGTTTCTTCCTCTTCGCCCTCATAAGAGAAGTCCTCAGTCGAGGCGCCAAACGTTTCTTCGAGCAACGCAGCAACGGCATCCTCCGTTTCTTCTTGCGAAATTGCCACTCGTGGTTTGTCCTCGTTTTGAGTCGGTGGTGTCGTTGATACAGGTACTTCCGGTTCGTCTCTACCACTTCGTGATTGACAATTGTTGTCTCTTTCTTCTGGTTCTGAGATACTTTTCACAGCATTTTCATGAATTGTTTCGTCTATTTCTATTCCAAAACCGGGTATAAGTTTGTCCTTCTTCTTTTCCGACTTAGGAGTCTGAATGTTACTAGTTACAACTGGTGAAGTGATCGACGGCACGGTCGATACATTGGTCACTTTAGGTATAGGACTTAATAATGTTTCTCTAGACGTGGACAAATTGGGTGATACTGTCTTAGATACTAGTGGACTGCTCGCTCTCGGTGGACTAGGTTCGGCACCTAAATAAGGTAATTCACTGCTCTTTTCGTGATGATGGTGATGATGATGGTGATGATGATGATAATCCTTTCGACTACGTTCCTCTTTCGACTTCTTCCGTTTTTTTTTCTTCTCCTTGACTTTTTCCGGCACTGTCGAAGGTGTGGACGGCTCGATGCTATCATTATCATCGGTAAATCGAAAGACATCATGATCATTAGATTCGGTCGTGCACGCGGGGGCGGTCTTCGGAGAGCTCGGTATACGCAAGAGTTTCGCCTCGATTTCTCGCCCGGCTTCAGCTAGATCAACGCTGTTTTCATCTTCCGGCTGATGACGCCGTTTCTTTTCTGTTTTACGTCTCACTCTATCCATGTCGAGTGAGCTACGACCACCGTCGCTATCCGAAGCGTAAGCGCTATTCTCCGACGTCATGTTACCAAATCTGTTAAAAAAGGTGTTAGGTGGAGCATCGTCAACATCATCCGACAGAGGTCCGAAGATATCCTCCATACGTTGAGAATCTCTCGCTTCTTGTCTATTGAGCCTCTTTCGTCTTGCTTTAACTTTATCTTCTCCATTCCGATCACGTCTTTTCTCCTTTTTACTACGTTGTTTCTTATCGGCTCGCATTCTCTCCTCCGCGTTCTCCAATGTTGTTGTGACAATGGTCGTAGCAGCAGTGACAGTAGTTAATTCCGCGCTGTGATTTGGCCGGCAGTCTGCATTCGACGTGATGACATCAGCTTTATTCTTATGTTCTACATTCGGTTCGACCTTCAAATTATCTTCGCTCGAGATGCTATTCTTCTGACGTTTCTGTTTCTTCTTGTGCGACTTCTTTCGTGAATCTCTTTCGTGATTATTCACTACTATCGTGGGATGATTCGTACGGAAACCAATAGCGACTCGCTCATCTTCGTCAGACGTACGAGGCTCCTCCTTAATATTCGTATGCACGCTGTTAACGATAACATTTGAGGTTTCTAGCGGATTCTGCTTTTCCTCAGTATCTGCAAAGCCGAGATCGACGTCGCTCTCGAGGAATCTCTCTGTCTTTACAGGCTTTCGGACCTTATTGTTGAATGGTTCCTCCTCTTCGCTTGTGTCTGAATGAATGCGAGATCGCGAGCCCTTTCTCGAGAGAGACTTTGTTCTCGTTGAATCCGATTCAGAAGTAGCCTCATCCTCAGTCAGAGCTTTGCTACTCACTGAATCTCCATCCCAAGATGTACATTGCTTCTTTTCCTCTCGTCTAGCACGACTTTGCTTCAATTGGGAAAATTTATCCTTTAAACGTACTTGACGCTTCTCTTCTTCTAATTTTTGCATGTTTTTCGTTGAACGGGCTTTCACTTTGTCATACATGCTAATGTAAGCAGGCTCGTCATCAACAATATCGAAAATCGAATGTTTTTTAGGCTCGTCACTGTCTGTATCCGTGGCTGATGGATTTCTCGCCACCTGTATTTCGTGAGTAGAGAGAGGACCATCGTCCACATCGCTATGCGAATTTACTGTAGACTGTTGCTGTTGATGTTGCGCGTCTCTGTGATTTGTTCCCACAGAAGACTGCTCAGTCGATGGACTCGAGTCGTTTTTTTTGGAAAGTTCCAATCTTGACAGAAATTCTTTATCGGATTCGTGTGAGACTCTTGGGCTACGCTCTCTCGACTCTTTCTCTGATCGATTCTTTTTACTCCTTTGTTTTTCCTTGTTTCCGCTCTCCCTCGAATTGTTTTCCCGCGTCGATTCGCCATGCGTTCCGTCTCTGCTATCTTGCGTTGTACTTTCCTTACTGTCACGACTCTCCCTGCTCTCTCGACTAGAACGATGCGAATCATTACGATGCTTGCGATCTTCGGATCTCCTGTTTTGCTTAGACCGGTCTTTGCTGTCTCGTCGATGATCCGAAAGTTTCACACGCTTAGCATCTTCGTCTGTGGGGCAATCTTGCGATGAACACCTACGCTTGATTGGTACCGGTGCCGGAATAACCTGATTCTGTGATTGCAAAGTAGAAGTATGTAGATGATTCTCAGTCGACTGCCGTCTGTTATCGTCACGTTCTCTCTTCTCTTTGTCCTTTTCTTCACGATCTCTTCTCTTTTCGCGTTCGACTTTCTCTTTCTCCCGCCTCTCTTGATCTTCGCGTTCCCGTCGCTTTTCTCTTTCATGTTTTTCCCTTTCAAGTTTTTCAAGTTTCTCTCGTTCTTCTTTCTCGCGTTTCTCCTTTTCTATCTTTTCTCGTTCTTCTTTTTCTTTTCGACGTTCACGTTCTAGTCTCTCTTTCTCTTCTCTTTCTCGTTTTCTTTCTCGTTCAATTCGTTCCTTTTCTTCTCTCCTTCTTTCTCGTTCTAATCTATCTCGTTCTTCTTTTTCTCTTCTTTCTTGTTCTTCTCTTTCCTTTTTAAGACGCTCTTTTTCTTGCTTTTCACGCTCCAAACGAATTTCCCGTTCTTTTCTTTCACGTTCTTCGCGTTCTCTTCTTTCGCGCTCTTCTCGTTCTTTCCGTTCTTGTCGTTCTTTCTCCTCTCGTTCTCTCCTTTCACGTTCGATACGTTCCTTTTCTCGTCTCTCTTTTTCTTTAAGTTCATTCTCTTCCCTTTCCTTTCTCTCGCGTTCTCTTTCTTCCCGCTCTTTTCTATCTTTTTCCTGCCGTTCCTTGTCTTGTCTTTCTTTTTCTCGCCTCTCTTCGTCTTTTTCGCGTCTTTCACGTTCTTCTTTTTCTTTTTTCTCTTGTCGATCACGCTCTTCCTTATCTCTTCGTTCTTGTCTATCACGATCTTCTTTATCTCTCCTTTCTTTATCTTCTCGTTCTTTCCTTTCGTATCTTAGTTCTTTGTTTTCTTTAATGTCTCTATTATGATTATCCGTGTTGCCGATATCACTTGCAACATTTAAACTGTCATCCTTATCTTTGCGATTTCTTTCAATGTCGGCTTCTTCCTTTCGTGATCTTCTTTGACAATCTTTTCCTTTATTATGTTTTGACTCTCTGCCATCCTTTCCATCACGGGAATCTCTGCTCTCTCGACTGCTACCGCTCGTTTCTTTCTTTAAACGAGAACGAGTCAAATCTGTGGAAGTTGTGGATAATGAGGATGAAGAGGAAGAATTGGATGAGGATGTTATGGAAGACGGTGGAGCTATCGAACTGATAGTAATCATGGAAGATACTGTGCCTGTTACGGACATCGTTGTTGTTGCTGCTGCTACCGTTGACAAGGTTGTCGCAACAGGTACCGCTGGTGTTATCGCAGTCGAGAAGGCATCTGTTGATACTGCAGTCACCGTGGGCGATGCAGTCGCAGAGATGCTCAATCCCCGTGTCGAGGCTCCAAGAGTGTGAATGCTACCTATGCTACCATTGTTGCTTAGAAGACTACTGGCTGACGCTAAACCACTACCGTTGCCACTACTGGCTGCTGTTCCACTAATGAGACCGATTGGTAGAGAAACCGGTGGTAATTCAGGACTAACTGTCTTGATAGAAGTACCAGGTGTAATCGGTGTCGCCGGCGTTGGATGTATGCAATTATGTTGCACTATCCGCGGATCGGTCTTCAACATCGACGATGCCATCGAGGTCGTCGTCGCGGTCAAACTTGCGGACAATGACGTATTAATGCCGACTTGACTAACCGAAATACCGCTGGTCGGCTGTACCGGCGGATGACTAGGAAACGGATACTGCAGACAAACTTTGCTAGTACAGCCACTAGTGGTAAGACCAGCGGTACTCCCGATCATAGAACTAACGCCAATAACACCAGTAAATTCCCGCGGTTCGTACTTTTCACTGAAGTTCTCCAATCGTTTAGAGTCTTCATCGAACACGCTTCTTTTCGCGAGAACTGATTTCACTATATCAGAAGGTTGCACTTCATGGAGATCCATATCGAGCAGTTTATGCCGAAATCGGAATCTTTCTGAAGCACTCGCATCAAGTTTTGCCAGTGCATCACCACCAGCAGCACTCAATGCTCTCGAACCAGACCACTTTTCGTACTTTTCATCCAGAGAGCGTATTCTCTCCTCCAGACTAGGGGACTGTGGCGCTGTCTCGCTGTCGGAACTGGTTGGACTCGAGCTGGTATGTCTGGGAGGCGGTGAAGCCGGTGGTTGTGGAGCGGCACGAGGACTGGGCGCAGTAGACAAGCTGGCACATGGCGGACTAGCAACTTTGGCGAGGCTGGCACTGCTCGATCGAGTGCTGCTGCCATTATTGTTATTACTACTGCTTGTATTGTTGTTATTGTTCAACATTTGAGCCGCAAATCTTGGTAAAGGCAGCGACAATGGACCTTCGTGACTCCTTTCTCTAAATCGTCTTGGTTCGCTAGGTACTAAATTCTCCGGTCGCTCATCAACAAGAGGAGTACCTGGTCGAGATCCATCATGATGTTCGTGATGCCTATAAAAAAATACAGTTATTTTATTAGTTTTGATAATTTTTAAATGCTTTTTTTCTATTTTGTTTAAATATTAACACAGTTTACCTGCTAGTGGCATCCCGACGACGTTTACAAGGTCCAGGACCCCTGCCCTCGCAACTACCTCTCCTTGTGCTATGATGCACCACTACTTTGCTGTCACTAACGCGCCTAAAATCCATGCTTTTTCTACTAGAGTGCGAGGTAACGAGTATCGACGCGATTTCTGGCTCGTCATCTTCACAAAGTATTGTCGTCGACGAACTGTCAAGTTTAGCGCGTTTCTTCGGCACAAAACCAATCTCGTCGCCACTACTGTGACATTCTTCGAGTTGTTCCAATAAATGGACGCGCTCCTTTTGAAGATGTCGAATGTCGGGTGGAGGTAATAATGGTGGCGGTGGCGCAGGTGGATCGACACTCGTAACGACGCTTTGCACTGTGTGACGTCGTGATGGTGGCGGGCAATCGTCATCGTTGAGTTTGCTGTCACTGAGTACACTGCTCTGATAATCGTCGTGACTTGCACCGCTGCCTTGACTAAACTCGTCGTAGCTACGAAACCGTCGCGACGTCGGTTCAGCATAATCACCATCATAGTAGGAATCCTGATAGGATCGTCTACTACTTCGTGACATCGCTGTTGGATGGGCTGGACTCGCACCAGGTGTACTGCCTCCAGAAGTTCGCGAGTAATTTGCCGTTCTTGATCGCGGGGGCGTGTCATATCGTGTAAATCTGTTGCTCGAACTCGACACCGTCACTGCCGAATCGAAACTACTACGCTCCCGCCTAGAAGGAATCCTTCGAATCACGAATGCAATCGTTTTATAAGTTCTTGATTGTAACTCGTGAACTTATACATAAGCATGCATTGATTTTATTAATAAACTATCAATATGATCTAACAAAATATCAAATAATTTAGAATAATTAGAAATTATTTCAAATAAAGATTGTTAAATATAAAGATTGTCAAATATATATATTAAAAAAATTTCTTGTTTTATTAATATTATAAACATTTCATATTTTATCGAGACATTTCATATTTTATCAAGATATTTTTTAGCTATAAAATTGATTTATAAAGAAAGTATACATACGTCACGTCAAATGAAGATGCTGGCGAAGGCCTCGAGTCCCAAGGCTTTTCACTAACATTTCCTTGACGCTCGAGATGTTCGTAAAATGTTTCCTGACATTCCCTTGAGGCAAAATCGACCTGCAAACGGCGACCACGAAGTGCAGCTCCCCGCATTTCTTTTACGGCAGCTTGAGCGCAACTTATTTGATCGAAAAAGACCAGAGCATGACCACGCTCACGATCTACCACTACCTGAGTTATCGGTCCAAATTGATGAAATTGCATGTTTAAATATTTCTCGGACATGCAATCTAAAAAAAGAAAAAATATTTAATGCCATGTTTTGATATTGTAGCAAATTTTTCTTTTTTAATATCTCATTTTTGCAAATTTCAATGCTACTATCTAACTTTTAATAAAATACTTTTAATAAAAGCTACTGGCACATCGTTCTATTGTATTTTGATAAATAACTGTGCTTTTAATATTTCTTACTAGTACATAATAAATATAATAAAAAATGTAATAAATATAATAAAAAATATAAAAAATATAATAAAATACCTCCGATACCATCAACCCAAACGCAGGATGTGGGCATCGACTTTCCGAATCCAAGTTTAATTCGATTCGCACCTAAATGTTCGCCATCCATCGATCTCATCGCTTTAACAACACTACCGATATCCGAATATTGGCAAAAAGCATAACTTGACACGGCGCCTTGTTTTTTAATATCAATTTCCTGCAAACGAATATAACGGAATGTTCGTCTTAATGTTTATTAGGCTTAGATATTATTTTTAATTGGCTTTCTCATTTTAAAGTTTTATTCAGATGATTTTGCTTTTTATTCAATTTCTATACTAACATCATAAACAAATATTCCAATTTCAAAACAATTTGAACTCACTATTATTTCGCCGAATGGTTCAAAATGCTTCCTGAGTTCGGATGCGGTAACGTCCTTCTCGAGGTTACCGATAAACAATGTTCTTGTTGCTTTCGGATGATACTCATCGAGTTCTGCCTCGTATGGCCTAAACTCATTATCTTCCACATCATATCCTTGATAAGGGGCTACTTCAATTTTGCATCCAAAAAATAGCTTATCTTGCGAAACTTCGAGAGCTTTCTCCACGTCTTCGGGTTTCTTAAAACAGACTAGGGCATATCTGTCGCCGGCTGCACCGACGACCTTCACCCACGTCACCTTTCCGTGCTTCTTGTACTCGTGGAAAAGGCCATCCTTGAGAGAAGTATCGCTGCTACGTGCCGGCAGATTTCTAACGCAGATGGCCAACGGCCTGCGATCCTCCGTGACGGCTACGTTGCTGGTGCGATGCGGAGAGCTACCGGGCGACGTGCTACCCCCGGAAGAGCTGCCGCCCGAGCTACCGCTTCGACTGCTGCTGCTACTTCCGGAACGACTACTACCGCTTGGCGAACTGCTCCCACTTCGTGATTTTCTTCGCTGTTTCTTGTGCTGTCGCAAAGCACCAGTGCTACCGCTACCACCGCCTCCAGCACCTCCTACAAAAGAAGAATGTGATTAAAATTAAATGGTAAATATGAGAAAGAGAGAAATATGTATTTGTTATTTTTCTTCATGCAAAATATTTACAGGTTGTATCAATTAAATTTCCATATTTTTTACATACTCGGCATCGAGCGATTTCTATCTTTAATATTCCCTTAACGCTCAATTCTTATTTTAATTTTCAACACTCAAAGGAGAAACAAATATATAAAAGCTACACGCGTTTTTTATGATGATAAATAATTCTTTTACTGGATTAGAATGATTACCTTGTTCGTCTTGGTAAGCGTCATTGGTGGCGGGCGAAGGTGGCGGCGGTGCACCGCCGTACCTCGAACTCGTCGACTCGTATGCCGACCAGGACGACGGCGGCAAACTTCCACGATGTCGGTCTAAGTGGGGCGGGGGCGGCGGCCCAGAGACGTACGGGCCGGTCCTCGGGTATAGCCGATCCCTCGCCCTGCTCGATGTCACGTGATAAGAACTCGTAGGTGGTGGACGGCTGCGGGATATGTAGCCGCCAGGGTCCCCCGTCGATGGATCCGTCGAATGACTGCCGACGCCGCCGCTGCCGCTGCCGCCGCTGCCGACGACGCCGCTCCCGGTGCCAACCACTCGGTTGCTCCTCTCGCTACCGTAGAAGCTGCCATGGGAACCACGTGAGTCGAAATTCTCGCTTCCCCTGTCTCCTCGTTCACCGCCGCCGCCGCTACCGCCGACCCCGGCACCGGTGCTCCCGCCACCGCTGCCGCCACCGGAAACGCCGCCTGTTCCGCTGCCTCCTCCCCCGCTGCCGCCGCTGGATCCATGATCCTCTGAACTTCTGAAAGACGAAAAAACTCTGCTTAGTCATCGACCAGGGAATGGCCGTTAGTACTCGGGTCAATGAAAAGTCGCCACGAAATACATTCGTCACTCTTCCTCTTCAGGATTGTTTTATTTATTTAACAAGTCATGCGATGAAGAAATACTGTTACAAGTTAGATCTGCTTTAATTAAAGAAGAAACATATTTGTTTTCTTCTATTTTTAAAGGCGTTTTAGCTTGTTAGAGAAATATTGCCATCAGTTGTATTTATTGCCTTTGAAATTGAGTGATAATTCACTTTGATGTAATAATCTTTTATTATTTTCAATCTGGATTTTATCGTCGTCATTTCATCATTTTGTTCGTTACTTAATCTTATTTGTATTAATCAAAGATCAAAGAAGATTAACATAGCAAAGATGTTTCTTTAAAAAAATGACGCTGAACCGAACTAATTTCATTTAATTCAGATTTCATCTACAGTTGCTTTTTAATTATGTGCAACATTACAAAAAATAGAATTTTCATATGTGTTGTCTCATTCTTTTTATATTACAGTCATTCCAATACGTTAGAATGTATGTCTAATTTCATATTCATATGTATAATTAATTCATATGTATAATTAATCTTATTTGTTTTTCTTTAAAAATTAATATGATACTCGATTTACTCGATGACTTGCATATTTCAATGACAATTTAGATATAAAACTAGATGAATTTGTATTTTTAAAAAATTCGTATTTAAAACGGAAAAAGCGAGCACGCATATAGACCTCGCTCAAAAATATGACGTAAATAATAAAAATATTAAAAAATGGAAATTATATCCATGAATATAAAGTGTTTAGTATAAATGCGTTTGGTAGAAAAACATCCAAAGATGCCGAATAATAGAATTTACTTCACTTCATTGAAAAATCACAATACTTACATTTCTTATAAAACTGATATCATTTTTCTTTAACATTAATATTACAATACGGAAAATTTTCAAGACAAGATAAAAAATAAAAAATAAAAAACAGATGAGTTTTGTTTTAAGATTACAAATGAATTGAAGAAGTCATACTTATTGTTTAATTTTAAGTAAATTTTAATAGAATTAAATTAACATTAAGTTTTATAATATCTTTTAAAAACTACAAAAGATGTACATTAAATTAAAAATCTTAAGTGTAGAAAAAACGCATCTAATTTTTAATAAGAAGAAATATTGTATTCAATAAAAGATGCTTATTATCAAACGTTCTGTATAATTACTGTACTGGATACAAGAAAACTATAACATTCATAAATTTTGCGATGAGAAAAGAAGTTAACTTTACTGTTAACTTTCAACTGTGCGTATAAAAATAAAATGATAGTTCGTGTCGTATCAGTCATGCGAGAGAAAACAAGAAAAGAGAACGATTAATAATAATAATAATAATAATATTACGTAAATTCCATTGAAATATTTAGATATTCCAGCGGAAAGTCCGAATATTAAAATGATACGAATATTTAAAATGCAATGACATATTTGCGTTTCAATCATCCCTGGACCTGCGAACCAATCTTCAATTTTTCCCATCTTTGCTGCAATTGTAATATTCATAAGATTAGATTTTTCTAATTTTTCATTTTATTTAAATTCTCAATTTAACTCTAATTTAAAAATTATTATATAGATACGCAAAACATATAAAATGTGAATCAAGTCAAATTCGAATATCCTCATCAATATGAAGTTAAATTAAATTCTTCGACAACTTCGAATGATTCTAAAATTGTTGAATTTCGAAGTTATTTTATTTTGGTAGCGCGAATATATTAATAACACAATATTACAAAATTATCTGCGATTAAAAACAAAAAAATTAAATTTCGTGCTATGAAATTTTACATAACCAAATGATACTTGATATTCCGAAATCATTGATAATATATATTTGAATTTGGATTCAACTTCATTGAAAAAAATTCAAAATATTTAAGTAATGACAGAACTGACTGTTCGCACATTTTACAAAATAATTTTAACGAATAAAATGCAGCAAGGAAACACTTGATTGAAAACGGAAATCGAATTTATAATTCGCAAATTTCGTCATCTTGATAGGACTTTATTCGATAACGTTGTTATAAATATATTCTAATACGCCTCGATCAAAAGTTGCAACTAAACGATCGACCATTACAATAGAAACTCATCAAACGATGTATATAATTACGTAAAAAGAATAATAATCCCTTGATTAAAGTACATTATGATGAATTTAATCGTTTTAATAGTTCTTTTACATTTTAATGTATGTCATTATGGAAAGATCATTAATACATATATTTGAAGATAAAACTTATTAAAAATTGTTCGATTATCTGCTCAGGAAGTAAATTATTTCACAAAATATCATATATTTTTCAAAAATTACAATAAAAAATTATTCATTATTAAAAATAATTTTTTTCAAGATTATCTGCCGTAAACAAATTTTTCAGTTATTTGCAAAAAAAGAGTGAAAAAAAAAAGAAGAAAAAACATACTTTAAAAGAAGTAAATTATTTCACAAAATATATTTCTATTCCTCTATAATCAGTTATTATATCAGAATTGTATTTTTAAATTAATATTACAAAATGTTAATGATTCGAAATATTCAAACTCATTTTCTGGGGAATTTTGTTCTTTCAATTGTCGTAGCAAATGAGTGACATAATAAACTGTTTTATTTTAATTGAAAATTAGGTCACCATCGTACATTCTGATATTTTGCGCCAATTCGACAGCAGTAAGTACAGTCGACGTTGCGGAAATGTTTTCGCATTTAAGCGAACTTGGTGGAGTACAAAAGAAATCACCATGCAACATAAATATCTCAATCCCGGCATTCATATACGGCCAGGTGAGACGAACAGAGGCGATTGAGATGGGACGAGTCGAACCGGGCTCGTAAATTTCTGACTACGCCACTGACAGTTAACGCTCTCTCTCCTCTCTCCTCTCTCCTCCGCCGCATACCCTTCCCGCTACAGTCGTCACGCTTCGACAGTTACTACTCGGGCGATAGCGCCCGCGCAGCCGTCGGGATGTGGCAACATCGCCAGCGACCACGTCGTCACGGTCACCTGACTTTTCGTGGAAATGCGACGCCGCTATACTCTCCTCGGTCGCGCGCGCGTGAATATAGGCGTGCAGGCGTGTAGCGTTTTTTCCTCCTTTTTTCCTCCTTTTTCTCCCACTGCTCCTCTCTCTCCCTCTCTCTCTCTCTCTCTCTCTCTCTCTCTCTCTCTCTCTCCATTCTTTCCTCCATGCCTCCATCATGAGATCGATCGATTGAAGGCAAGTTGCGACTCCTCTGAACGCGACATACGATACGCTTTAACTTCAAGTATGTGCCGCGTGCCATCGATACCACGGAGAAAGTGCAGCATACTATCTATTTAGCCGTAGAACACGCAATTCGTCAAATATGCAGTAAATAGACGAGGGCGACTGCGATGACGTCAGAAAACACGGAGCGTGAATGCGTAGCGCGGTAGAAAAAAAAAAGAAAGATTACGTTACATATTGGAGCCAAAATAAATACGCCAGTGGTTCTCAACTTGAAAAATCATGGATGCGTTCCATATTATTCGAATATATCTATATTAGCTATGTGTCTAGAGAAATAGGAGCACTTATTGTAAACGAAGATGCCTTTTAAACCGCATGTCTCGCCGCTGCGAACATAAATTGAATTAATTTACGATCCCGAAATTATATTACTAATTCTATTAGTACTTTAATGGATCTTTTGTCACATTGGAAACATTTTATAAGCACATCATAGTGTAATTTATTAAAAATGTGCCTTTTATTTTTAGCTAAACTTCTTTTATTTTTCCTTTTTTTAAATGGAATATTCTAAAT
>Ga0157363_1000545_pt1 | contig 28997 bp, 12 predicted proteins | sample AttsexASBM1_FD_111477 | JGI IMG/M metagenome (GOLD analysis project Ga0157363, IMG submission 111477) | Fungus gardens microbial communities from leaf cutter ant in Ribeirão Preto, State of São Paulo, Brazil - Atta sexdens ASBM1 | ecosystem: Host-associated > Fungi > Mycelium > Unclassified ... | reverse complement strand
TACATTTAAGTAATTGTTATAACTTAATTTTCAGTTAAATCATTCATTACTTTTAATTTCGTTCATAACCACGAGCTTCATTTACATTTCTAACAGTGCACTTAATTCAATAATATGTAATTGTAATATAATTGTAATGTAAAATATTATTCAAAAAGAAAATTTATAGACCATGTAATCAAATATATTATCAAGAAATAAAAAAAGTTCGATCGATTTCGATATCGTATGTTCCATAATTTTTAACAATTCGGTATTGTTGCGGTTACATCGTTTTCTTATTATGTATAATACTTACGCAACGATACCGATATTATAGTTAAGAATTACAGAATCGAAGTACTGGATATGATCTCGATTACGGTTGCAACATTCTTTAGATGTACGTATATATCTTTTTGACACGTCTATATAGCAATCAGCTGTGACCCATTTCAAACCGATTTTGTATCTATAAGTCTCAACGTTTCCACAGTGCCAGCCATTCGATTTGCTATCAATAGAAACCTTTCGATGTATGAGCGTGACATCGATTAATGTTCTTACACGTTAGTTAGGTTTTACGCGTGTCCAGAGTAGAGCACATGATATTTCGTCTGTCGCAATAATACATATCGGTTCACAGTCCGATGAATCGCGAATATAGCGAAAGATAAATTCTAATCTCTTTAAACGCGTAATGATTAGAAAATCGCAATACTTTTTTAACAATTAAATTAATTAAATTAAAATTATTACAAATTCTTGTCATACATTTCTTAAGTTAAATTTCTTAAATTGTCCAAGTCTGTTGTTTTAATGAAATTAATAACATATATTATCAAATAGAAATAGTAGTATTAGTACAGAAATGATTAAAAATAATTCAAACTGAGTATAATTTAACATAAAAACATGTAAGTGCAAATTTAAATGCAAAATAAGTATAATTATTACATAAGATGTCGATACGAATATTAATGCAAATAATTTGTCATGCATTACGAACGTGTAACATAATTATAATGAAGAAAAATAAATGGCATTATTTTTAGAACGAGTTCGAGTTGCAAGTTGTTAGTGCGATTATCCTTGTAACATGGGCGATTTAAAAAAGAAAGAGTGGTTAAAAGTGTGGCACGTTTTTGAATAATACACAAAGCGGACGAGAAATACGATCGCGCGAGGAACCATTGCGAGAGACTCGTGGTATATTCTCGTTAAAATAAAGTGCAACTGCAAGACCGAAATTTAAATGGCGATGCGCCGCGACTCGGTTTAAATTTTGGTCGACTTATTGCGACAAAAACGGCTTTATTGCGGTGTATCAGGAATATATATAGGTAGGGGCACGGAGAGTTCACTTTCGTGCACCTGGGTCCGCGACACTCAGGATACATCGTGGCTTTGCCAATCTGAGTTATGGAGCGGAACAAAATTTCGCGTAGGTAGATGGAAGGTTCAGTTATCGCGAACGCGATAGACGAAGTTTCACGATAGACGAGCACGAGGCACACCATGCATGATTCACGCCGCGTGTGTCATCCGATTATAAAATTTTAATGATGTCGTCGGTGTGCGCGATGAATTCTGATGAATCTCACGAGTCGGAACATAGACCTTGTCTCGGGACAAATTGAGTGCTATCTTCTATAGAGTGGCACGCAGTGTTTTATATAGAGTAAACCTTTTCTCCTTCATAAATCGTCGCTCTTAATGTAATACAAAGAACATGGACTGCGCCATCCGTATCTGAATAGTGTATCAAATGTGATAAATAAAAATGAGAGAGAAAGAACGAGAAGATGGTCAATCTCCCTCTCTTACTAAGATATTGCGATTGGTTTAGAAAGAGATAGAAGAAACTCGCCGTCTTCACGTCTCTCTTATTTTTGTCGACCGATTTTACACACGAATGACGCAGTCCATGCTCCATGTCTTTGGTGTAATACCAGGCGACAACTCACTTCGCTGTTCGCGGCTGTACCGAGCGGCATCTCAGCGTCGTGCCGGAAGAAGACAATCAAGCGACAGCTGCGACACGAGCGCGGCCGGCGCTGATGACAAGCCGCGTTCGTGCGTTCGAGCGCGTTCATTTTGCAATACGCTAGAGCTAAAATATCGTTGCGCAACCACCAACTATGGCTGCACAATGGCGCGAGGTACTGTCGAGTGAAAGGCGACGAGATATATCGCGCGCGGCTAGCACGAACGGCCGACACGCGAACGATCTCGCGCAGCGACGCGCAATACGCGCGAGGAGCAATGCGGAGAAAAAGAAAGATTCCTTCGCATCTGGCGGAACGAAATACCGATTAAAGCGGAACCCGCCGCGGCACTGCGAAATGACATAACCGATCTTGCGGTACGGTCTTCTCTCGTCACCGATCAATATTCTCTCTCTCTCTCTCTCTCTCTCTCTCTCTCTCTCTCTCTCTCCTTTTGTGAAAACTAACTTTGTTATGTAAGTTGTCGTACACTGAGAGAAAAGATTGGCTGAATATGACAAAACATTTTTAATTGGTTGCAGCGGCCAATGTTGGCTTGCGTTAGATCTATTGAAATCCTACATTGACACTGAGGATAGGTTAACGCAAACAAAAATTGGTTACTGCAGCCAATTAAAAATGCTATACTATATTTTATCATCCAATTTGCAGCAGCAGCCAATCTTTTCTTTCAGTGTTTCTTTCACCGGCAAATTATCATCCCACACTTTATAAGATCGCGCATGTTACATTTATTTAAATGTATTTCGTCAAGAGACATTGTCAAGAGACATTGTAATCAAATATTGTCATATCAACAACAACATCATCATCAACGTTGTAGACGTTGTAGATAACAAAAATGTAGGAGAGTTTCACGTGTATTTGTATGTTGATGATACTAATCGCCGACTTTTCTTCAAATAATCATTTAAAGAAAAAACATAAAATAAAATAATCATTTAATTACGTTATCTCTATTTGATCCGTTTTTTCTCTGGTGACACGAAAATCTTTCACGATTCGATGCAGACACGACGGAGATTTGATCGTTTCGTCAGCTGACCATCTACGTACCGGTCTAGAGCATTTTCCACGACAATTCGTCGTTACGTAAAGTCCGACGACTATTGTCTTCAGCAGCAACGGTAATAAATCGTCTTTTAACTTCACGCACGCTCTATTTTGCGCTTCTGTGATATTATCTTGCATCTACTTTATATGTTATACAATATAACGCGGATTGGACAATGCGTTGACTGTAAGCCGACAAATCGAGATTACGCAAATATCATATTTGTCTACTTTCAAGAAATCAGTAAGTCCCGAAAACACAATGGGATTAGTAAACTTTAAGCCGTAAAATATTAGTCAATCACAATTGAATGTGAAGAGAATAATCGATTATGACTGGTTGACTTCCTACGACTTAAGGCTTACTATTGTGTTTCAAGACTAAGAGAATGTCGAGCGTAGTTAATGTCAACTGTTTTATTAAAGATCTAGAAAAAGATTTAAGAAAAGTCTACAGTTAAGTTAGATCGTAAATATATGTAGAAAACAATCGTATAACGTCGGAAGATAATATAGCCTTTAAAAACTGTAGATGTAAAATCTGACACAGTGTTAAAGTGCAGAAATTTGTTTATAGTCCTTTAGCGGTCGAATATTCACTTTTACAGCGCAGTCTTAATATAGATTGATGATAACGCGGCCATTGCTCGGCTTTTATATCCTTCGATACATACGCTCCATCGCGCTTAACAGGTCGATACGACCTTCCGTAAATGTATGCACGTGTCATTAGCCTAAGAATTTACATCGCTTCACGTTATTAAATCTCTTTTCCCCCGAAGACAAGCCATGAAGATAAAAAGAAGGAAGGAAAAAAATTAACTTTAGAAATTATCTAAATGTAGAAAAAATACAGTAATCATAGAATTTTTATAATGAGAGAAAAAAATGGTTGCAATTATCATAATTTATAATCATTTACAGTATTTAACTATAATTCATAGTAATTTTTCAACTATATATTTATAGTTTTAATCATGCAAATGTAGTCAATTGTGCTATTAATAATAGTCACACTGTATGAAAATCTTTAGTTTTTTCTTAAACATATTTTAAGTTATTATTACAACATAAATAGTAAATAAATTTAAGAAAATAGTTAAATTCACTATAATTATGATTACATTTACTAAATAAAAATGTTTATTTTATTTATTGTTTATATTCTGATATTTTATTATATTAATATTTAAAATTATCATAATTTAGTACAATTTCTTCATGTTTGAAAAAAACTATCATTAGTTATGAATATAAGTTACTAATATAAGAATAATAATAACCATTCTAACTATAATTATTTTATCATGCAATTAATAGTCACACATATCAAACGCTTTCCTCTCAGCGTATGTAAGAAAAATTCACATTATCGCAATAAAAAAATAATTCCTAAGCAGAGACGTAATAAAAGGGCCCGAAAAATTTGCAAGTTTTACGACACGTCGCGACAATCGTACCATCATCTCGGCGCCAGAGATTCAAATGCTATGGTGATACATCCCACCGACTGACAGCAGCAACAGCAGCAGCAGCAGCAACAGCAGGCAGCCGAGCTGAAAGTGGTTGGCATTAAAGAGCATGGCAGTCGTTCCTTTCAAATGCCGCCTCGACATTTGACGAGGTCAAAACGGTGCGATGCGTGCACTCGCGCGATTTTCCGCGCGGCGGAGTCGCTCGAGCAGCAAGCACCCACGATACGATACGATACGTTCAAGCCACGCGAGGTGAAGTAACGCGAGTAATTCTAGTACTTTCACAGCGGTATACATGACAAACAACGCGAGTGACAGATAACACGCGTTGCGCGAATTACGGTCGTTGCAGAAGCCCGAGTATAGACTTGCCACTCCGATTGCACGGAATTGAACGTTACCGTAACGGCAGGCTGTTTGCTATTATTCGTTCTTCGATACGCTGCAAATGTAAGTGATGAATCGCGTACTTACTTACCGTAACGAGCGGATAATTGCGGAAACAACGGATTTATATCGTGCGGGCCAAAAGTTTCTACGCTGAAAAAAATTTCTGGTTGAAAATAAACGAATCAGAAGATTCTCATCATATCAATCAGAATTCCGATTAATTTAACTAGAATAGATTCAATCAGAAAATTCTGATTTGTCGATTTTCAACTAGAATTCCAATTGATACAATCAAACTTTTTTTTTCCAATGTATAATAAAATTCTAGAACGAATTTAGAAGTTCACGAGAGAAAGTTAATCCGGGTATCTCACATTACAAGAAGTATATTTATATGCTATCTTTTTTCCATGAGTTTCAACCTCAAGCTAACCGACATTTTTATGGAGACACGTTTCAATCTCTGTAATAAATATTTCCTTGCTAGTAGGTATCATGATTTATGGGACATACCATACATCGACAATTTCGAAAAGCAATATTTACACCTCGACTTACCGTGGCAAGCCTTTGAAATGGCGGAGGCTGCACTTCCCATGACGCTCGACTGTCTGACAAATAAAACATGAAGCTGACACAAATGTCAGTAAATACTTGATGACACTCGGTCTCGAGCGACGGAATACCGATAGACAGGGGTTTATTCGGGACATCGGAAGCTTGCCAATTCCGCCATTGCTTGCCAAGCCTTCGACGGCGTATTCCCGAAGATCCTTGAATGGTAGTGGCGAAGATGCCAAAATAGGACGAGTAGCTGAGATATTACATTTTTCGAGGTCGTAGTAAAGCAAAACGGAGGCTGCTACGATACATACGTTCGCGTGTGGAAAGATGAGAAGTTGAATGCGCATTGACGTGAAAGAAAATGTGAAGTATGGCGGGGGCTTCGACGACGCCGCAAAGCGTTCTGTTCTCGTTGGGTCTGAAGGTCTTTCCTCGAACAATAACGCTAGAGCTGTGGCACATTTTTATAAAACTCGGTCACTTATCGTCTACTCAAAGAAATACCTAAATAGATGTATATCGCACAACATATATACAATACATATTATATAGCAATGCAAACTCGATGCATCTTAAATATACAGTAGAACTTGTTATTTCTGTTTATAAAATTTTATATTGGACACTGCGTCTGTTCTCGATATTACAAATGAGATAAAATTGTTGGCAATAAATTTGTGAATAAAATAAAAAGTACGATTAATTTCCCTGAATTGTTGTTGTTTCATCTTGGTGAGAACCTTCTTCTGGAATCCTCGCGATGATACATCGCCGTAGTATACCGCACGTTTACATATATTCATGATGATATTTTTTACGTTATCTCTCTCGCGTGCGATATCCTTCATTCGATCATAAATATTCCGCGGTGGTCATAATTCTGGATTTATCTATCTATGCGTTCTACCTCTCCGTTTGTCTAGTTGAGTGCGCGTCACGCTGCGGTAAAACGTTTCGGACAACCAGCGAAGAAAAGCGGAAAACCGAACAGTCCATTTCGCCGGCAAGATTGACACGTTGAAAATTGCTGCTTAGTAAAATCTCGAGAGGCGAGTTATCACGAGAAATGGAGCGTCGCGATGTCGAGGCCGCCAGAGGCGAAATGCACAGAATGAGTATCGACCTTAACGCGCCAAAAAGAAGAGGGCAAAAATGTTGAATAAAAACAATCGTGCAATCCAAGCTTCGATGTCGAATATTATTGCATTATATAAATTGTACGAATCGAATGAATTTTTGTGAATAGAACATGTAATATTAAGAATGTGTTAGTTTCTGCAAAAAGTAACTAGAATTGAAAATTTATACTTTTTTTATATAAAAATGAATGTTAATTCATATCAAACAGATCTATTTAACGATACAATTCTACAATTAAAAGATTTTCTCACTTTATCTTAATTATTTTTTAAAAATATGTCGATTTCTTAAAATCAAAATAATTTCTATTCAAGTTTTAAACCACTGCCAAGTTTTTTGTATTACTTTTAAATACAATATAGAATAATTAAATTTTTTTTTTCATTTTGTTAAAAAATACATGTTACACATCTTTAAGGAGAAATTTCCGAAGGAGAGTTTTCCGAATACTTGTTATAAATCATAAGTCTAAAGATCATTGCACTCCGGTAACCGCAGTAATTGGATAATGTAATTTGTTGCGAAATCAATGAACGATAGAAATAGTTCAATTTGGAACTATGTTCTATCCAAGACAATCGAATAATGTAACAATTCAAGAATGAAAATTAGATTCTTTATTAGAAATTTCATCTCTTGAAAGTTATAACATTCAACGTGGATCTATATTTCTGAAACTTTGATCATTCGGAATTAAATTTCAGAGATAAGGGATAAATAGTAAAATTAAAACTTCAATAGAAATCTGAAAATTTCAAATGTTAAATTCATTCGAAAATAATATGATCACAAAAGTTATATAATAATTTGCTGTCCTCGTAAAGCTTTCTAGATAATGTAATTATTTTAGTAAAATAACGTAATCTTCGTCTATATTATCATAAGATACTCGCTGCATTGATTTTTGGAAACTGCGGAAGCACAAAATAAGATATTTTTTTCATTGTTGCGAATTCGTGAAATATTCGAAATTTGATTAGCTATTGATTGCTCTTAAACAGGAAACCCTCGGTTCAAGATCGTGGCGGTTGTTCGTCATAAAACTGGTCATCCAAAATACTGTGCTTTCAAAGGCGGGAAAGTTCAAATTTTACGATCAACCTGGGGCGACGATAGCAGTCCTCGTCGACATCAGGAAACTCGTAACCGGAAGGTACATCGTGCCGGTAAGGTCATTACATCGTTACCATTAGGTAATCTCCCTCCTTCTCGCCGTAAGGCCAGAGTATAGTGCGGCTTCCTGCCGGTCAACGATGGGAAGTGCATGTAGGGTGCATTAATGGGAGGTAACGTAAGTGTTTAACGGTGTTACTCCTCTGAGACTAGCTAATTAACTGATGCACTAACTTCCTTAAAATGGAACTTCTATGTAAAAATACGTAAAAAGTAAATTTTATCTTAACTCTATTAAAAATTTTCCCTCCTTGCCTTCCATAATATGAAACATCTACACCTTAATTCGAAATTCTTTCTTATGGGAAAAAAAGTGGAAAAAAGAGAGACTACTCTTGTAGGAAACAAATTTGAAAATACTGAATGTGATTAAATTTTCCAGCTGGTTTTTTTTCATTCAAATTTTTTCAAAATTCCGTATGTGTCAAAGAAAATATAAATATAAAATATAAATTTATATTTCGTAATACATTTACTCCTGACTTTTCAGTCACATTCTAACGAGGACTTTAAGTGCATTATAAGATAGCAGTTAAGGGCTGATGATAGCAACGATAACAACTGACGACGAAATAAAAAAGAAAAAAGAAATGTAATGTAATGTAACGAGATAATATTTTTGTTGTGTAACCGGCTGTGCACGAACAAAAAATCGTACATTGCTCTCTCTTTTGTCGTGAAAATCCTAAATGAGTTTTCGACACGTTTGCCAAAAATTTCTGTCGACCCTCTCCGACGCCTTGATATATTCAGTATTCGCTTCTCTCTCTCTCTCTCTCTCTCTCTCTCTCTCTCTCTCTCTCTCTCTCTCTCTCTCTCTCTCTCTCTGTCCAACGAGTATCCAAATTTCGCCCGACTATAGCGAAACACGTTCGAGCGAAAAGCTTCATGTTCAGGCGATGATCGATTGTTCGATGTAATATCGAGTATACTATCCGAACGACAAACATATCGGCACTCCATTTTCAACGTGCCAATCTCCGGTTGCATATCCTTCGATTTTAACAGTTTACTGAATCTGTTTGCTGAGTGCTGTCACGACGATTCCGCACATAATTTCGCGATATAATACAATAATAGGTATATGGCATAAAGTGTGGTACAGTTGGTTCAGTTTGCATATAACATAAACTGCAAACAGTATATCTAAGTAAGTGACTACATATCGCAGGTAGGCGATTTTAATGAAGTTTAAATAATTAATTTTGTACATTTTTGCTGCGTTAGTTAGGTAAGACAGCAAATTTTCAATTTGTAATCGAAATGATCATAGCAAACAAGAGTATTTGATTAAAAAAAACCGATAAAATAATAACAATAATAAATTCTTTTATTGCAGCGGCAAATACACTTTCAGCAAACCATGAGCTGTAACTTTGAAAATTTTATTTTCCATCATCTAATCTGAAAGATCTGCCTAAATCGACAATTTAAAAGTTAGGTGAAACCGCAATTTATAAAATCAGAATATTGACAAGATATTGACTGAAATTAAGCTTTAAATCTTACCTATGTTATTTGATTATATTTTCCGAATGCATTTCCATTTTCCATTTTCATGTACACATGTCAGAAGACAGCCAAACAATGATTGCAATGGTAAATGCAAATGGTAAAATGTGACAATATAAAGCAGTAAACGTTCATAATATAGCAATATAGAGAAAAGAATTCGTGTATTTTATGGAGGAAGAGAGATTTTATGGAGAGAGAGATTTGTGAGTCGATTTGATACTATATATAATAGAAAACGACAGAGGAAAATACGACGCAGGATGACATGACAGTATCGAAACTTCAGGATTTATATCTGTATAAAACCAACAGAAAAGATGGAGAAGCAATTATTTTATGACAGTCATGAAATAATTGCCGCGTCGTTCCCTGTTTTATTATCTGGACAGAGGAAAGTATCGCGACATGAATCAAACTTGATATTCTTATCTCTCGTTATTCAATGCACGACGTAAGTGTTCATACGAGTTTTTACTCTATTTAATTAACGCGCGTGTTGTGTATGTAAATAATATAATAAATCTATAATTGAGTCGAGATAATACAGACAAAAGTCGATCTAAAAACCGTCAAGTACTCGACAAGTGACAGCGCGTAATTAAAATCATGAAAGATAATGTGCATATACGAACTAATTCGCGAGCTAATTACGTAAATAGCGAACGAGCTCAAAGTCATTCTCGAAATAGTCGGCTGGCTGTTGCTCTCCCACTGCCGCCGCTGGTAATCACCTTCCATCCCGGAAATGACGATCAATGCCGTAATGACGTCGACGGCGTTTTTCCCATCGGCGCGCTAACTATTTGCAAAAGCGGCATGGCCGGCCAATTTGTCGAGCATTAATGATGGCGACCGACAGCGCGTTAAGCGAACACCCGTTTATAATCGCGCTGATTACAGCCAGGTCCATTGATTGTTCGAGCATAACCTTGGCAACAGGCGGGCGAGATGCGGTCGCCCGGGATTTCCCCCCTTTGGGGTAACATCATCCCTCGAGTAAGCATCGGCGAGAGAGTGAATTTTCGGGCCGATGAATCCGTCTCGCTTCGTCGACGCGTTAATGGAACGCATCAACGTTTTGCAAACACGCTCCGAATCTTCCTCGACGCAAAATCGTTAATACAAACGCGGGAATCAATAATTTTGCATAATAATTGGAACGTGGCCAATTCAATTAAAAAAAAAAAAAAAATTGCAAGTGTAAAGAATCGATAGCTCGTACAGCACATATATTCATAAAGATTTAGTCTGAATCTCTGAATATTTATTACGAAAGAAATATTGATATCCAGTGACTATTCATACATCCGCTATAAGCTGGGAATAATAGTTTATTGATCCTTCGTAATAGAATCGTCATATTGAAAAGGGCAATCGAGGTCCCTTCTTTCTTTGCGTCTTAACCGATTGGTTTTTATTGTTACAATCGACATTTCTCTCTGTCCTTTTATACAGGATTAAAAGCTACGTTTTTATAATGATTTTTAATAGCCATTCTTTGTTGAATTGATAAATTGAGCTCACTAAAATATGAAATTTTTCAGTAAACAATTTTTGTGTAATATTATTTTGATAAGTTATAAAAATTCATATTTTTATGTTTTATATTCGGAATATAACTTAGCAACAAACACATAGCGTGGCTTATATTTTAATTTTATATTATTTTAATTAATTGAGCCTTTTAAGTCATTCTTATTTCATAAAAAAATTCTATTTTTATATGAAAAATATCAGAGGAAATCTAATAAGACTATTTCTGAAGTTAGACGCTTTGAAGTTTTATCTTCAAGACAGAATAACTAGTTAAGTCTGTAAATCATATTTTTTAGTTTAGAATCGTAAAGCTTCCGATTTTCTATGTTCATCAAGTATTCCTCGCACTGTTTGATATAATGCATTACACATACGGGGTCTGACTGAATGTCCGAAGAGATCGAAACCCTTTGCGAAGTTATTTCAAGCAGACAAGGGCCAGAGAAGTCGCACAAAGCGACGTCTCGCCGTGCTTCGAAATCGAATTACGCAGCGGTTGAGAAACGACGGAGAGAGTGAAGGGCGAAAGATAGGTAGGAAGATAAAATGAAACAACAAGAGAATCGACGGGGGTTGAAGAGGCCCCTCTCTCTCGGGTAAAAACGAGTTATAGTCCACTTCACCTTGATATATTTAACTGCCTTTGTCTTTTATCATATAGCGACGCTTTCACCCTTCGAACGCGTTTAAGGGGCGGTGAAACGTGAGAACCTTGTTTTTTTTTGCCAAAGTTTATTTAGCCACTTACACTCAATCTTCCAAAGAAAGATCAAATAATTCAACAAAATCACATTACGATTGCATCGCAATAATAATGAAAATAATAAGTTAAGTTATTTTAGCTACACTGAGAGAAAAGTATATCGTATTTGTGACTATAATTATATGGTAAAATAATTATGGTTATAAGCATTTTTATAGTTATTATTGCTATAATGTTAGTAACAAAAACCTTATACATGTAGTTACATTTTATATAGTATAATTTACATGCAAATATGATTTATATGTAAGATAACCATACAATTAATTGAATGAATATATATTATATGGTCGTTATGATTATAATTTAGTGTTTGAGTTACTATAATTCATATGATCAAAACAATTTTATAAATTTATGGTTGTCCTAAAAAAATGATTATAAATTATAGTTAAATTATGGTTATTCCAATTATTTTTTTCTCTCAGTAGTTGTAATAATGAGATTGTAATAACATAGAAAACCAACTATCTGTTTTATAATAATTTTTATAATAAGTTTTCATCATATATTAATATTTTATCGCAAATTTAATTTATAAAATTTGTCCCAGATTCGCGCCAGTATCGTGTCACATGATCCAAAATCTTCCATGAAGGAAATTAAATATTCGAGAAACTCACAATGTCTCGCCGACTGATCGTTTCAGAGTTCAGACACAAGGAGATGGACAGGAAGAAAGGCTGTGAAGACGCTGAACGGTTTAATCTAGTTGTTAATTTATAGCGAATCCTTTAACATGTTCGTTATCAGGATCGAATAGCACAAAGGACTTAATCTCCCTACTTCATTTGCATGCAACCCTCTCGGAGTTGAGTCTCTTGGTTTTGAACAAGGGTGGACCGACAGATGCAATTAACTCATTCGTAGTCGTCTATTCCCCTGTCTTCAAAAAATAAACTGCCCGTTGAACGGCAAACAGGATGCAGATCATGCTGTTGAATAATAAACTGCGATCGTAGCTTGAAAATAAAATGGTGAAAGCGAGAAATAAGCGGATATTCCAAACGAGAATCGTTGTTAGATGTTTATCATTTAATTTTATAAAAATTGTAACAATAATGTGGCAAAAAAAATGGTAAAATTGATAAAATTTTAATTTTCATCAGGAGCCTATTGTAATTAAAATGATAAGAAAAAGAATTGGCAAAAACAATTTCAATGGAGAGAATTTTTCGTTGGAGAAAAGAATCAACTGTAACTGTATACAAAAATATAAATATCGAAAATCAATATCAGCTTTTAAAAAATAGATTTCTCGTAACAGGACGAATTCTATCTCTCGTTGGGGCTCACCACGCTTTACCGTTTCTATAAAACAAATTCTGTCACATCACGTTACATCGTGCCGATTCCCGCTACCATATTTCGGAATGTTTCGATATCAACCACTCGCTGAATTCTCAATTTCCAATCTTTCAGTCGAGTGTACCCTGGGAAATTGAAACTGAAATACCTTGCGCCACTTTAACGAGTCGCATGAAATAGAAGATTCGCGGGGAGATTTTAAAATATTAAACCGATATAATCCTCCGTTTGCTACGTCGGATAATATTGTGTGCGGTAGCATTTATATTTAACCATAGCGCCGCGTTTACAATCGAGTTTAAATTTTCAGTTTCCAATTTATCACCCCTGGCGAATCTTCTGATACAACTGTTTCAAATTAAAAGGGGATTACTGTCTAATATAAAAATTTTTGCTTAAACATTATCTGCTTCATACGTTTTAATAAGAGAATATTCTTAATACGAGAATATTCTTCAAAAATAAATTTTTGGTATTTGTAACTATTAATTGCATGGTAAAATATTATAGTTAGAAACTCCAATCACATATTCTTTTTAGTACATAGAATTATGAATATAATTATTACATTAACATTATAACAGTAATAACTATAAAAATAAATCCTAACCATATTTTATCCTTCAATTAGAAATATCCAAAACTTTTCTCTCGATGTATAAAGAATTTTGTAAGAAAAAAAAAACGACAAATAAGAAAAGAAATAACTTATGTCGTGGCAAAAGGAAGATTTTTCAAGAGTAATTATTTTCGACAAAATGAGGAAGATGAATGTCACAGAAAGATGAATGAAACGATAGGAAATGGAGTGAATGACAAAAGGAAAGAAAAAAAGTGAGATAAAACTAAATTCGCGACCGCATTTCATAAAATCGTCCGCGATGTCAGCAAAATCATCGCGTTCCCTCGGAATCGTTTCTGCAACGCAAAAGATAAGATTCACCTTTTGCGCCGTAAATGCGATTTCCCTCCGAGCGGAAAAATTTTCTTTTCTCCGTGTCCTCTCGCCCGATCGAAAGGAGCATCCCGCCGAGCCTTTTCGCTCGGCTGATAAAAATCCTTCTAAATCTTACCGAAGCCTGCGAAACCTGGTACTCACGAGACGATTCATTCTGAGAAATACAGTCCCGTTGGAAGACGCGAAATTTGCATTTAACGACTCGCGACTCACTGCTCGTGCGCGATCGCGCAAATAATCTCCTATAGAAATGCGCCATTAAAGAAGTACTTACTTAATCAAATTGAAAAGCGAACCTGCTTTTTTGCCTTAAACGGATATGTTATCAAACAGTGAGATTTATATGCTTTTTTCTTTACGAAACTCAAATAAATTTCAACCTTCTCGTTGAAAATTAAAAATGGTACAAGAAAGAAGGTCACACATGAAATATATGGATTATGGAATATTCTACATTTCCCTTCCTATTCCATTAATGGCAATCTTTTTTCCTCTTCAGTTTTTTGTAAATTACATTCAATCTGTATATTGGAAGAACTTCTACATATAGTATAATTCGTATCACTTTGTGGTTGTAACAATACATTCTTGTATCGAAAGTAGTTATGTCACACATGAATGATTTGAGTTATTTGAATAAAACAAAATAGTATTCTATAATCCCCACTCTTCCTCTATCTAAAGTATTTGATACAATACGAATTTCTCTCTTTGCATAATTATGAGGTTTTTAATGAGTATTATTTTAATGAGAAAGTTGATGGATGTCGGATATAACATTTCGATGAAAGTATTTTTCACTTACCGCTCTCGTGTTAAAAGCCTGGTTCACGTTATTGACGTTGTTATTGATGTGATTGTTGTTGTTAAGATGATTGCTGGTGGAGTTGATAGTAGAGTTGTTGTTGCTTGCGTGATGATTCGAGTGGTTGCCATTGTTATGCTTGTTATGCTTGTGCAGCACCATCGCGGCAAACATGTCGAATGTCTATCGCGCACCGTAAGCACGCGAAACGAACAAGATGGTCTTTCAAAAATACGCCGACCTCACTACTTCTCGTTTCGCTGCATGATTGGGATCGTCCACTTCGGCTAAACCGAGCTAAAATACCGTGCGTTCAATTCGTCGCGACAGTCAACAACAAATGTGAGATAATCATGCGCCTGGTGGATGGAGAGACCTTCAAACTTTTTATAACTCTTGAACAGGAGAATATATTTCCTCGAAATCTATAAGTTTTGCTTAAAAGAGTTTTCCATCTCGATATATTTCGTTTATCTTAAAGTACCCTGTTTTAACAAATTCGTAACGTTTTTCGTAATATTTTTCTAAAGATTAATAGGTACAAAAAGATAGTCTTTTACCAAAATGCATAAACCAAACTACAACGGTTGCTGTGAAATAAATTGTGTTTCGAGTTCAACACTGAAACTTCAAAAAATTCAACTTGACTTTCGTCTGACTCAACACACGAACACAACAGACGGTTTACTGCTTCGCGAAGAAAGACTTAATTTCATTCTGACGATTGCGAGCAAACACGGTGCATCGTGAGGTATCACGCGGCTTGCGAATTCCGTAGGAAACCGCGTAGTTACTGGTGTAACCGAAGTGCAATCGAATGAGCGAAAAAGCTTCTCGGATTTTCTACCGTTAATTTCGTTGGGCGAATCTACCGCGTAATGGAAGACAACAGCAAAACCGCAGATGTAGCAATTGATGATTGATATCACGAATCGGGATTTGAACGAGACAATAGAGGATTTTCCGCTAATATCGACAGAATATCTATCTTTGTATGCCAAGTACTCTCTTTCACTCACTTTTCCAATGTATCTGCATTATTCACAACAAACTTACAACACATATGACTTACGAACTTTTCCCACTACACGCGTTTTGTTTGTTTGAAAAGATTGCTACTATTTGTGGAATATCAAAAGATAGTATGAACGTAACAATGTAATGAGAATTGTGAAGCCAACATACAGCAATTTTGCGGTCAACAACAATTGACGACGTCAATTGTAATTAGCGTAAAAATGATTATTTATTCTAGCTAGTGGCCTTCGATGACTAATGTACCGCAGCGATAACACGGAGACTTAAATATAGTTTTTTACATTATCGGAACTAACATAATGAGTCATCGATCGTGGTTAAATTATATCACGTTTTTGGATTGTTGTGCGCAAGTCACTTTTATGCAATCTAATACGATACGTCATAAAAAATATATTATAAACTTTTTGATTTCCTAGAACATTAATTATATTTAAATCGGACAAATAGATTCAGCACTAAGTTATATTATCACTCATTAATAGCGAGTCTGCCATACTAAGTTGAGATAAGCTTTTAAAAATTTAGTCTATTGTATATATATATATATAATATCATTTTGAATCCCCTGATGATTAGTATTGTAATAGAGAGCATGATAAATAATTTCAATTTTTAAGCAGATTTTATTACATATTTTGTAAGTGTTATGAGGAGACTACATAATCCACATTATCCTATATTACATTAAGAGCCTATTTTTTGGGTACGTAAAATAACAATACTGTGTCTCACTCAATATCGATAAGGAGTTAACTATCGAAAGATTGCGACAGGCGATAAAAAATCATTTGTTGACAATTAAATTGTAACGGAATCACGAAATGCTTGTTACGTCGAAGGTCAACCGTTTGAAACGCGAGAACTCTATCCTCGCAAATAAGAGAAACACTGCATGCGAAGAACGCACCGGCTGCCGGTACCTATCGATTTGTTATAAATAGTCAGGTGCAGCGAACTGCGGCTATTCATCTTCTCTTCCTCTTCCTCCCCCCCCTCTCTCTCGGCTTCCCCCACCACCTTTTAACGTGCAGCTATTCCTCTTTCTCTTCGGTTTGTGTAACGTCAATCGGATCTCCGCAAACCACGATTTTCATTGTAAACATCGTTTACCACACGTTGCATACAAGGGATGTAACCTTTCATTACGTCGATCTAAGGAAACGCCGATAAATTGTTTAAAGTACCGTTTCGTCCCTCTTTCTCTCTATTCTTCAATCTGATATATGAGCTCCATTTTTGTCACCTGTATTACTATATATGTATAACTTATCATGACTACATTTACTGCAATTAAATACGTACGTAATCCCTGTTTTCAGATATTTTTTAAATATTTCAGAAATATAATTACGCGAGAGTATTACGTTTAAATTTTATTTTCGACTTCCTAAATGGATTATTTACCTAAAATATTTCGACGTGTTCATTACCATACGTGATAAAAAAATATATGATATCAAAAGTTGTTTTACATTTACATTTTAACATATCCCTTTCCTTTTGCTCCCACACTAAAACTAGGTGATGATTTGAATGTATAATATAATGAGTGATTATAAAAATATGCAAAAAATTAATTAACTGTAATCACTGCAATTCCTAACGAAATCAATCGATGAGGAAACATACCAACACTTAGGCATCGTGACAATATATTCAAGCAAAGTGGGCGACGCGTTGGCTGTCAATCCATGTGAATGAAGCTGTCGATATGAACATTTATATAAAGAGTTAATGACGTAAGCGGTATAACTCAGGCGATTGTAACGTCCTACGAACTACGAGAAGCCATTACAACAAAATGACTCGTTAGATCATGTACCGTACGTATTTACTGTTAATTGGAATAGTTATTCGAACTCGGTCGAGCTGATTGGCTGATGCAGAATTGGCCGGATGTCTCGTGGCAGGTGGGACCTCTCTAACGCACGACGTAACGCGGTTAGCGTCACTGCAATAATTGCAACCAGAACATCGCCTTGTAATCGAATTGGGTCGCACGTGAATCCCGGTCGTCTCTTGAACTGCAATCACCGTGATATTCGCTTCGTGCTCTTCGTTAAAATCATCAACGCCCGCGATTTTGTGTCGGGAAAGCTACAGAGTGTGTATGCGATACATCAAGATAAGTTTAAAACCGGAAAACTGTATAGAGAAATTTCTAACGGATAGTCAAAGATAAATGCGACTGCTAATTCTAGAAATTCTGTTACGTAATTGAGATATATCGTTCAATTCACTGTATTTTTGTCGCCTAGAAACCGATCAATTTACTCAGGGCTCTCGAGCATAAACAGCATAAGTATGTGAATACAATCATAAAGTAAATTGTTCCAAATCTCGATAATTAAAAAAGTTTTTAATTATCGATTGAATTGCCTCCATCAGGAATTATCGGTGAAAAATTCAAACTAGATAATACCGTTAATCGATTTGTAAAAGTAATGAGCTAACTGCGTTATTAAAAAGATAAGCTGCAGACTTAATCATTAAAAAGAAGAAGGAAAAAGTAAAGATTGGCCGCGATCGAGTGCGTTTTCGTTCGTGCATCAATCGACAATCAATAGTGATAACTTTTCCAATTAACTGAATTGAAATCGGCTTTAGAAAAAAGGATCAATTAAATTTATTGATACAGTAGTCACGAACAATCGTCCATAGCAAATGAAACGAGAGAATCAAGTATAGATATTTTTGTTTCTATTTGACATCTTGTCTTCTATGTATTAAAAAAAAATATTGATTATTATAATTGATTGCAAGATATTTTTCGAATACCAAATAGAAACTTCAGACTTCAGATTTCAGAGCAGAACGTCTCTTTTCATGTAAAAAATGCTGCTTAAAAAATTTATATTGCAATATGGAAACAAGAAATTCTTCGTGATTGTAGATTTTCGTCGCGAAAAGAGTTCGTTGGTTGATTCACTTTAGGAAACATCGTTTCACAGGATTTTCCATTAACTGCATTGCCCTCGAGCAGCGCAGTCCTTATTCGTGACGAAGGATTTGGGCGAAGGTCGGTTCCAACTCGTAAAGCCGAGCGCATAAAGTTTCCGCCGCGTTCGTTGTTTTGCAGAATGAAAATCGAGTGAGTTTCTTGCTCTGGCAATGGCAAGGACAATGGCGAGAACGAAAATTCAGACAAATATTTCGGCAAGAAATACTCTCTCAGCTCCGCGACATTACGCTACTCTGCTTTTCGCGTTTGCGTGACTTCCAATTCCATGGGATTTCCATCTCACTCGATTCGCATCTCATTACTGAAAATGATACATTTCAACGAGCATGATTTCTTTAAGAATTTAAGATATATATATATAATGTATTATATTGTAATAATATAAATAATGTATTATATTGGAAAATAAAATATTAGATCTGAGAAAGTTCGCTTTTGTATTAAATATCATACATAGATGAGCTTATAGCACTAATAATTCCTTATTCGTTTCTTGCCCGCAATACTTTTGTGAAAGGAATTCGAAATCGCGTTTTCTTTAAGAGATATTCCATCTGGAAGAGTTCGAGCTCAAACAATATTTTGCTTCACATGCAACAAACGATGAGAGCACTCATGTTTGATTTACGATACATTGGATAAGAAGGTATTACAGTGGTATATCGCATGAAGATATTGAAAACTCGCCGCAGAGACGATTTACGATCACGTCGAGCAAGAAAAGATGAAGCCATCGTATCAAAACATCATGGATCTAGCGACTCCATTTTCTCCTTTCCTTTTTCACAGCATAGGAAATTCCAATTAGTCATGTTACACTATAGACTATCCATCTCCTCTGCTATTTGAGATCTCAATGCATCAATGTCATTAATTCATTCTTCATTAATTAACAATAATTATGAGTAGTGATAGGGAAACAGACTACCTCGTGGTAACGATCGTTAGACACGAACGATTTTGCTTAATTGCCCATCTTCGTCGCGAAGATGGGCAGCTTGCAGAAATGAAACAGTTACGGTTGTTTGACATGTCTCTAATCGTAGAGATCTTCCAACTGCGCTTGCAGATTTCTAACTGTTTACGAACTGCTCGTTACGCAGATGTTTTCAGATGTCTCGGAGCAGCGGAGCAAAGATTGTTTAATCTCACTGACGCGCTAAATTTTCGACCAGACGAAAAAAAGATGCAATCCCAGTCGGCGTATATTTTCAATGCAGGATTCATGTATTCCTGTTCTCTCGCGAAATTCGTATCCAGCGTTACACGGCTGCTTATATAACGCATGTACACGCGTCTGGGTATACATACGACACGACGGTGCATGTGCATCCCCGGGGAGGGCCAATATGGATGTAGAATATGTAGTCATGCCGACACGAAACATGTACGCGATGTCCACCTTTATCGAACTTTTGCGGCGTGGAAAAAAGCGCCTGGTCTGAGCGGTAGCAACCGGAACAAAGCGCGACGGTCGCCGCCGGCGTTACAGAAATTACTGGTTTCACTACCATTTTTTTTTAAATACTGCGGCGATCGTTGCACCAACGAGTCCGCCTGATAATTGTCGGAAGTACCAACAAACAATGCGCAAAATAAAAAATACATTAATATCTGCGATAAAAAGTTAAATGTAGCTTTCGCGTGGTTAGCAATTGTACTTGGAAAAAATATGAGCGAAAACCTCTCTATTTTCTGTACTATCTGTTTTCTGAAATTCAGACTATTAGGCGTAATTACTAATTAAGGTTATCACTCAGCAATCACTGGGTATCGCATGCGGATAATATTTGAATACAGATTCTGCTGCTAATTACTTGCCGTTTCGCCTACGTTGTTGCGCGAGCGAATGAACAAACAAGCAAACGAAAGAGAGAGAGAGAGAGAGAGAGAGAGAGAGAGATTAAAAGAGAAAATCAGGATCGTTACTTATCAAACGTTTTGATTACGTTTACCCCAAAGCATGAAAATATTATTATAAAAAAGAGCAATTATTACAATTATAATAACTGTTATTGATATAAGCAAAAAATAAAGAAAGAAAAAATTAAAACAAAATAGATAATGAAGTGAGATTTTAAGAGAGAGAGAGAGAGAGAGGGAGGAAGGGGAATTAATAATTTATATTACGTTATTAAGTTCGATTTCAAAAATTGTATCGCGCAAACAGTTAAAAACAGCTGCTGCATCAACTTCAACATACGGAGAGTTCGATTCAGAAAGAGTCCATTGCGACGATATAGATATCACGTTCTCTCATTCGAAAAAGTAATTTTACTGCTCAGACATGTCCAACATAACCGCGGATGGTATTCCGACAGCCGTCGCGCAGTTACGAGAGCATATTGTCTGACGCGTTGCGACTGTCGACCGCCGATAGGATTCATGGAAAACTGGTCCGTAGTGGCAATGTCAAACTCTCCGGGTATTATCGAGAGAGAGAGAGAGAGAGAGAGAGAGAGAGAGAGGAGGAAGACACATACACATATCAAGGCGAGGGCATATTGTTTGCAACAGACAGATTCATTTAAACTTGTCGTTTGCCGCGGGATACCTATTCGAGCTCTCGGTTCTCCATTAAACGGCACTCAGATGCGAGCTTTTACACCTGTACATATTTTTCCGGTCGCGTCGAAATTCATAACGCGTCGACATTTTTGGAATCCCGCCAGCAACCCGTAACACGCGATAACACTGAGATTAACTGGGGTGGGTAACTAAACTATTCGGGATAAATTTTACCTGTATTAGATAAAATATTAACATAAATCTTCCGGAACTGATGATATTGGATCTACTCAATTATAAATCTCTCTTTATCAAAAATATTAAACAATTCGTTTTCATTATGTTTTATCTCTGCAAATTTTTTAATTATTATTAAAGCATATTTAAACATTTAAATCTTCAACCTTTTTTTAAGAGAGATGTCATTTTTTTTATTTATTGAAATTAATTAGTGTCTTTTAATTAATATATAAATTAAATAGCTCTTCTATCTAACGCTAGTAATTGTATAGATTTTGAAACTGTCAGTTCTAGAAGGTTAATAATTTATTATTATGAAACGATGCATTGATCCGTATCCAATAATAAATTACTAACGAACAGTCTGCAGAATCTACGTTAAATTAATCGATGGTTTATTCGATGATAGACGTGCATTTCGTTTACTTCAATTCCGCGGGTGTTCCGCCATCGCCGACTAATGGAAGTCCAGCCGACGTGTATTAATGGACAGAAAATTTTATCATTCAAAGCGATTCGTAATAATAATAGTTAAGATGATAAACGTTCAGTAACGAGATATGATTATACAATTTTAATAAAATGTTTCGATCAGTGGTTGAACGCAGTCAGGAGTCATCTAGATTAATTTCGTTAATGGAGTTTGCGGACAATTAAATCCTGTAATCGTACGATCAGTGCTCATTAATCTGCTCGCCAGATACAGATTGCGATGCGTTGTCGAGTATAAAACGTATTTTGATAAAAAATGTGTTGATTATATAATTGAATAACTTGCCTCGCGTGTGATATCACATTTTCTAGCTCGTAATTATGTTTTATATGTAAATAATTAAATATGATGTTTCGAAAAACTCGGAACTCTCTCACCGCATACCGCAAAATTTCATTCAAAATTGTCACATGCGAACAATATATACCTGACTTTGATAAGGTGTGATGTACATAACTATATGCATTTCACACGTTTATCCGTGGTGACCGTCCAGTCTACTGTCAAATTGCGACCATGGTGTATTATGTATGGGATGCACGAACGTGTCGCACATATCAGAATAGTGAAGTGGAGAGCACATATTGAGACAAATGCACACATCAAAATAGTATAAACTATGAGAGTGAATCACTCAATTTGCAAATATAATTTCGCTTCTGCTAATCCATTATTTATATATATATATTTTTTTTCCAATTAATATCACGACTGAATAACATTCTAAATTATACACACACAGATTGGAAACGAGATTAATAAAAATAGATTGAGGCATTTTATGAAAAGAAATTGTCGATAATTACAGATTTTGCATGGTGTAAGTCTAGCAGATTGCAATGGACAATTTTGCAAATTTTATTTAATAATTACGGCGGCAAAAGCGGTTGATCTAATTTATGCATTTTGCAGACGATTTAACAACTTAATGAGATTGGCAGAAATGACGATCGATAATTTCATCAGTGGAAATAACCATCTAATCAAATCTAATATGCCGGAGAGTGACGTTCATCTAGCTGTCCGACTGTCAGCTATCCGACCTATCCGCGGAATTCGAAGTATTCGGAAATAGACTCGTCTCCAGCATTTCCCACCTGCCTGAAGCGTCATCTAAAAATACGACAGAGTACATTTACCGTCAACGAAGGATCGATGACTAGGTATTCCGGCAAATGTGTTCTTCGCAAACAAACGAAATAAAGCCGGTGAGCAAAAAACTTTCATAGTAAATAAGTGATACTATACGATAAATAGAAATAAAAATGGAAGCTTTTGGACGCAATAAAACACACATCAAAGTATAAATTTTGCTATTCAATATTAATGTTAAGCAAAAGTAGAATTATCTTTTTCGTTCAACAAGGGAGAGTAAAAAACATTTTACATATCAACGGTATCTTGATTTTGCTCACTTATATCACCGCATAAAGTTTTTCCGATATAGCACAATTAATCAACAACGGTAAGCTCAAGCTGTATGAGTTATATGATTAATAAAGTTTTCAGAATTGCGGAGCGACATCTAGAAAATTCGCGTTAATCTCGAAAGCTGAGTGTACGGAATTGTGCGATTGCTCTCGTACATTTTATTTTTCATTTCGAAAGATTGAAAGATCAATTATTAGATCATTCTTCATTATTAGGAACGATCAATGACCCGCGACGGCCTATAACAGTCAATACTCTATTTCCTATTTGCGCGAGAACGTGCCGTTAAAGTGAGAGGAACAGATAGATGTGGGGTCAGTGAACTTTGAAGAAAAATGGGAAATTGAGAGCTTGGCAGGAGAAATTTTTGAAAATAACTCTCGAGCCAATTTCCAGGTAGTTGCCTGTACCGCCCGATATAACTTAATGGCTCGCGTGCTCCTAATAGGTAAAGAAACTCCACGCACGAAAAGCAGCGATCGAAATTACCATGCCACTTGCATGGCTCGCGTACGCACGCACGCATGCATTTACGAAAAATCAGATTTTGCAGAATTACCACGATTACGTCGAAGATGCACAGTTATTACGTGAATCATGTGAAAATTTTGCAGTGCAGAACGTGACAAGTTCACGGTAACGTTTTCAAAGTTTTTGTGACTATAATTATATGACAAAATAATTATGGTTAAGACCTCCATTTTTATAGTTATTGCTACAATATTAATAAAAAGAAATGCAACATATAAAATTACATTTATAATTCTATACATCAAAGAGAATATATAGCTGTCTTAAAAAATGACTAGATACAAAATTATAGTCGTTTTAGTATACGGAACTATAATAATTATTATTAACATTATAGAGTAATAACTATTTAAAAAAAGATCTTCTAACCATAATTATTTTACTATATTATTGTCAATTATTGTCACAAATAAAAAATCTTTTCTCCAGTGTATAATTTCAATCGATTTCGTCGCGCAAATTCATTCGTACAAATATAAAAACTTTGTGAAACAAGATTTTTTTATCTCGCACGTGCAGCGCTTTATCGCTCAAACTTGAGATTATTAAATTGGGAAACGAAGATTAAATTCCAATCTCACCTGAGTCTAGATTCCACGTCACATGATAGCATGGCCCACATATACGTAGTGTGCAAAGTGATTTGAAAGTAAATTGTGTACTTAATTTTTTGAAATCTATAGTGGCAAACTTGCGGAATTTGCTGAAAAATACAAATCTGTCCTACTGCGCAAATATTCAAATGTCAGTAATGCAACCAGTTTCGATGATACTCTTCCGCGATGAAATTAATGTCGCACTATCTATTAACGTTAGTTGCCCAACAGTTAAATTATCGCGGCTGCGATAGCCGTACGACGATTTTATATTGCCGGATAATTTACATTCTCGTAAAGTAGTCTACGATGTATATTAGATATAGAAATATTGAACAGATGTAGGATACTATTTATTTTTTATCTGAGATAAAAAAATGTAAACTTAAAATGTAAAGGTATATTGACTACGATCACAATGACGAAATGACCGACAGCAATATGCTTTTCCAGTATTTATTTTATGTTAATATCTAAGTTTTCTTAATGTATTCTTCTTGTTTACATTAAGTTGATTATCAATATCTAAATTCTTTTAAGTCTCTTAAATACTTGACGGGAGCAACACATTGATATATTCAATTCAATCGTTTATAATTTTCACAAAAATAAATATATTGTAAAAAAATTTTTTTCAACGCCAGACATTAAGAAACAATAGTACCAAGCAAATATGTGCAAATATTACTAAAAAAAAGTTATAGGCAATGGAAAAAGCAACATTGGAAAAAATCGAATATGCTGTATCAAAAAGGTGATTAATATACTCTCTTCTTGTTACGTTAAATCAATTATTTGGAGATACAAAAATATCTTAATCGTGAAATCATGAGAATAATAAAAAAAGTAATCGACAATCAAAAGGATTATTCTTTCTATTTGGCGATAGATGACATTCACGCTTGGCAGTAAAACTGCCACATGCTATTTTTCTGTTTTTTCTAAGATTTTTTTTTCTAGGATATCACGGAAACGTCGAGTCTCCTGGCGATACTTCTTTCGCTTCCGCACGGTCATGCGTTTCTACTTCGCTTGAGGAAAACGCCAGACGTCCCTGCGAGAGATCCCCAACCCTATAACGCTCCGGTGCGAGTATTATCAAAGTTCTTCCCCATAGACACTGTAAATCTTTGTGGGTGGAAGGAAAGGCGTTTCCTGTGGTCGGAGAGCCGGTACAACGAGACAAAGGAAACGCTGCGCTTAAGCCACTTTATCCGAACTTGTCGGGTTTGTCTGTAAACCGGCCTGCCCACTTTCAGACACCGCGGCGCATCGTGTCTGCCTGAAAATTCAATTTGCAAAACGGTATCGCGCAATTTCCTACGTAATTCACTCGCCGCGGCAGTCGTCTGATACTGCCGCTTCATCCCGTTATCCCTATCCGCGTCCCTATCATACGTTTATGAGAATATCAGTAACGTCATTATTAAAATGCGTGACAATGTAATTACGCGTGATATAGCTTAAGGCTTTTCTCTCGAATAACCGAACTAGCGAGTAATTTTGTAAATGCGAGTATTATATAGAAACCAAAGGCAAGTTTATTGGGATAAAATGAAAGTGTGCTTTGAACAAAACCAAAATTGAAACTAAAATATTGACTGTGTACTCAATTGTTTCACAGAGGACATGCATAAACAAAAAATGAACTAATAAAACAAAAAGTAAATATATTATAGAAGAACTTCAATAAAATTAATAAAACAAAGGACATCAAGAATAGAATACATGTGAGAATAAATAAATAATCGAAAGAATCGACTTGTTGTAAGATGATTAGTACCTACAATATAATTTAATTTCATTGAATTATTAATACTATAATGTAATATATATATATATGTATTATAATGGAGTATTTTTCAGATCGAATATTTAGGATCAAAGTAGCGGATATAATATTAGCATCTTTAACTATGACAATGGAATCTACGAAGATTCCAGCAAATTTCGTCGAATTTCACAGATGAAAGTCTTCGGATCGAATCTCGCTCGAGGAAGTCGTTCCAATACGAACGGAGATATCTCTGCCAGGAGGAGATGCGCTCAAAGTGAGGAACGGTTGCGTCACGCGACGCCCATCTCAACAAGTCGCGGAAATCGGTAGCGATATAGTTAGATATCCCCTCGTTCCATTACGTGTTACCCTCACGGTGTTTTACGGGACACGAAACGGTTTCTAACGTTACCGTGCCGGATCTGATGATCCCTAACACAAGAATGATGGCCGTGAATTCATTATTTCTTGCTGAATCGAGCAACAAATAGTGGAAACCTTCGTGCAATTAAAGTTCAAAGATTTTATCAGAGAAAACAGTCAATAGTGGTTTTTCTACGCGAAATAATTATTTTCTACACGAAAAGAATAGTTTTGCTGAATTTAGCTAGATACAGATCTGAAAATAATTTTGTTAGATTATGAAAATAATTATGAATAAAATGCTTAAATCGAAACGATTTAATTGAATTTAATAAAATAATCTTGTTTTTTTTTTATTAGGCGCTATATCTTCATAAAGACTTTGGTCATTAGGAAATACGTTAAAATACGCGAAAAGTTCTATATATTTTTGCGAAGAGGGACAAGTTTCTATTTAGTCTTAGTCATCGGAAAAGTGATCGCACATGCTCTGATTTTTCGCGTTTGAATCATTGCATGATCGGTCGAGGGTGAACCAGCATAATGAAGAAACTTCCATCTACGACTAGCCATAACTTGCAATGTCACGTTCGCGAATCAACATGAAGATGACTCATACTGCACGATGTATTTGCATAACAAAAACCAGTATGTAAATGAACAATATGTATATATGAATTGTTAACCTCCATCCATCAGACGCAAGAGGATTCAAATAAAAAATTATAAATGTATCGGATGAGCCGGAAGATAAATAAATGATTTTTGTCAAACATTACCATTTTAACAAATGTTCAAATATATTGTACAATATATAATTCCATAATATTCTCCTATTTTTTTCTCTCAATCTCGTTTTTCAAGAAAATTCTTTGTCATTTATATCAAATGATAATAAATATTGAAATTATATATTCATTCAATTACAAGCGTAACAAGAAGCTTTCGCTCTTTGTCATCGATACAAAATTATGATAACTATTGAAATTATGTATTCATTGAATCGCAAGCGTAATATTATATACAAAATAAATGACATTAATAATTATAAAGATTTTTCTAATGGTTTATATGTGGGGGGGATCAATATTTTCCGGCACACCCTTTCGAGTAGATAAAACCAATTAAATTAAATCACGGGCACGGTACTTTCCAATTACCTCTCACGTCCTTTTCGTCGCTCGCGTGTTATTACGCACCCCTTCGATCGGGGGCAGCAGGTGCCTCTCACACGGTTTGCAGGGATAGCAGTGACGATACGATGTAGATGTCGCGTGCAGGGTGGTCGCACATCAACTGAAAGCTTTCCTCTTTCAGGGAGACTGAATTCACAAGAAACGACAACGGCGGCGCCGCGACGCAACCCCTTAGCGGCCAGCCAACCATCCGGCCAGCCGCCCCTAGTCGCCGCCGTCACCACCCCCGAATGTATCCCCACCGTCGACGATTATCGAGAGAGGGGATACGTGTATCGCCACGCGGCCGACAAACTGGTGGGGGTGTCTGCTGGTGGAATTACTTTGTTTGGCAAAAAAACATCCCCCCCCTCCTCTCTCTCTCTCTCTCTTGCTCTATCTATCCCTCCTCATTCGGAAGGATGGAAAATTGCGGATGGAAGGTGGAGGATGTACGAGGCCGATGTACCGAGCATGAAGGTCGCGACGGCGGAACAGATAAATCAAAATTCGTGGCTAAACGGGTTGGTACAGATTTTTCGGTGGACAGCGAGAACATGACACTGGTTATGTATAAGTTAGAATGCGGTCTGATGGAAGAAACATCTAATATTTGAAAATCGTAAAACGTATAATAAAATTGTAAATCTTCACTTTTTGCAATTTACTGCTTAATAATTCACGGAAATAATAAGTTAATTATTGTGAAGCAAATATAGAATACTATTGCAATTGTAGATAGATTGTTTTTACAGTTTTAATAATTTTAATTTCAATAATTTAAAAAAATATAATAAAATAGTTATTTTAAAAAAGTTTTGGGTATTGCAAATTCTTTTTTTATTCTTTTGTTTAAAGCGTTTAAAGCGTTAACGTTATTATTCTCCATTTTGATAATTCTCGAGCTCATTAATTTTTTATACCTATACATATACATTTATTATACATTACATATAACAAATTAACAGGATTAATAAGTAATTATTAATTATCTCTTCTTTGTTGAATTATTGTTTTCATGTATTGTGTATATTGCAGGATATTGTATGTAATAATCTTTTTATCAATTCGTATTACAAATAATTTTCATACTATGAAAACATATTGGTTCTTATAGAATATTACGTTTTAATGCGACCTGGATAATATGCCAAGTTTTTTCTTCACTATAATCCAGTTGACTATTTTAGTCACTTTTAATCTATCTTATGT
>Ga0157363_1000544_pt1 | contig 29000 bp, 18 predicted proteins | sample AttsexASBM1_FD_111477 | JGI IMG/M metagenome (GOLD analysis project Ga0157363, IMG submission 111477) | Fungus gardens microbial communities from leaf cutter ant in Ribeirão Preto, State of São Paulo, Brazil - Atta sexdens ASBM1 | ecosystem: Host-associated > Fungi > Mycelium > Unclassified ... | reverse complement strand
CTGAATTTAAGTATAGGAATTATATTAAAGAGTCATTAAGGAATCATATTAAGGAATTACTGAGTGCTTACTGATCGGTTTTCATACTGTTAAATGTAGCCAATGACTGCATTTAAGAGACAAAACAAAAAGCAACTTACATTAGTAATTATTCAGCGATTTTTTATTACAATTGATGTCTACACTTGAATTCAGCAAAGAGCTAAAAGCAAGAACCAGTCATATTAAAAAATCAGCGCTCCTGAACGTCATTATTTAAACATTCAGATATATTGGCAATATTTTACTTTATATTAGGGGATATTTTAATATCTCGCTCTAATTAATATCTTACAAAAAATTAATATTTGAATTATATTTTGAATTATATTAATATTTCATTTTGGAAATCTTCAAATCATAGTCCACTGTATAAGTCCACTGTATAATAACATAAATTACGTACAAAATAACATTTTCTAATTTTAATTCTAAGTTTTCCACAAAATTTTGACGCATTAGAATATTTTTCAGATTATATTTATAAAATTATATTTATAAAAATACCATAAATAAAATTGATTATTTTTATCTTTCAGCTTTTTATTGAATTGTGTTATCTTTTGCAGTGTGTATTTATATTTAAATATTTCAAAGGAAGATGTTGAAAAAGAGTTAATTTTTGCTCTTTTTATTAATAAGGTGTAAATAAAAAAAATAGTGTTTTTTATAATCAAACATTTGCTTTTTTTGAAGGATGTTAAAAAAATTCTTTGCTTAAATAAAAAATAACATTTTTTGTAGATTTTATCTTCTGGATACAATAAATTTTAAAAAGTTCGTACATTTAGGAAACATCTCTAAAATTAATTAAGATATATAAATTTAGATACATATTTATGTTTGTGATCAATTTTCGAAGTGTTCCCAAAATGCTATAAACATTTTAATATTATTATATTCAATTTGTCAAAATGTAATAATAACTTTACTTCTCTTATTTACACCTTTTTAAGCAAAAATCGATCTCTTTTTAAGAATCATCTTGTAAGCGCAACATTTATGCTATCAATGCAATGAAAGAATTTAATAACCAATTTTGCAATTAGGTCTGAAATGAGAGAAGAACCTGTCAATTATTTAAGGAATCTAATTAATTGCTTAAGAAAGACGGGCCGCTTCTTCAAAATCTATTGGAAGATTATTTTTGCAATTCTATGGGCACTTTTTCTTTTACCTTATCCCTTGATTTACAATTATTCGGTATTCCTTTCCTATGTTTTTATATTTAATGTTATTTTTTAAACCTTATTAATTTGAATTTTTTAAGATTTTCTACAATTTTATAAAAAAATAGATTCTGTCTTGTTTTTAAATCTTGTTTTTAATATCTTATCTGTAATATTTTCTAGGATATAAATCTACGTATCTCTTTTACTTTAATTTACTAATTCTTAATAAATTCTGGATTTTAATCAACGCTCTTTAAAAAAAGAAAAAAAAGCTTAAGTACATTTAGTTTAAATAGTACAGTACATATAGTTTAAATTTTGTTTAAATTTCATAATACAAAGTATCTTAATGATTTTTGCAGGAAGTTAGATGTGCATTTGTAGTATTACTCATGGCTGGTTATTGGATTACCGAGTGCTTTCCTATGGCAGTAACATCACTCATCCCAGTTGTCATGTTCCCAGCTTTGGGTATACTCAGTACGGCTGATACATGCACTTGTTACATGAACGATACAATAATGGTATTCATCGGCGGTTTAATCCTTGCTATCGCTATTGAGCACTGCAATCTCCATCTTAGGATTGCTCTAGGAGTCATGAAAACAGTTGGTTGCAGCCACGCAAGATTGCTCGGTGGTTTATGCGTGGTCACAACTTTTATATCCATGTGGGTGTCAAACACCGCAGCCACTGCTATGATGGTGCCCATAATATTTGCCGTTTTGCGGGAATTGGAACAAGTATTAAATGACTTCTTCTGTTTAATATCTGATAGTAGCATGTATGAAATTTTATATAAGTACACTTACGTACGCAATCACATATGCACGCGAGAGTGTATGCACTTGTATAATATAATTTATATTACTCTGTTAAAAATTACTCTAATGACTAATGAACTAACTAATGAACTAAATGAAGAATTAAACCCTAAATGCTTAATTAATTAAGTTAAATTCTAAAAAGTAAAAGCAATACTAAGTGGTGCTATCTTTTTTACTTACTTTAATGACATCGTTTATGTAAAAGATTTAATATCAACAACTGTCGTCAAGTTAAATCTCCTACCAACCATACCAAATTAAATAAAACACCAAAGTGATACCATCTTTCATTTTTATGCAATAAAACCTAAACATACATTAGACTGATAAAAAGAAAAATATTTTTTTTTAATCGGCCTCTCAGCTTAAAAGCTTCCATTTTATGCCAAAAGAACACCCTAAATTTTTATCAAAGAATATTAAGATTTAGAGGTTGCTAGTGAACAATTTTTTAATCAAAGTTTAGATTTTCCTTAATACATGTTCAATTTGATGCAAAAATAACTTAATTTGAATTTGAAATGTAATACTGTATGTTGTTTTGATCGCTGAATACTATGCAATCATTTATTTAGTTCTATAATATATGTTAATAATGCTTAAAAAAATACAGTCCAATTAATGTGAAAAAAATGACTAAATTTTAAGTTCAAGATCAATTTTAGCAAGATTTTAAGCATTCAAATGGGTCGTTATTTTCCTCAAATTGTCAGATCTGTTTATTCAGAACAAGATTGGTCAATTGGAATTTTCGTGGGATCTCTTATAGGGCCTTTAAAAGTTGCATTTAATTGGATTATAAAACGTTTTTTAGGATAAAAAAATCTTTTTTCTGTTCTTAAAAAGCTTTTAAATTATATCGCTTTTTGATTTTGACATCCTCAAATCAAATGCCTCAATTTAATGATAAAAACTCTTTATTAGAAAATGAAATGGATATATAATAAAAAAAAAATGATTTAATTAATTGAAATAAGCTACATATATGTAGTATATTTTTTTTATGTATTCATTTCATTTCCTAATAAAAAGTTTTTTATTTTCAAATTGAGATACTTGATTTGAGGATATTTTAAACTATAAAGCGATATATTTTAAAACTTGTAAAAAAATTTTTTCTATTTTTAAAAACGATTCATAATCCAGTTAAATGCAACTTTTAAAGACTTAGGAAGTGCCGAAAAAATTCCAACTGAACCTTATTCTGAGTGATCAGATCTAACATACAATTTGAGGAGAATAATAACCCATTTGAACGCTTTGAACCTTTCTAAAATCAATCTTTAATTTAAAATTTGGTCATTTTTTCACATTAATTGGACTATATTTTTTAAGATGTATATCATAGAGCTAAATGAATGATTGCATCGTGTTCAGCGAAAACATATAGAGAAAACATACAGTACCACATTTAAAATCCATTTTTGCATCAAATCAAACATGTATTTAGGAAAATCGAAACTTTGATTTAAGAATTTCGTTCACTAGCGACCTCTAAATATTTTAAAAAATTTAGGGGTATTCTTTTGGCATGAAATGAAAGCTTTTAAGCTAAGATGTCGATTAAAAAAATTTTTTTCTCTTTTCCTTGTTAGTCTAGCATACAACATGTCCTTAAAAAAATGGCATTACCTATTATGATCAGATAAAGCGGATCGAACTGAGTCGAAAAATCTTCTACCATTTTACAGGTTGCATAATAGTTAACGAGATATTAATATTTAAAGATAGCCGAATACGTCCGTCTACTATCCGAATATGCGGCCCATCGATCGCAAAACTCGTTCAATATAAAAAATATTATTCAAAACATTATCATAAAATTGCATTTAAAATTTACTTTGTCCATTCAATTTTTATATAAGAATTAAAGCCATTTAGATCGGAATGAGAAAATCCTTTAATAGAGACACAAATACTTATATATACTTATATATATATATATATATACTTAAGTTTTCGTATAAAACCTAAAGAAAGATGATATCATTTGAATTATATTCTTTTAATTTGGTGTGGTTGATATGGGATTTAACTTTGCAGTTATTGATATCAATTAAAAGACGCGGTAGTGTTTCGTGTCAAGTGAACGCGTAGTGTGAGACTGCTCCGTGTCTTTACGCGAGTCAGTGAGCATCTAAGATTATTGGTTTTTTAATAAAGGATGTTCCGATCGATTTTTGAGCATAAGCTCACTTGACAGTTTGGGTCTGAATTATATAATAAATGTTATTTTATTTTTATGTGTTCTATGAACGACGTGATGCGAAATTAAGCAAAATCCGAAATGTCAAATTTTTATGTAAACTACGTCATTGCTTCAAAAAAATCTTTTCCTTTTCACATTTTCAGTAGCTGCTATTCATTTATTGCTCTCATTTACCTATGGTTGATAGTGATTTACTTATGGTTTCATTAGCACTGTATATCGAAATGAATAGTATAGTAAAATGAGTAATTTGCAGAATAATAATTAATCAATAATAAATTTATCAATATTAGATTGATAATTATAAATTCGACGCATTGTGCGGATAAATGAAATTAGTAAGATTTGTAATAGAATAAATTTTTTATTATTAATTTCTGTTCAGCAATATTAATAATGTAGTTGTTATATAACATTCTTCAAAAACCATAATGGATGTCTAGATGTTCAAGAATATCTCTCGTTAATTCTACTACAAAATGCATGATCACAAATTTAAAAAGAAATTTAAAAAAAAAGGCGCCAAATATGCGTATTCCTCTCAGAAAAAAACTGTTATACAAACTGTTATACTATTATACGTGCTTGTATATATGCCCCTTAAAGGAAAAGATAAGACTTCCAAACCTATTCCAAACCTATTTTCCAAACTAAAAAAGACTGAAAATAGATTTGGAATAGGAAGTTATCTTATTCTTCAAGGAGCACACATTCAAGCATGTATAATAATTTATTTAATGATAAATACATATAGAGTGTTTCCTTTAACTTGATTTAAAATATCTCCGTTGTTTTTGATGATATGGGAAAATACTATAGGGAAAAGTTGTTCGATTGAAAAACACATATTATGATGAGAAAAAGTTTTTCTCAAAGTCATTCTTGAGATTTCAAGATCATCACGATTTTTTAAAATGGAATAGCATATTAATGTAATAACTGTAGTTCATAAAAAAAATTCAACCATATATGATCTTGTCCTTCAAATGACCTTGAACATAAAAAAATTCATTCATATAAGAAAATGAAGAATTAATACTTAAGTGTTTTCAATGAAGATATTTATTTACTTTAATTCAGAAAGTATTCGAAATGATTGCCATTAACTTCCATATAGTTTTGAATGCGATAAATAAATAATTGTTTCGCATTTTCAATGATTTCTGGGTAATTCTGATGGTCGATATATGCACGTCGAATTCTTTCTTGAATTTCCGGTATTGTGGAGATATCACAATAAACTCGACAACCATCATGCTGGAACCATTTGTCAACAATTGATGTTGTACGAAGATTATTAGCTACTGCTATCAAAAAAAGGTTTTCGTCTTTTCCTTGCGGATGATTGTAAACATAACTTTTACTAGCTCACAAAGTTATGTCCATTTCACAGTATGTTTATAAACATTTATCTAGGAATATGAACCGCCAGAAATAAACTTAAAGACGTTCAATATCTTGATATTAAAGTAATTGTTTCAGCATTTCTACAATATCAAGAAAAAATATATACTCAAGAAGAGAAAATAGAAACGGTTTTAATTTATGTAGAATCAGGAAATTATGTAGAATCAAGAAAAAGTTTGACATGCATGTATCAAGATCACACATCAATCAGAATCACTCGGAAATCATTGAAAATATGAAACAATCATTTATTTATCGCATTCAAAAATGTATAAAAATTAATGACTATCATTTCAAACATCTTTTGAATTAAAATAAATATCTTCATTGAAAACATTTAAAGTTAATTCTTCTTTATCTCATAAATTATCTTATAAATGTGATTCTTTTATGTCCAAAATCATCTCATATATGGTTGACAAGATATCATATATGGTTGAATTTGTTATTTTATGAATTGCATTACTACATTAATGAAAATATGTCATTTCATTTAAAAAAAATCGCTGATCCTGAAATCTCAAAAACTTGAGAAAAAATTTTTTTTATCATAATAAGTGTCCCTTCCGAACAACTTTTCTCTGTAATATTTTCGCATATCATCAAAAACAATGGAGATATTTTAAATGATCAAGTTAGAGGAAACACCCTGTATATAGAAGAAAGGGAACCTCTATTATGAGATACCGAGATCATTTTGGATAAATACTAGAAGTCTATGAGCAAAATTTAAAAAAATAATAGGTTATTTTGAAGGGAATTTAATAAGCTTTAAGATAACGTTATATAAAATTTAATTCAAATTCCATTTTTTTTTGAAAATTAAGGAAATATAAAAAGTGAGCAAATCACAAAGTCAAATTGTGTTCCTAATATGAGATGCTCCGAGAAATCGATAGTAAAACGCAAAGTATATCAGTATTAAAAAACTTTATTTCATGTTTTTAAAATACAAACAAACACAGCCAGTGTGCATGAAAATAAGTATGCGATAGATTATACCCAGAACTCGTCTTCACGTTGGAATCAAACATTGCAAAAATAGGCACTCGATGTTCATTCCGATTGTCCTTTTTATTATTGTACAATAATATTTACTCTTTAGCAACGATTTTCACTATAACGTAAGAGCATGGGTTATTTCATATTAGAAATACCCTGGATATCCCATATTACGATTTCCTTGGTTTTACGATCATCAAATCTAACTTCCATAATTAAACAATTCAACATATCCCGTATTTTTCTATTAGTGCGAGCTTACTTATTATTACATGAAGAATTTATTGCCAAATACTTATTTATTAAATAATAAACAAGATTTAAAGACTCAATCCAAGAGCAATAAATTTATGATGGAACCAATAGAGAGCGTTTATTAATTTAGCAGAAACGCTGTTATTCCATATTAGGCGCCTATCTTATAATAGGGGACTTTATATATTATATATATATATATATATATATATATATATATATATATATGTATACATAGGTTTTATTATATAAAAATGAAAGATGATGTCACTTGGATTTTATTAATTATTTATTATGGTTGGTATGAGATTTAATTTGGCGTCAGTTGTTGATATCAAATCTTTCATAATAATACATGTCATTACAGTTAAATAAATAACAAAGACAGTACCACTTGGATTTTATTCTTTAATTTAATAGAATTTAACTTGATTAGTTAATACTGTAGCATTTGAATTTTAATTTTTTAGTATATTAGTTTTTTGAAAAATAATTTTTAATGTAGAATTACCATAAATCTGTCATTACTTGGGTTGGAATAAGAAGACCTTCAATAAGAACAACTTAAAGAACAACTAAAAACTACTTATATTGGACGCTCAGATTTTATTCGATAAGCACATATATTCTTAACCTTTTTTTTAAAAAGGTAAGTTTGTACTGGTATAATGTAGTGCTGAAAGTTTTTCTAAACATTTTATTATAATAAATATTAACAAATATATACAAATATTAACAATAGAGATAAATATTAACAATAGAGATAAGATATTAACAAAGAGATAAGATATTAACAAAGAGGACCCAACCTGAATGCTCCTGACGAGCTTGACATACAATATGTTGTCAAGATTATCACCCTGAGCGATCTCCAACAAGCCGTTATTTGTTAAAAAGTTATTAACTCAAAAGTTTGAAAAATAATATCTTTTTTCTGCTATATAAAACAGAAATTTTTGCTATAAAATATATTTTACGATTTTACGCGCAAAGCGCGTAACTCTTACCCCACTTCTTCCTCCCCCCCCCCTGCTAAGGGTATATCCACACACAAACTTGTATAACCGCATAAATATGTTTTATATGTACTCATGTTTTATATGTATCTTTATAGGAGAATGCGATTGGATAATTTCCTTTATGCATACGTTTCCTATGCAAGTGTGTGATTCCCATCTCATCTCTCCTCCCTCCCCCTCCCACTTAGGAGCGTACAACTTCCACGCGAAGTATCTAACCTTTCCCCCTGCTTAGAGGCACAACTTCCACGCGAAGCTACTTCCACCCCATCTCCTCCTCTGCGAAGGACTTCCTTGACGTGAAAAGTGCGCCTCTTGGCAGGAGAGAAAGTGGGGTGAGAATCACTTTACGTGGAAATCGTGCACCCCCCCCCCCCGATAAGCAGGGGAGGAGGTGGAGTGAGAGTCGCTTCACATGGAAGTCGTGCTCCCCTAATGTGATATGATAACATTCATTTGTATATCTAAACGCGTCGCGTGTTTATATTGATCATCATTTCAAGTTTATTTCTCAAGTAGGACAAAAATTTTTAAAAATTGTTGAAAAAATGTAAATAACAATTATAAGTAAATGTTTTTAATACATTATTAGTGTCGTGTAGGAAATGTTAGAAATAACAATCAATTATACGTTTATGAAATCAATTATACGTTTATAAAAAATTATTATAAAAACTATTATAAAACGTTTTTTTTATTGTAAAAAAAACATTTTAAAACGTTTAGCTAGAAGCTTGCAGCGACTACAGCACACAGCACATAAACAGTTAGTGAAGGGGCGGTTAGAAAACCGCTGATTGGTCTTTCTTAAAAAGATGAATATTATATTTAGAGCGTTGTTGCAAATATAGGATATATTAAGGCCCCATTGCAATGTCATTTTAATTTTAAGTGAGGCTTAAAACTCTCTTTATTCCTGCCTCTTTTTCGGTTTTAAAACGAGATAGAAAGAATTTTAAGTTTCGCCTAAAGTCAAAATAACATTGATGCAATCATGTCTAAGGATGCTATTTCATTTGCGTTTTTGTCGTATGAAATGTGTATATTATACGGAATAGTTGTGGGCCCGATGTTCCTGGTTTTTGATTGACAATCACCCACCAATCAACAAACGAATCATATTTGCGCTTCACTTATAATATACAACTCTATCAGAGTACTTCAAGTAAAAGCTATTACGGACAGAGCGCGAATGAGGTAAAATCGGAAATGAATTTGCAATAATACATATTCAGGCATTGTAACTTGACAAATTCATGTCTTTATTTCATTAAAATGATAATTTCAATGCGATCTTTCATCACTCACTTATTCTTTTATATTTTATCTTAAAAAGCAACAATTTTAAAACGTTTATACAACATGGTTATTTAACCGGTTCTTAAAAAACGTTTTTAAAATAACTTTACTGTTTTAAAACAAAATTAACTTAAATTAAACATTTGATAAACGTATTTATTCTACTTGGGTTCTTATTATCTTCCGTGTCTGTAAATTCTTAACAGTTTTGTTGAATCCTTTCAAGTACGGTTCTTGATCTGTTATATGTATATTGATACGAAGAAATATTATTAGTAATATTGCATTTACACGAATTTATATATTTAACATATAATTCTGATGACTTAATATTTTATTAATAAACAAATTATTCGTGATATTTGCACATTTAATGTGCAAATTGTGGAAATTTATTAATTAACTTATGAAAATATCCAGTGAGAAATGACAATGAAATCGATATTGATTCGGCATCGATTTGATGATTTTTACGTCGAATTGACGAATTGGAATCGATATCGATTCCATTATCATTTCTCATTGAGTCCCGATTTTTGTAAACTAAAAATTTTCTCATTCACTTATAAATATTTAAAAGCTATACATGGACAAAAAAAGACAATGTATAACATATAACTTTAAGATAAGCATATTGAATACTTGATCTGTTAAAATTTATTTAGATATAATAGAGAGATTTCTTGTTTTATTGCATATTTTTTGTTAATAAAATCATCACGATAGTCTTTTTTATGTAATGAATTAGAAATCTGTAATAAAACTGTTATCGATTTAATAAATTTTTGCAGAGAGATAAATTAATGTTCAACTAAAGTATAATATGGTATGCTCATTACGTATATATACAGTCGAACTTCCATAAAGTTAACCTCCGGTTTTATTTTAATCCGCAAATGTCATGTCTTAACCTCCTATACAGTAATCGATCACATAGCTCGCGCATTTGTTTACTTTTATGGAGATCGGTCCCGACAAGTTTTATAGAGGTCCGACTCTATATATCTTTATATTATTTTTATTCACATTAATTATTAAACGATTAATTAATAAAAGAATAGCAACAACTTGGTGGATCAGGAATTCTCACAGACGAAGCGATACTTGGCAGTAGAAAATTTAATAAAGGTCATATTTTGAAAAAACAATGCATATTTGGCGGAATAAAACGCAATACAAAGAAAATTTTTATTGTACCTGAAAATCGGCTTTTAGAAATTTTATTATCATTAATTCGCAAATTTATATTGCTTTTGGATCGATTATTTATCATATAGTAATTGCTGGCACGCATATGCGCATAATATTATTTGATATTAAGTAATATTTTAGAGTAATATTTTATATTCTTAAAATATTAAATGTAACATTTTAAAAAGATTGTAATAATAAAATTATATAATATTAAGTAATATTCTCAAAATATTAATGGAAGATTATATGTACACACTTCTGATAATATTGCATGATTATTGAAAGTAACATTATTTAACTGTAATATTATAATGTATAAACATTAAAAAGTATAACAAAATTTATTTTAATTTGTAAAACTGTTATAATTGTTTAGCATAAGTATACATAAAGTATACGTAAAATATACTGAAAATAATTTTGACGCGCAATTGTAGAACTGGATATGTACTTAAAATCATGCGAAAATGTTTTTTTTTAGCACAAGATGCAATAAACTGATAAGAACTTTTCGTTACTGGATTGTTCAAATTGCATTAAATTAAGAATAATTAATATTTATATTAATATTTATATTATATAAATATTTTAATAATATTTCAGAGATATTTAGATATAATACCTACAATAGAATATTATATAAGTGGACATATAACCTCTATAGAATACTTTTATAATATTAAAAAATATTATTTTCGAAATATTATATATAACTTGTTTTGATCTTTTAATAATAACCACATAACATTCTAAAAATATTTTGTGCTTATAGGATACTATCTTTAATATTAAAAATTATATAATATACACAGTAGTAAATTATTCTGTGTAATATTTTGTGGATTCTAATACTGGAGGTCGTACGCAAATCATCGAAAGATTATGAAGAGAATTGTGAACTAATATTCCATGTTTATGGTACTCGAGAATATCATTATTAACATTATACACGTAGGCTGCTGGAAAAGTTTCTGTAATCTAATACTTTCAATGGCACCAACGTTCTGCTACTATCATATATCTGTAAAATTGGACGTTTCTAATCTATAATTCAGTTGACAGTTTATATCCAGCCAAAGTTTTCTTTGCACTTGTTTTAAAAGAAGTGATTTTGTGAGAAAATGGAAATTACGCGTGAACATTTTCGGACAATGATTTTTTACGATTACAAATGTAATTCCGAAACAATGCATCGATGCAATGAATCAATCGACTTCATTTGGCTTTTGGGGATGAAGCATCATCCAATAGAACTATTTATAATTGTGTGCCGAATTCCAGCATGGACGCATCTTTCTTATAGCGTTTTCTCTTGACTGCACTGTCACCCACCAGTGCAACACTCAGACAGTGTAACGTGTTTCAGTATAACGTGTTCGTGGCTATATTATAGTGCAAATTTTATGCATGAAGTAGAGTTTTGCTATACAATTTCAAAGAGACAGTGTAGAGCCAGGATGACATTAAAAATTTGAAAATAGAAGTCAACCGGCAGCAGAATTAAACACGATAGCATGAAGTAGTGTAGATCATGGTATATGTACATTTGTGTAGTGCAGCACTGATGTAGTACGAGGTTATACTCAATGTATTCCAAGAGAAAATGCTATTAATTGCGAATTTCGTCTATTCACGTCTATTGTTGCCATTAATGTTGATGCTGTAAAATAGTTGAGATCGGCATGACGTACCGCGAAATTCAGGCATTCTTGGGCATTGATATGAAAATGATACATATGATTTTACATGATTATGGAAACTTTGCAGTCATTAGATCTCATATAATTTGACCGAAGCTCAAAAAAGCTCGTCAAACTGTTGATTTTTTATCCAGTAAAAAAATGTCAAATCATTGATGATTCATTGTCCGTATTCACCTGATTTATCCTGGTATATCATTATACCTAATGACTTCTTTTTGTTCCTAAACATCAAACATTAAATAAGATGCATAGTGAGTGATTAGTGTCGCTTGAAGCAGCTGTTGAAGCATTTTGACATATTGATTTCTGACGTCACTTACAGTCGGAATAGAAAAAATGTTTCCAACGCATGCAAAAGTATATCGATCTTAAAGGCGAATACTTTGAAAAACAATAAAGCTATTTACCGAATTTTACACGTTTTTTTGTATCATTTGCAAAAACTTTTCCAGCAGCTTACCTAGCGAAATACTTGTTTAAAAAACTATACACGTGTGATAAATGTACAGATACGAGGTCAAGTCCATAAGTTCTTAGAAAATCTATCAGAGGACACTCGAAATGTCATGTCACATTACTTTTTGACAAGTAGCATCTTTCAGCTGATTACTGTCAAATTTTTAATTCATCGCGTGGTTTCATTTCTGTAGACGATTAAAGCGAACAACCTTTGTATTTTTTGCAAAATGGAAAAAAAAACGAGTTTCATGCAGTGATCAAACATATGAAAAGTTTAACGCCGAAAGAAATCAAAGCCGAGTTGAGTAATGGTCGTAGCACATCTGCACCAACGTTTGCAACTGTATACAATTGGGTAAATGAATTTAAACGTGGTCATACATTCACATGTAATGCACCTTGTTCGGGACGTCCAATTGAGGCTGCTACGCCAGAAATCATCGATAAAGTCCATGATATTGTTTTGACTGATCGACGAGTGAAAGTACGCGAGCTTGTTGAGGCCACAGACATATCACATGGCACAGTGAATTCAATTCAATTTTGCATGAACAATTGAGTAAAAAGCTATCGGCAAGATGAGTGCCACTTTTGCTCATTGTTGACCATAGCGCAACCATGTGACGATTTCAAAACAATGTTTGGAGATGTTTCAATGTAATCCAGATGAATTTCTGCGTCATTACTGTGAACGAAACCTAGATTCCATTACTTCACACCCGAGACGAAGGAACAGTCAAAACAATGGACTTCATCGGGTGAACCAGCTCCGAAGAAGGCGAAGACCGTAAAGTCGGCCGGAAAGGTGATGGCCACAGTTTTTTGGGATGCACGCAGTATAATTCATATCGCTTACCTTCCGTCGAAGCAAACGATCAATGGTGATTACTGCGCAGCCTTATTGGACCGTTTCAACATTTTAAAGAAAAAACGTCCCTATTTGGCGAAGAAGAAAGTGCTCTTCCATCAAAACAATGCACGGGTTCACACGTGCTCGGCACCAATGACTAAATTCAACGAATTCCGCTACGAATTGCTTCTCCATCCAGCATATTCGCCAGATTTAGTCCCCTGCGACTATTTCGTGTTTCCAAAGAAATAGTTCAGAGGAAAGAGATTCACCACCAGAGAGCAGCTCATCGCCGAAATAGAGGCTTATTTTGAAGGATTAGACAAATCATATTATTCGAACGGCTTGAAAAAGTTGGAGAATCATTTGATCAAGTATCGAGCTGAAAGGAGACTATGATTGAGAAATAAAAATGAATCAAGCAAAAAAAATGTTTTACTATGTTTTTCTAAAAACTTATTGACTTACCTTCGTATGTTTTTCGAATGAGTTAATAATATTCAATAAATAATTAATATTTAACATTTTTAATATCTTATTTTTAATTTATCATTTCTTTTATTAATTATTATTTTATTAATTATTATTTGTTAATACATTTGCTTTATATACATTTGCTCAAACAGTTTTATGTAGAAAGAATACATATGCTTATATCCCTGCCTAAACTTATCTGAATTTTCATGTAAAGCAGGAAAATAATTACTAACTTCGATTATTAATAATGAACAACAAGCGACGGCTAAAACTTATTGGAAATCACTCAGGATGATAACCTTGACAACATATATCAAAATCAAGGTCATTTATGGCTGGATCTCTTTTTGTTATTTACCGATGTTCCATTAAACATGTAAACGTATCATAATATTCACAAATTAGATATCTGATATTAAGTTCTTACGCATTTAATGTAAATTTAAAATGTAAATTTAGGAAATAAAACTTACAAAAATATTATATACATTTAATGTAATGTAAATCTACTATTTTCTTTTTACACAATCGACTTGCATTTAACTCTTACATTTTCAAATCATATAAAATTATTTAATTTGATCAAGATAATAAAGAAGAAGCTTCCTTAGATGATGTAAATGTTGAGATTGCAAATGCTGCTTTGCAAAAAATATCTGCGAGAATGCTCTGAGGATGCTAACATGGTATATTGATAGGATATAAAGTCGCCTATTATAGGCTATCTTTTTTAAAGGTTAATTTACATATTTAATTTATAACTTGAATTTCTATCTTCATGTCAAATTTATGGGAAATATATTTAAGTTTTATTACTAAAAATTAAATCGATTAATCGATAATACTATACTTTGTTGTATGTGAAATTTTTGATCAAAAGTGCCGATTTTGATGATTCAAAAAAGGAGTTCCTAATATGAGATATAAGAGTTTTTTTGTATAAGGTGGTATCTCATAACAGGAAACTGGAAAAAATAAGGAAAAAATAAAGCTTATTATATATACTTTTATTAAATTACATACATGTAGGAACAAAAAATTTAAATGTTATATATAATAATTAAATAATTTATCGATATGTGTGTATGTGAGTATGTGTGAGTAATCTTAATAATAGATTCATCATTTTTAATATTTCGTGCGATAGTATTTTGAGATATTGAATTGTTTAGATGCTCTCATATTAGCTAGGAATACTTTATCTCATATTACTATCTATGCCTTACGGTTTCACGATCACCAAATCCAATTTTTACAGTTAAACAAATCATTATATTATGTATTTTATGAATATGATCTTACTCTATCACTGTATGCAGACTTTATTACATAATATTTATTTGTATATAATAATAAAATTATTTGTATATAATAAAGCAAGATTTAAAGACTAACTTCAATAAAATTTGACAACATTCAATTTCACGAATCTTTTTTTACAACGACTATACACATGGTCTTATGAATTTTCTATTAAACATGTTTCACACTAAGAATAAAAAGTTCATGATAGAACCAAAACCGTACACATATTAGTTTAGCAGAACTCCACTATCTCATATTAGAACCTATCTTATAATAAGCGACTTTACCTTATACATGAAGTCCGAACTTAATTCTTTGCCTAGGTAATATTTTTTGCAATAAGTTCTTTACAGCTTTTAATTTAATTTGGGGAATTTTATTAGTATCTCAGATTAATTGAATTACAAATCCAAAAGTAATTGGCGCATAATCATAATTTTGAAATAATTGCTTTTAAGATACATATATGTTGCTATATTATTCTAACTTTGACCGTAATCTTAGTTGATGTATTCAATCAATATTATATTAATACAACATAACTTACACATTTAGTAACGCGATGTAATTGCCATTAATGAATCCATACAGCAATCCTATACTTAATATTGTAATTACTCGATTACTGATGTAATATTCATCCATTTCAACATTCTCATCATGTATATGTATAAGGAAGCCACTTCTTTCATTTATTTCATTCGAAATAAATAGTTTTATATGATTTGAATAATCATGAATAAGAAAAAATATTTTTAGAAATATGTAAATGTATGAAAACGTTCGTAGAGGAAAGTAATTTGAAATACTTTTGGTAGACAATGTATGTTGGATTCGTTTTCTTATAAAAATACAAATTATTTTCTATATAATTTTTGTTTTTACAGTAGAAAAGTTGTTTTCAAAGCAGAGAATTTTGTTTTTTAAGCAAACGAATACCTAATCAAAATAAATTCTAAAAATAAAAATTATCTGTGTTCTTGAAGTAAAGAGTGTGTTTTAAAGCAGAGAATTTATGTAATTAAAGCAGAAAATATTTATTGTAGCTTGACTTACATATTCTCATGTATTTATGCCATCGCGCATCGATGTGACTAATCTGAATAGTTGTCAATTTTAACGATTAGTACTTCGATCCACGATCGTTAGAGCGACATTTTTGTTGTCAGATTCATTCATTTCAAGCAAAATGCATTGAATCAGCTTAATTTTATTAATATCAGAGATCTGAGATGAAGAGGCTAAACTCAACAATTAGTATTTATTATTATTGAGATACTTAGGCCCATTTCCACCAACATAGATTAACTTTAATCTCGGTTCAACTTATTCTTCGTCTTTTCCTAATCTTTAGAAAAAGACGAAAGGAATGCGTGGAATTTTGAAAACTGGATAACAATAATAACGACGTATCTGAATCTAAAAAGTTACAGATCCGGATTTTGCATCAATATCTCAACTTGTAGGGTACGTAGGAAAAAATACCCATACAGATAACATGCACATTGCATAAAAGATCTAAAAGATACCTTATGTAACATGAATATTATCTGGATAAAAGCACGTATAATACAATCGGAGCTATCGATTAAGTATATTTAAAACTTGATCAGGACAGTCGGTATTCAGATACGGTAATCTCGATCTGGCGCAATTCGCCAGCTCGCGTAAAAGAACGCGGCAGTGTCTTGCGCCATGTCGTAGCTGATACATTATCATGTCTCCAGATCTACGAAATTGATAATCCCTACAGCATGAAATATGGCAGCAATATTCTAATAGTGTACAATATTAATTACAAAAATTGCAGCAATATTGCTGCAATATCGAAATGTAAATATTATATTGAAAATATTACAACAATATCATAAAATATTGTAATTTTTATATTTTGTAAGAAATACTGTAATATATCGCTGTATCATTGTAATTCAAGAGCTAAGTACACGTCACGTATTCTGCGTAATCCGTCACAGGATGGACGCGCTAGTAATATAATAGAGAGTGTTCTAACTCATGAGCTTCAAAGGGAATGCGGGGCGCGGAAGATTCTTCGGAGGTAGGGGTATGATGTGGAGTGACAGTAAGACATCACAGATTTTGGCTGCAGTCACATACAGCCAACAAAAAACATGACAAAAAGAGAATATTACCATGAAAAACAATATAAAAAACAAATGATTATAAAACGAAAAGTATTACAAAAGATATTTACCGATATGCTCCAACCATTTTTCGCCAAGATATGACGTAATGTAATTTTTCTAGAAACAACATTTATTAATTATTTTAAATAAACGTCCAAATTTCATAATTAATTGATTGAGTGCCAACATCTGGCTGCTATCGAAATGACATTGAAATGCAATGTCTCCCTCCCTTGATAAAAGAGCCTCGATTATTTTTTCATAAATTTTAGGGTAGAGCGTTTTTTTTTTAAGCATACTTTGAAAATGAGCCCATAATGCACTATAAAGAGATGGGGTTACAGACGAAAATAAATTCAGTCTAGAAATGTGCCAGATTATAGTACGTTGAAATCTATGAGAGCGAACTCGTACTGTTAATAAATCATTATAAACATGGATCTAGATTTCAGTCAAGCAGAGCGTGATCTGTTGAAGCGATCCCACCAAATTGCTACCTTGAAAGAGATTTCGCGTGAATAAAAGAGTACAATGAATTTATTAAACAACTTGAAGAATGCAATCATGTCAAATGTTCACGGCTCTCCATTGAATACAATCTCTAATTGCTACAATTGCACAATTCGAGGATACAAAGACTCAATTAGAAAGAGGATTTCTACATTTTGATGGTGATTACGCGAGCACTAGCAATAATAGTAACAATAACGCGGAAAAATCTTTTGTTTGGCAAGAGATCGATGCAACGTTTGAAAATCGAATTTTAACCAGTATGATAATTAACGCGGACTATATCGAATCACGAAAATTTTTAGAAGACATCAGCAGTGTTCGAGCGAATGTAAGACACAATACAGAAACACAACTGTATAAAAGTGACACCATATTTAACGGCAAATTTGCAACGGGTCATAAACGTGCCAAAAAAGTATTAATACTAAAAACTATGAACACTTTCAAACATCGAACTTGCGTGAGTGGCACGTCATCGAACCCGAATCGAACGAGAGAGGAGCCATATTGACATGGCTCCTCTCTCGAGGAGTTTCAAGAACGTGACAATGGATGAGCGTTGTTAGGAATCATGAATTTTACAATAAATATCAATAAGTGTAAGCCAATGCGCGTGGAATATCGCTTCGAAATGCCACGAAAGATAATGACAAAGAAAGCGGTGATTAATGTGCGATCGATGGACAATGCATGCTTCGCGTGGTGATCGTTTGTATCCAACTGAAAGAAACGCGGATCGCGAATCTTTCAACTCACACTATACGATGGTGCTGAATTTTCAAAATATAGAATTTCTTATAACGTTAAAAGACATAACAAAATTCGAACGTCTCAATGACGTGTTCATTAACGTATATATGCTATTGAAGAACAGAAAACGCTAAACGTTCTTTTAATACGACTCGCTGACAACAAAAAGAAGAGAAACATATCAATTTACTATATTTGCAAGATCGCGAAACGACAATGTAGGCCACTTCGTATGAATCAAGAATCTGTCTCGGCTCATGAGCTCGCAATTGAGTAAACATCACGATCAAAAGTACATTTGCGATCAATATGATTAATAAAAGCGAATTCTTTTTTTAAAAAAATTAACGTTATTTATTTTTATTTGCAGTTGTTTACATTATTTTTATTTCAACGAGAGATTGCAGTTACACATGATAGATTGCCGACGGATAAAAGACTATGCTCCGACCGAGCGACGACATGTGGCTAAGCTTTAACTATAATAAGAAGGAACGATTTCCATTTATTGTTGATCTAGAATACATCCCCGAGAAAACTGATAACGATCAGGAAGCATCTTCGCGCTCATATCAACATCATCAAGTATTTAGCATAAGATACTATATACGCTGCTTGTACGATAATTCGCTATATCGATTTCAAAATATCGATTTCGACGCGATCCGATTGCGTTTCATGGTTCGTCGAAAAACTGAGAAGTTTACATTGCGTAAAAAAATTTTAGGGGGGGGACAACTAATGTCCCCATGGAAATTTTGTCGAACGAACAGTGGGAGACATTGAGCAGCGCGACGCATTGTTACATATAGAAAGCCTGTCGCCTAAACGATTGAGTAAGCGATCATTGCCATTTAACCGATCGTTAACTCGCACGGGTCCCGCGCATTCAAATTGTAATTTAAATTAATAAAAACTCATATTTTATTCCCATAGTTTTCCACAATTTATCAGGCTATGATTCACATTTTATTATCAAAGAAATAGCTATAGCTATATGAAGGCAGAAGATAGAATTATTACCAATAACAAAGGAAAAATATCATTACAAAAAATGTTAAACATACCGCTGAAAGATCAGATTTGCGAAATAACACAAAATTACGGTTCATCGATTTTTATAAATTTTTAAGTACCAATCTTGCCAAATTAGCATCCTTTCTCAATAAAAATGAACTTCGAATTTTACAATGTGAATTTTAAAATTTCTTCGAAGAAGACTTTCGAATTACTGATACAAAAAGGAATTTTTCCATATGATTACATTGATTGTGCTGACAAACTGTAGAATACGCATTTACCACCGCGCGAACCATTCTACAGTTTCTTGATCAGTGACACTGTATCCGAAAGCGATTATGCGCACGCCGTGAACGTTTGGCAACAGTTCTCTGTTCAAACCTTGAGTGAGTACAGCGATATATATTTAAAAACGGATATGCTATTAGCATTTTCGATATATTTGAAAATTTTCGCGATAAATGTATAGGGTGCGTTATCAAAATCCGGACAAATTTCAATTTAAATTTTCCGCTAGATTGTGTTTTCGCCAGAGATTGTTATTAGCGTCCGAGAAAACCTGATGCTTCTAGTAAACAGTCATATTTTCAAAATGATTGTGATGTTGAAACCAAGTGCGGAGTATAATCTAAGAGCCGCAATCATTGAAGACTTTCGCGCTGGGTGCTCAGTGCATCGGAAATAATCCGATTCTTTGAATACCCGAGATCAATCGTTTATGATTTTGTGGCAAACTATACTGTTTTAGAAGTCCAACGAAGGTTCCAGTATGTCAGCGAAAAAGAGAACTCGAAAGAACACACCGCGAGGATCCCGCAGTTGTTGAAAGGGTTCAAGCGCAGATTTCGAATGACTCAGAGCATCGTTACGAAAATTAGCATTGATTGTTGGTATAAGCGAGCCATGCGTCGAATTATCGAGAAGGTCGATACAAATTCGATACAAATCGTACACATTAAAGATACGCCAGATGCTCTCTGAGGCTGCCAGAAGCCAAGTTGCTCGCCTCGGCTCCCATTCTGGCCTCCCAACAGCTCAGATTTAAATCCTTTGGACTACTACGTATGGAACGTAATTGAAAGGGTTACAAACAAGTCTCGGCATTCCAATGTTACATCATTAAGGACTGCTATTGAGACAGCATTCGTCGATATAGACAACGCTACAGTGTGCACGCTTATAACGTGCGTGCGAATGCTTCAGACCGAGAATAGAGACTATCATTCAAGCTAATGGGATATATCGAATAATTGTTGCTCTATAGGGATTCCCCAAGTGCCATGTAAAAGGATTTTTGTAATATTTAATTTTTCATTAAAAATATTTTGTTTAAAGAAATTGTTCGATTTGTCCGGATTTTGGTGACGTATCCTGTATTGAAAGTTACGGTTTTGATTCTGCGTACTATTATACGATATAGGTTTTTGTAGGACACTATGCTGAAACATACACGCGTAGATTTCGAACTGCTCATTGACACCGATATGGTGATGTTTATCGAGCGCGGCGATCAATATTCGAGCAGATACGCGCGAGCTAATAACAAATATGCAGTCATATGATCGAATCTTCTACATATTTGATACACTTCGATATTAATTTATATGAATGGCGATGTATCTATCGTTGCCATACGCCAAATTTCGATGGGTCGAAAACATCTCTTTGACATTAGCGCAATTGCTCAGGATTCGCTTACAGGTTACGTTCTTGAGGTCGACTTAGAATATTCATTTGCACGATGAGCACATTGACTTGCCATTCTGTCCAATACGTGATAAATTTAGCAAGCAGCAGGATAAACTTTTAGCGACTGTAATGACAAAAAACGTTATGTTATACATTATCGCAACTTGCAGCAGTACATGCGTCACAGTCTTTATGTAACAAAGATTTATCGCATATTGAAATTCGCACAATCACCATGGTTTTGCGATTACATTGAACTTAATACAAAATTTAAAACGCTTGCGAAGAATGATTTTGAGAAAAATTTATTTAAGTTAATGAATAATGCAGTATTCGGCAAAACCATGGAAACGTGCGCAATATCATTTGTGCAATTAGCACTTATAGCATAGTTTGCGGATCCACAAAGGATATTAGACAGCCTTGTAGTTTTAAGTAAATATATTTAGCAGTTTACACGTAACATCAATAGTTTCTTTTTATTACAATTCCTCTTAGCACTATTCGCATCGCGGTAGATCGCCGAGAACACGATATTGCGTATTCTCGGAGCAACAATCTTACCAATAGACACGCGCTGGACAAGGTGTTCACAATAAAGCACTAGGTCGGGTCACCGCGAGAGATTCAGCTCTAAGCGAGAGAGCTGCCGCTGTTACCGTCTGGGCGATGAAAGCCAAGATCAAGATCAAGATGGGCATAAAAAAAGAAGAAGATAACGAGGAAAAAGACAACGAAAAAGTGGATACTACCGATGGCGAAACAAGGCTGCGCGTTATCATTTCTGCCATGTTAGGTGTGTTTGGTTCCTTGACTGGAGGAGAGGCCAGCATGGCGAAAGCGTTAAACAACAGCAAAGCCGCGACGTTAGCTCGAGGAGCTGCAACGTCACGATCGCGCGATGGAACAGGGTCGCGCACTGTATCTCGCTCCGCACAATTATAGACGCGGATATCTCAGCCCCTACAAACGCAGACAGGATATAGCAACAAAAAAAAAAACGCCAAAGAACCCTCTACCAACTGTGCCACTACCAACATGCAATTAGATGTGCTCGCGAGACATGTGTGTACCGTATTTTAAAGGTGTTTTCATACGTAACGCGTTATTGACAAGCAGCGTGCGCCGAAACGAAAGCGGTATTATGAATCTGGATGCGACGAGGCCTACTACTCACTGGGTAGTGTACGCGAAGAGGAACAACGCGTGTTCTTTAATAATTTCAGTAATCTTCAACTGCGCAAGGAACTGTGATAGGAAAGGTGTTACGATAGATAGATAACAATCGCATATCCTATCAGACGTACGATCAGAACTTCTGCGATGTGCTTGTGGTTTCTATGAACGATCGACGCGCGTGTATTTAAAAAGCCCGACGAGATGCCGCAAAATCTCAGTATTCATCGAAAGTTTTTTCCGTTATGTCGTTGATACTTATGCTGAGCATAACGAAAAGAGCATATGCGGGAAGAGCAGTGTCCTCATGCAAACTACTTTCCTGTCATAAAGTTGTGTGACGACGATTACGAGCTTAGTCTGACGATCTTTGAATCTTATCATACCGAACATGAACGAATCGAACAATAAATTTTATAAAAAATAATTCAATGTTCGATTAAATAAATTAAAATAATCAGTTAAATTAAAATAATCAAAAGGATTCAGAGCAACAAGATATTATTCGCTATTGTTATAAATTATTAAACCGGATAGAAGGTCGGAACGTCTGTATTTTGATTTTAATTGATTTATTTTAATAAATTTTATTTCGGCAAAGACGACATGGAAATTACAATTCCTGGGTTCGTACAAAATGTGAAACAGAATTTTTGAAACGTGCGATTTTACGAAAATGTTCACGCCAAGACGCGTTTAATACTGTTGACGTAATGCGTGGTGACAATAGCAACAATAACACCAATGACGATGACGATGGTGAGGGTGGAGAATATCTGATAACGTCCCACGCAAATTACACGATGAGATGCGAGATTAGATGCCCACAGAATTAATTTTGGCAAGCCCAATAGTGTCGGATCGTTGCTGAGATTCTCATCAAAGCGTATACTGCGACCGCGAAGATAACATGAATTGGACGTGTCAATCAATAATGCATGTAAAGGTTATCCGCGTAGAGTGTAACGTGACCGTGAGCGCGTACTACAATGACAAAAATGCGCATACCATGCACGAATTTTCTCCAAGGGATATGAGATATCGGAAAGGCCTGCAAAAGTCATTATCTGCGAATCATTTCACAGAGCATTACGAATGTAATCATATGCATTGTCGACCAAAATGGATGATTGATCGATTTTCGAAGAAAAGAGATCGCTGTCAAATTACATGTGCGACGATAGCGATACCGCGAGCGTGATATGCTCATGTTGAACGGAGCGGAACGCATGTAGAGAGATAACGCATTCTTTAAGGCCGGTAACGTCATCGCGACAACGTACTCATTCAGCTGCATCAGGAAGAAGAAATTCAGCTGTCGAACATTAAATTTTTTAAATCTTTTGGGTTCATGATATGCAACTTTTGAGATGACTTATATCCTAAACATCAAGAACGCTCTTCAATGATCGCATCGTAAAGTTGAGACTCACACATACGATCCATTTGTCAACACAAACGATTTAGATACAGTAACGAGATAAGAATATTCACAGCAACAGGATTTATACACGTTGCCGTGCAAAAGCTTTCTATACGTTGAGGGAAAACTGATGAGGGACAGAGAGGTCTAAGATGCTATCGCAGTGTTGGCAAATAATTACGTCGCGTTCATGTTTGATGAAATTCGATACGAACTCAACGGTGTGGAGATTTATCGCAACAGAAACGTCAGAGTTACTAGTATCATTAAGAACTACGTGTCGCTAACATATGACAAATCTTTGATTGAGCTGAACGCTAGATGAAACACTAGACACAGAGGAAGGACACTTTAATTTCTGTTTATCGCTCAATATGCTATTGTGAGAATTACAAACGCGTGGTCGTCAACACTCGCCACGAGTTGATATTGATAAGATCGCGCAACGACAACAATTGTCTGATTGGAGATCCGACGATAGACCTGATGCTTGAATTATTCAAAGCGCAGTGGCAAATGTCGTGTTATTGAGCGAGATAAATAAAGCGAGATAAATAGCTCGATGCTACGAGCATTGGAAAAGCGGTCATTATCTGAGCATAAGTTTTCGCTCGTGGATTTGTACGAGTATTCTCTGTTACAAAATACGACCAAACATTCATGGGCTAAAACGGTTACTTAGCTCGAGAAGCGTTATCTTTATTCTACAGACCGATCGAAAGAACAACATATTTTAAAATGCAAGCGTATTCGACGCTTATATTACATGAGTAACGTGAAACTCCATCTAAATTCAGATTTTTATACAAATGATTGAATTTGGATTTTGATAAAAAAAATATTCCATCCTGTTTGATATATAGGCGCGTTTTCGTAAAGCATATTACGGAATCTACTTCAAAACGCTGTTCAATGTGTTGTCACTTATCGCGAAAAGACCTTTTGCTGCTCATCAAGATTCATTAATTGTTCGCGACAAAACAAATCCATCAAAAACACCACTGCGGATGTACGCATAGAATTTGACTGCAAGGAGAATGTGCCTGCAAATACTACAGCCTATTATTTCATTATACACGATCGCGTAATTTAGTATAATCCGTTAATCAACGTTGTGCGCAAAATCACCTAAATGCATTCTTCAACACGCTATAATATATACGCTTCATCGAAATTGATCGCAGTCTCAAAAAATCGTTCGCCATGACCGTACCAACGTTTATCTGTAAGGATTTATTGTTGGAAAGAAATTTATCATGAAGGAATTGGTATTGAGAAAAGGAGCCATTCTGTCTCACTACATTTTTACATGACCCATGCCACGGAATTTTTTCAAAATCCGAAAAGTATTCCTAGCTGAGTGCTTATCATGAATTGCAATGGGAAGACGGGATTCTGCACAGCATGGTGAAACGCCTGATTATGATGGCAATTAATGCGGAACAAGATGACAACAATAAGACTCTTATATATGTTAAAATATGTGAAAAATGTGAATAGTGAATTTACTCAATAGCGACGACCATTGAGATTCTGAATACTTATTACGAAGATACAGATTCTTTGAATAATCTAGATGTTACTATGCGATGTGTAAAACATGTTAAAAATTGTGCGTTACAAAATATTTAATGTATTAAAATATATAATTGGTGGTTGCAACGCCAAAAAGAAATGTATCAAGGTTAAAATAAAATATGAGATTTTTTTTAAATACGTTTTAAATTTTTTTCTTCTTTCCGTTCCTTGTAGTTAAGAATTAATTAATAATAGCCATTGAGTAGTAGTAGTAATGATATGATTTAATAAATATTGAATTAATCGTGCGCTTGGCCATTTGTATTACATTATTAAAAATATTATCATAATTAGTTACTAAATCATGTTATTAAATATCACATTTATTTAATTAAATCGCGTGCGAGAAAAAAACGTGGAAGAGAAGCAACGGAAAGAAGAGAGCGAATAATAAATATATTGGAAGTACAAATTAGTTTGGTCCGTTTCCCTAAAGATAGCTCCAGCTGTTGTGAATGGTTCATAGTGATAGCTGATTTTGGCGGTTTCAGAAAGGTTAAACATATGCTAATAATATTCAGTTTATATCAATCTTTGAATTTCATACAAAAACCTTGATTTTTACTATGTTTGAAATATCGAATTTTGTGTTAAGTAAGCAGCATTTGCGGGAGGTTTTTCTGCTTTAATTGGAAGAAAAGCGGCTGAAGCCCATCAAATGCCGAAGTTTATGGTGACACTGCTCCAACTGATAAATCATGTAGGGAATGGTTTCCTACGTTTCAAGGATGGAGATTTCAGTTGAAGACAAGCCTTGCTCTGGACAGCCAAAAAAATTCGAAGACAAAGAATTAAAGGCATTACTCGAAGAAGATCAGGATCAAACACAAGAGGAGCTTGCAGAATCGTTGGAGGTAACTCAACAAGCCGTTTCTGTACGATTGAGAGCCAGGAATGATTCAAAAACAAGGAAATTGGATGCCTTATGAACTGAAACGAGAGACGTTGAAAGGCGATTTTTTACTTGCAAACAGCTGATTCAAAGATAACAGAGAAAAGGTTTTTTGCGGATTGTGACTAGAGATGAGAAGTGGATATTCTACGACAACCCCAAGAAGAAAAAATACTACGTTATAACCCTGGTCAATCATTGCCATCGACCTCAACATCAACATCACGGCCGAACATTCATGATTCGAAGATCACGCCATGTATCTGATGGGACCAAAAGGGTCTTGTTTATTATGAGTTGCTAAAACCTGGCGATTCCATTATGATCGGGCAATCAGTATCGGCTACAATTGATTCGTTTGAGCCGTGCATTGTGAGAAAAACGGCCGGAATACGAGCAAAGACATGATAAAGTTATTCTTCTTCATGACAACGCTCGGTCTCATGTCGCTAAAATCGTAAAAAAATATTTGGAAACGCTCAAATGGGATGTTTTACCGCACCCGCCATATTCTCCGAACATTGCTTCTTTTGATTACTGGTTCCGAAGGATGTAGCACGATTTGGCAAGTCATCAGTTCTTTCGCAGAAATTGAAAATTGGCTCCAAAATTGAATCGCCTCCAAAGACGATCATTTTTTCGAGATGGAATTCGAAAATTGCCTGAGAGATGGGAAAAGTAGTAGCCAACAATAGACAATACTTTAATTGATCTGTTCATTCATTTTGTTTTGAAATAAATGCATTTTTGAACACAAAAAAACAGACTGAACTAATTTGTACTCCTAATAGGATTGCAATATGGAAAAGAAAGAACAAAACCTCTTTACCTCAAACTCCGATGGTGCGCTTCTCTCCCTCGAATCCTGCGTTACATCTCCCACGCACGCACGCACATAAGCACGCACGCACGCACGCACTAACACATAGTTATTTAGAATCTCTATATATTCTATTTTCCTGCAAAAACGATCCCCTCCCGCGCAATTTGTTTATGGTTAGACCTGTACGCAATCTTTACATGTTCAGTATTGCTTTAGTCGTTTGTACGGAAAGTCTAACAATAGTAGCAGCAATGTACTCCGCTGTAGGAAGTAACATAAAAAAGTTATTACTTCACTTCAGAATAATGATGATATACCATCATTTACGAAAAGATGTGTCAAGTAAGTTTAAGAATTCTCCATTTTTATACTTTTTCAAATTAACTCTTTAATTAATTTTCTTGAGACCACGAGTACTTTCTATATAAAGATTATGCGTTTCGCAGGTTTTCTCCGTGTCCATTCTTGGAATGCTGTTCGGTGAACTTTGCAATCCATTTCATCAGGGCGAGGAACTGCCTGATGGGCGAGGAGCATGGACCCGGAGAAAATTCGCGAAACGCATAATCTTTATATTTAATTAATTATTTAATGTTTCTTTTATATTTTTCCATTATATTTTCCAGCGCGCCTGTGCATCGGTTCGTATATTAGGAAATACGCAGGAAATACGCATTATCACGTACGGGATACAAATTTCTAGAAATTGATATCATATTGGCTGACCGAGCTATATGGAGATTAGGAGATAATCTTGGAAACGAATTAATACTATCTATCGAAAATAGAAAAGACTCTATAAACAATGGTAATTCACGAAATATTCAAAATTGTTTTCGAAATCACAAGAGTAATTCTATTGGACCGCTGACTGTGCGATTCAGTATGATTGAAAATGCTAAAATTGTATGTTTGGTATCATCTGACATACGTTTAATAATGATTGAATCAACAATATTGATTATGTTCAACTTAGATCAATGCAATGAATTAGCATTTGATCAATTGGTCGAGAAAGTCAATACAAAGTTTATACGATTCTCGAATATCGGCATCCACTGTAACGGATGCTAAAAATGTATCAAATGTAATATGCGCTAGCGATTTATTTTGATAAAAATCAGCTCTTCGACTGCGAACTGTTAGTTGCAGTTTTGTGCGTAAGAAAAAATTATGTAAAAGAAATATATGGTATGTAATATAAGTAAACTTTTTCCGTATTTCCCTTGGAGCTCCTGAGTTAGAACTCTCTCTATTACATTACTCGCGCTTCTCGTAAAAAAATTTAAATTATCCAGGAGATTTATAAAAAGCGTATGCAAAACGAGTTGGCCAGTCTGCTGGAAATTCTCAACCATTTTTGGGTGTGCTTTCTAGACTCCCAGTGTACTTTGATCATAATTTTATTTTATGTATTTTAGAATATGATGCTAAACAATGATATGTGAGCAATTAATAAAACTGTATTAAATACTGCATAATATTACTTAAATATTACATAATGTTGCAACAATATATCTGCAACATTTCTTTGAATATTGCAGAGTATTGCAGTATCTTATTTTTGCGGACGTAAGAATATTGTTATAATATTGCAGCAATATTACTTTGAAAGATTGCAATATTTCATATATATATATATATATATATATATATATATATATATATATATACATATACTTTATTATTTTAATCCAAGTAATGGCATTTTTCCTTAAGCCTTCGTGGTCATTCTTCAAAAAAGCCACACGATGGTTCCTCTGGATTAAAAT
>Ga0157363_1000543_pt1 | contig 29010 bp, 4 predicted proteins | sample AttsexASBM1_FD_111477 | JGI IMG/M metagenome (GOLD analysis project Ga0157363, IMG submission 111477) | Fungus gardens microbial communities from leaf cutter ant in Ribeirão Preto, State of São Paulo, Brazil - Atta sexdens ASBM1 | ecosystem: Host-associated > Fungi > Mycelium > Unclassified ... | reverse complement strand
ACACATACGTTAAAGATTAACAATGTTACATGGAATTTTCAATAACGATATTACGTAGATATAGCTAACCGCTAATGTTACTATAACTATGCTATAACTATGCAAGCTTTTGCGTATAGTAACTTAAAGATTTAACAGGAACGAATTTACTACAGAATGCGATTGCATGTTCACTTGATCATACTGTAACACTTCCATTAATATCCCGCAAAATAATCATCTTTTTTCAACGCAAGTGCAATTTAACAAGATTTCTTGAAACTTACAAATATATTTTTATCAAAAATAAGAAATCACGACATCTGGAAATGAAAATTGCGTCTTATACGAAGTGTATTACCAAGATTAAACAATGTATAATTATCGCACATGTCCGGAATATGAAACGTGTCGGAATAAACTGTAAGAAAACGCGCATAACGATTTCTACATATACAGTTGTTTTGATTTAAAATCGGACAATCAATTGGAATCCGGGTAATTACCAGATTTAAATTCCTCAGCAGAGTTAAATTTTAATTCTGAGCACTTTTATTGACAGCCACGTTCGCGACCGTATTCTTTCCGCCTGGACGCGCGAGAAAAAGATTTATATTATATCCGCGTTTAGATGGGAATCACAAACGGAAACCGATACCGTGCGCCGTGATGGGAATCACAAATAGTGCTTGCGCGATCGAGTATTTCTCACTGTATCGATCGCATCGGAAATTGCGAAAATATCTTAGCATCAACGAAAGAATCAGTTATTCTCTGCTCCCAAGTGATTATATATAATCGAATTGTCGGAAGTTCAACTAAGTGTGTTTTCAGAAGTCAAATTATCGTATAGAATACTATATATTAATTTGTAATTATTTTTCAATAAAAGATGTTTACGGTAACAATATTTCTTACAGATTTTTGTATTAAAAAAATTTTAATTTTCCTGCTCGAATCGAATTAAATGTAAACTATTCGCAGGAAAATTAAAATTTTTATGTACACATATAATTTATATATATAATTATTATATATATTATATATATTATTATATACATTATTATTATTATAATTCTTTTATTATTTGAATCGAATCATAATGCATTCGATTCGATTCGTTTCCGAATCTGAGAAATTCAAAACTGAATAAGTTCGAAATTTCGCATCTTCGATAATTCGATTTCGAATTCGATTTTATTTGCTTCATTTTAATATAAATTCGGGAAAATTTTAAATTCAATTTGATTCCTTTTCGAATATATCAAATATTCGATTCGATTTGATTCGGCCTCACAAATACTTGATTAGTACAAGAAAAATCACATGGATTATAATTGAATCTTTGCGTTATCTCACTAATGCACACAACTTTGATACACTAAGCGCATTACAGATCATCGAATTTGTGGCTAACCGACTTGTCATTGTTAATCTCATATCTTGTCCCTATACTATTTTGTTATTAAAGGTCGCATGTATCCACGTGGCGTTCCAAAAGCTGATGACAGAATATACGCATCCTAGCATACGTGTTGGATGTTAATAAAGCAACTTCCCAGCAGGCGATATTACATACGACGTAAATGCGCGTACCTACGATCCGTAATTTACTGTACATCAATACAACATCAATAAAACAACGATGGCAATGATGACACGAAAATTGGAAATTACATAAATTGTGATGGCATACATATGCGAAACTATCGTGACTACGATGAGAGAGACTGCATTGTTACATCGCATTTATTTAATACACAAATGCATTGCGAATCGTCAATCTACGCGATTGCAATCTTCAAGGCTTTCGCGGTTTCCATTAAAGTCTATTAGGACTAATGAACTAACATCAATCTGACTAGCAACAATTAGTGATTGAATTGAATGCTATTCGAGTGAAATTACTTTCAGAGATGAGTATTTGTTTTAAGAGAAAAAAAAATTTGATATTTTTATCAGAAGCTTTTAGGTGTTTGTGAATTTTTCAGGTGTTTTCGAGAAATTTTTGTTGTGGGTTTCGATGTCTGTATAGGAAAATAAACGAAAAGACTAAGTTTGCATTACCTTCCTTTCGACTTCACGATTTTCTTCTGATTAATTATATTTGTTTTTTAAAACGCGCGTTAACAAGAACATCGAAAACTAGAATATGTTTCTGCATAAGTGAGAAAAGTATCTAAAATTGTGGGAGTTAAAAGCGAAAGAGTTGGTAATAAATAATTCACTGCTGACTCTATTGCACACTTTGGTAAAAATATCCTAGTTTCCTCTTGATCCTTTGATTGCACACAAGATGTTGATTGAATTTTTTCTGTGATTACACGATTCTCTCTTCTAAAGCATGTTATCCACCCAACTATGAATTATTTATAGATTTTGGGACAAATAATATCGATTGCATTTGACTCGGAATAATCGCAAGAAGAGGAGCTAATATTTATATTAGCGAAACGTACCGACCCAACCGTTCTTGAATATCATGTTAACCGAGATCGATTAAATTCAGCTTCGACAATTCTATTACAAGTTGTCAAGTTTCTCTCAATAATTTCTCTTTTTATGATGTCATGTTTTTGACAGTTTAATATAATTCTAGTTCGAGTTTTGTTCTAAAAATAAATTGAAAAATTCACATATTGCGAAATTGAATATTTCAAAATATTCTGTATACATTACTGAGTCACTTTACAGATATCAATTTTTAATAAAATTTAAACTCGCGTTAAGTGAACATTTTCTATATTAGATTACGCTGTGTGTAATGATTGAATCGTTTCTAAGTCAATTAAAAATATTGTAAATGTTATGTATAAATATAAATACTTTGATGTAAGTTTACTTTTTCAAGCATCGCTATTGAATTTAATTTCAGAAAAACACGCGAATATTTTAATTTGATTTATATCTAGTGTATTTATCCTTATCGGAAGGCGGCCTTTGCGAGTTGTTGATTTAGCACAGTGTTACATACGGCAATGCATAGATCACTGTCGCGATATCATCCTCTTTTATACGATCTCTCCGGCTACTTTCCGCATCTCCTGCAGCAGGATATGTAGGATTGGCTGGCAGTTGCTTCGTTCTGGACGCGATTTATGTTCCCATGCTGAGAATCGCCGCGCGAGTGTTGTGACTTTCGATAAAAGCGACGGCGGCGATTTATTTATGATTATGGTCGCCGCGAGTTCGATTCCGGCTGCCAAGTGGATAACATAGAAATGTTGGACGTTAGTTGCGAGATTTATGACGACGTCGCTCGTTCGCTAGTCTACTACTATCTAGTCTTGCAGTATACAGCAAGAACGGGTTATATGATGATCGATATAGAATCGCTAAAAGGAGAAATGGAAAAACGTTGCACACGCTCACTCGAGAGAGATTACATTATCCAAAATGGGATTAAATTTCGTGGTTAAAACTTTTTTGCCCTCGCTGCTTCTATTTGTGCCTAGCAGTAATTTTATCATGATTTGGTCTACTTGATTATTTCGAGACTTGGTAAAAAGGGAAGCGAGAAGCCAGCGTAAAATTACATTACAAGGAGAGAAAATGCCATTCCGCAAAAATATAATAAAAGGATTAAAATTAATAACATAACATGTTACATGTATTTCAAGTTACTTGGAGCTTTACGAGAATAAGTTGAATTAAAATAATTCTAATGAAATAGAGAGATTATACATAACATTACAATTTTTATAAAGATAACACTAGTTTACAAGTTTTTAATCATTTTTAATGCAAGAAAAGTAATCTTTTTAAACATATTTTTGAGAGATACTGAGTTCGAATTAAACCAGAAAAAATTCTTTAGATCGATTTTTTTTTAAGATATAATAGTCAATTTTCAAAACAATATTATAACAGATAATTTTTTCCGAATACTTTGAATACGACAAGTGATGAGCAAGATAAAACGTTTCCATCAGGATTTCAAAAATGTCAGGAGTTCAAAAATATCAGAGATATTGGGACGAAAATATGTTAGGCAACTATTGTTAATACTTTATTATAGCTTCAATTAACGTGAAACAGAAAGTCAAAAAAGTAAAAAAAAAACAGAAATTACATACTTAGTATTTTTTTGTTTTTTAATTTCAATAAAAACTTTATTATACATTGAGAACATTTTTTTTATATCTCAAAAATCCGAGCAAATAAATCTGATGGAAATATTTCTAAGATTCGAGCTTAGCATCGAAAATTATCCTATGAAACAATGTTCATATGTTCTTGCAGAATATCTTGTAAACTAGTGTAATTAAACTAGAATTATGTAGTTAATCCATAAATTAGTGCAATCTATTCCTAATAATTGTCCATTAAGCTTCTGTATTGCACAATTGAGACTATAAGCTCGATGATATATATCATCGTTATATAGAAATCTTCATTTCCTCGTTTCATCTAACTGCCGCTATTTGCACTCCGCATCTGTTTGCTCCATTAAAATCTGATCACGACACACAGAAGAGATTAAAATAGAGAATTTTATCGATGCTCGTAAAATTCATAAGCGAGATGTCGGGGATATGCGTTATATGAGCTTAAAACGGCAACGAGGATAAACGCGAGAAGAACTTTGCTTTTATATCGAGTTAGTTCTGCACGCGTCTTCTGAGAAAGTTACTGTTGCTTATTATAGCAGATGGGATCGATTGACATTTACGAGAAGATGAGTCCAACATTTCCCATAACGCAGCTCCTCGTTCCCACTGATGCAGTTTCCGGCCTCCTTACGATCTTACAAATTTTGTTCGACATCTCGCATGCAAACGAGCTCTCTCGTGAATAATGTATCGAGATAGGGCAACACGATTGACGCTACGATGTGTTGAATGCCCTTGCAAAAAAGAAAGTATAATCTATGATAAGACGATATCATCGATTATGCCTAAGCGAATATATGTACCCTCGAACAACTAATGAATATTTCAGCACGAGAATATTTGAATTTCAAGCACGCACTGCAATTGCGCCGTGCAGATTTAATTCCCGTAATTATAAGGAAAGAGAGTTTTAAATTTGCGGAGATTAGTTACGGATTAACTGCATGGAACGTGAACAAAATTGCATATGTAATTTGCAATCGACTTTTTCGCAGCTGACATAAACTCTCAGGAAAGTTAAATTATGTCTATATTTCTATATTGTATTAAAAATAAAAGGATTTAAACTTGATTAGCTTCAGCTTGGAATTAATAAAGTTTATTTTAACAGAAATTTCATTGAAGACTCATTACGGTATTATGATACATTCGCAGATAGAAGTGAAGAAGTTCCTGCAAATGACATTTCTTTGTTAAAAAAAGCTCAAATTTAAATCTGTGTCGTAGACTATAGAAATCTCCTAAAATATTTTATGTAACTTCTGAAATTTTATGTAACTTCTGGAATTGCTAAAATATTTTTTTTTGAAATTTATTGTATTTTATTTTCAACTCGTAATCTATCGCTTCCTCAAAGTAATCAATTTCTGATGCATGGTTTGAAAAATACAATATAAAAAGAAAGAGGTTGAGTTCTATAACAAAAATCTTATGAGATAAATATATTAGATCTGTTCTTTTTCGAAGAATGTACTGAACTAGTGTACACAGTTGCTCTGAATTGGAATGAAACAATATGTATTTGTTTTACTTATTGCATTTATAGTGTTCACCGGTTCAGAATATTCTTCGAAAAAGAATAGACCTGCTCTAACAAGTTGCGAATTGTATTAAGAATTAATTGCGAGCTATTTTCTTGTCGCAATCGCATCGAGCGATGCGATTGACTCGACCGCTTTTAATTTGCAGTTATTGTCCGTGTCGGCCTGCAAGTTGAGGCATTTGTTTCTGATTTGGCATCGGTTGCAATAACACAATCCCGCAATCTCACCGCCTGCAGAGAAGTCATGTTTCGCGTTTCGCGCGAACGCGGTATGTATGTATACGTAATAATGCAAATTGGTTTATAGATCGCTTATATCAGATTTTATTTTGGCGTGAATACGTGCATCGCGCCGCTGATAATCGACGTGACATGGATTTTGACATTGCGTTTCATTTGGATATATGTTGGCCATGCATGAAACAAGTGTGTCATAGTCACATGCGCGAAGTGAGTGTTGAGTGAGCAATTCGATATCTCATCAAGCGGTTACACTTATCCAAGAATATTGAGACTAGGATGACGCTGTAAATGCGTTTATCCTATAATATTATCTAAAATTGCATAATGTCTTTATTATATTATATGTTGTAACAGTGCGAATTTAAATCTTTACGTTATACTTCACTTTACACAACAATCTATTTTATTAAAAAAAGAGTATAAGGAAACGAAAAGTAAAGAGAAATATATATAATATTTTATTAAAAATCTAAAAAGCGGCGAATTAACTGTGTGAGTTATTTAAGAAATTATACTAAAAAAGAATTTATATGTCGCTTCTAAAATTATATTACTCAGACTTCCAAGTAAAGTTATATTAAAATATACTGTTATACTTCTTGCTTACCTAAATGAGATTAAAAAAAATTTTGTCCCTTTTGAATCCTCCTCGATCTTTTACTTTTATTATGCAAAACCAGGATAAAACGATTTTCTTGAAGAATCTATCTATTCAGATACAGATGTAAAAACTTTATTGATCACACATTGAAATATTTAATTATGTAAGAAATAAAATGATTATGTTGGAAGTTTATGAGCAATGCTGCAAAATATTATGATATTCTAGCAATTAACTTGAGCGTCCTAAACATAATAATTTTGATAGTTCAACAAAATTATTTTCAGACTTGTGCGTATCTAGCTACATTTTTGTTTTTTAAATTCTTTGGACTGAAATCTCACTCTAAAGGGTGGAAATTGAGCCGGTCTTGAAAAAAAAATGACTCAATTTTCAATCTTTTAGAGTAAGATTTCACTCTTTAGAATATTTCTAGAAGTTTTAGAGAGTAGTATTTTAACAAAATTACTCTTTTCGTGTAAAAATATAATATTTGACAAAATTTTTGTATATGTCGGCCTATGTGAAAAGATATTAGATTTCATGTAACATTTGAAATTCATATTATAGCATCAAAGGTTGACAGAAGATCAAAAGACGTTGACTTACGATTTTCCGATATACTTCAACGCTGTTGTAACAAAACGTAATTTTCACATGTGCATGTCAAGCATAGAAGCCGGCAAAGAGTTCAACAGATAACATGGTCGGCCGGAAAGGGCTGCTTCGATAGCGATAAAAGCGCGCTTGCGAATTTAAAATGCTCTTTCACTTTTGTATGCAACAGCCGTATCCATTTTAAGCCGGATACTCGAATACGTACGTACATCTAGCAATTTTTTTCGTTTTCTCTCTATTTTTTTTTATATATACGCCCGCTAGCCGTTTGCGCCGCATAAAACGCAAATATTTTATAACATGCCTGTATTTATTGCCTGTATTTTCTTTGATCCCATATCACCTGTGTGAATCGATTGAATTTACATCGTGAAATCGATACGATATTCGTCACTCGTAGTTAGTTGCGATAACGCGATCAGCGAGAAGTTTGACGACAGATATCGTATCGATTTGAAACGGGCTCCTCTCGAATCTGAGCGAAATTTCAGAGGGAATTTTTGTCGACAGATTTGCCATTGCGAGAGAGCAGCTGCAGCTGCTAAATGTATGAGTACATATGTATACTGATTGTTCGTATGCGATGTGCTTGCCATATACGCACCAATGTATTTCCCGCGAGAAAACTCGCGAGACTGACGTAGGAATGTAGTCGGTGATTTGCATGTATGCACCGATACTTCGCACGAGAAAACTCGCGAGATTGACATCCGAATGCAGTCAACAACATGATTGACGTAAGCGGCTATCAAGCGTTTAATGAAACATCTTACTCGATATTATTATGCCGCAACAACAACGGAACAATGCTTGCACTTAATTAAAAATTCTCGTAATTCGAGCTCTGTCGAGCTGCGCTGTTTCATAAAAGCGTGTGCGTCAGATAAATGAAAAATCGCACGCCGATATATGTATATACCCGTTGACTTCGCGGAAATAATAATTTTATGAATTAAATGAATTTTATGAATTAAAGTGCATTAGTGCATGTAAATATGTAATATAATATAAATGATTCATTAAAAAAGAGAGAAAGAATAAAATTATTAAAATTATAAATTAAAAATTTTTTATTCTACATTATTTTTATTTCTAAAATTGGAAAAATTTATTTTTAAGGTAAATTTACATTTAATAGCAGAATATAAATTGTAACATTTTAACTGCAATAATTGAATATGGCAAGTTTTAACAATTAATTTAGATCAATAACAGAATATATCAAAATTTTTTCTCTGCCTATTTTTCTCGTATAAAATCCAAATTATTGCGAGCCACGATATCAAGAACGAGTGAAATAAATCTCGGTTGAATAGTTTTTCGAAATAAACTTGCATTCTGCATTCATTGATTTTCAGATAAAAGTAAAAAGTAAAATTCCGTTCGTTTATTTCGATGTTTCGATACGGCATTTTTCCCTTGGATATTTCCGGATTTTTGCCGAGCGTGTAAATCAAATGTCGTCGTCGATTTCCTAAAACTACCCACCGACCAATGACTCGTATCATTCATTCTCGGATAACGATAACGGATAGTATGGCGTTGGTTCCGTTGAGTTTAACCACATGAACAATTTTGACATTCTCCAATACTTGTGGCAAAATCCGGCATGCGGTCATCACGCTTCCTGTGCACACCCGCTGATCTATTCGGTCGCCGAATCCGAATTTTACTAGCGTGGAAGCGTAAAATACAATAACTGAAGATATGAATAACTCGACAATGTATATACAAATGATAAATTTCAACAAAGATGATACTTATGTATTATTTTGTAGGACATATGTAGAAATTTGAAATTAAAATATATAAAGAAATATAAAATAATATTATTCTATATTGTGATATGTTATAGTGTGGTAATATGGATATTGTGAAATTATCACTATCATTAATCTACATTATCATTAATGTACATTATCATTAAATTATCATTAATCTACGTAAGTGGAATTAATGTAGGTTTACAAACAGAAAGGATAATTTTATTGAAGGATAAACCGGGGAGTAAAGGAATCTCCAGGAAAAAAGATCCACCCTTTCTTTCTTATAATAACGCACTAATTAGAAAATTCCGCTACATCATCCATCAACTAAGAGTGGAAATCTTACTTTACACCGTTTGTTGCCAGTAACTGTTTGTTGGTAACTGTCAGGAAGCTTACATGGACGTGCCCGCGCATTTGAGAGCCAAAAATAAAATATTAGCGTTATAGTACGTTATTTTGGTCTGAAGGAATCATTTGTGCAACTAGATAGATTAAATAAATGTATTTATTAATCTTATTCTATTGTTTTAATAGTATGGTTACTAAAACGATTATTTTTATTATACTTTTTTAATAACAATGTCGCAAAATTTACTTGTATTTGTATTGAGATAAAAAATATCAAGGATGCTCTTGTTATCCTTAATATTGATTCTACAATAAGTCGGTAATCCTAAGTCTTATCAGCAAAGTTGACTAATAGCTGACTTATGCTGATTGACTAACTTTACCGATTAAGATTAAGACTTCCGACTATCGACTCATTATAGAATCAGCATTAATAGTGTTTTTTACACAGAGAGACTAATTATTCAGAATGCGGCCTCCGTTTTTGTACGTTTGAAACAAAAAAACGTTGGATCCTACGAATTGTGATATTAAGCGTTAAAGTTGACCTATTCAAGTTGAGAAATGTGTCAAAGTGAAGTGTAGCGACGCAAAAACGCGTCGAATGAGCCTAATTTTATCGAAATTAGAGATGAAAGCCACATTCTAAATAATTACCGAAAGACTTTTAATTGTATTTTTATTAAAAATAATCTTATATTTTACTATTTATGTTATAAAATTGATATTTTAATTTTATTGTATCTTTTATTCCATTTTTATTGTTCCAACTTTATTACTTAATCAAAACCCACTTAATGTAGATACGTTATAATAAAAAAAACTCTAATAAGTTTATTTTGATCTCTTAGAACAGTTCAAAGAGAAGTATTGGACATTGCACTTTTTATCCATTATATGGAATTTCTTGCCCCGCTTATATAAGAAGAGCCGAATGATTTTCGCAAAATAATATCTTTTTAATGAAGATTATATATGCATACTTTTTACATGCCTTTTGTAGTTAAAGATCTCTAGTTTCAATAAATAGCAACATGATCTGAATTAAATATTCTTTATTTTAGAGCAAAAAATGCTAAAAATGGTACTTTACTTCCCGTCTGTCTACTCTGAAAATTTAGCTGAATGTAGATTTAAAAATAATTTGAACCATAAAAATAATTATATAAAATATTCAAATTGCTAAAATATTAAAACTTTTGCAATATTGCTGATTATACTTGAAATTTCAACATAATTATTTTACTAGTCTAATAAAATTATTTTCAGATCTATTAGTTCAATTTTTAAATATTTCAGAAAAATCGTTTTTTCCATGTATCTATAAATTCTTTTATCTAACAATAAAGTTTAAGTGGTTATATTTAACAAATATATTTAACAAGTACATGTAACTGAAAGGCTTTCAATACTAGTCGTAACATACGCAAATCTATTTCTAATGTTGATACAGCACAATGCGTGAAGTGCGTTCATTGGAAAAGAGCAAATTTGGACAGATAGTTGAAATAGAGACACGCATCAAAGTAGCAGGACTAATTTTCTCAGACACTCTAAATGCAAATCAGTCTTGTTATCTTCGTTGGATATGGATTTTCGAGGCTGCGAACTTCTCTTAATAAAAGTCATAACGGATGAGAACATCTGTTTGCATGCATCAGCGTGCGCGGACAGTCTACGACGTATACTAATCACTTGAAAGCGCGTATCGAAAAAACGCTAATATTATTTTTCATTTAAGAAAAATGCGGTAGCATTTATTTGCATCCTCTCCACACCGCGGCGATTCTATCACATGTAGAAAATTTTATCGTCGTTGATTATAAATCAGGAGACATTGATTTTAATTCTAATTTTTATTCTAATGATATATTAAATTTAGAGGAAACAGAATTCTATTCTAACGTACACATAACAAAGTTATAATTAATTAAAAGTTTTATACAAATTTTATACAATTTGTATTTAATTAATTAACATATACAGAAAAGAGATATTAGCATTTAATGCAATCAGGATAATCAGAGGAAAAAATGTTTTTCCATATTTTCATTTATTTATTATAATTATTACCAACTGTTTATGATTTTAATAATTGTTTTCTTGTTATCTCTACAATCTCTTATAATTTGGATGTTAATATAATAAACATTATAATTGAGAGCATACGAATATATTATTTATAATTAAGTACAGCGTTCATAATTAAGTTACGCAAAGAAATTATTGATATTTTCATTGCACCAAGTGAATGCGATATTTTCCACTTAATTAATCTGAATGATTATTTTGTAATGATTGTATTTTACAATCGTGCGGTATTCGCGTGCAAGAGATGATCTTATCATCAATGACATGCGGTGGTTTGTTGATTCGCGAAGAATAAAGATACTGAACATGAAAACGATCATTACTGATTTTTCACGTAACTTATAAATTTTTTATTATATTCTTTGGATTAAACTCTATACTTTTTATTTAATTAATTAAATCTACAATTAAATTTTCTTGAAAAAAATGATCTAATCATTAAGCAATATTGTAACGTAGTATTGAAATTCTTGTGATGTCATTATGACGAAAAAGCTAACGGTAATTCTTGGATAAATAAAGCCTCGGATAAATAATAGATATCATTCATATACGTCACTTATGCCTCATGAAATTTCACTCAAGAGGAATGACAGGGGGAATTTATTTTTCATTATTCGTCGTGACTTTATTCTTTTGCGCGTCCATTTCACTTCGTTTCTTTACATGGCGGCAAAGTGGAAAATTGTCTGCGAACGTAATATTATTCGTTTGCGGAACTCCAATTTTTCCACGTCATTGCGATCGTGCTGAAGGAGGTATCCTGCGATCGATGAAACTTGAGAAAAGCAAGCGTAATATCAGTGATAAAAGCTGTCTTTATTCCTACCTTTTACACAATAATAAACGGTAGTTGAAAGTATCAATTATAAGAAATTTTCATCTCGGTATATATTTCATGTAAAGTTCGTTAGGAAGACTCGTTAATCAAAATGATTTAATCAATTTCGTGAATATCTCATTACCAGTTAATGCCAATCGGACATAATTGTGACAGGAAATTAAATGCGATGTCGCGCGATATCTTGAGATTTTTAGTCGTTAAAAAAAACGATATCCATTTTACAGTTATTAAAATTATATTTAAAAATTCATTATACTAAGATCAGATTCATTATACTAATTGCAGTTTTTGTATAAATCTCGCAATTATTCACGATGAGAGAAAAAATTGTTTTTAATATACAGAATATTATAATAACCCAGCATAATATTTTAAATTCGTAATTTTTCTTATTTTTTATTAATTTGATAAAATATATTATTAGGTATTATTAGGTATAATATAATTAGATATAATATACAATAATTAGCTATAATATGCATCTAATTAAAATATACATCTTTTACGATGAGTATTGTTTTTATCTTTAATTAAGTACTAATTATAAGAAGAAAATACTTTGGCGAAAATTGTATTGCGCCATATTAATAAATTACTTGCGATTCTCAAAAGAATGCTTGATACTCTTATAATAAGGTAACAGCGAATTATTTCCAAGATTGTTTTGCCAATTATAGCAAATTGAGAACTCGTGTCGATCTTCTTCGAAGAATTGCAGTTATTTCTGAGTTTGCTAGCACAAAATTATCTTCCTGTGTTGCAAAACAAATTATCAGAAATTTCTATATATACGATGGTCTAAGAAACCATGAAAAAATTGTTTGCAACAAGAAAAACACAGTAGTTACAATTTATTTTATAGAGTATTAGTATTTCGGTCACTAAAAAAATCAGTGTATATATGCATAGTATAGTTATTAAAAATAAGCGACAAATCAGAATTCTGTTATTTAAAAATAGTGTTAAACAGATGTTAAATAAAGAAATAGAAAGAATAGATTATTTTTATTTATCTATTTATATGTATGCATATGTTTATATATAAAAAACAGCTGAGTTATTGATAGCATTTTGAAGAATATTGATGTTTTTCAATAATCACAGGAAAATATAATATAAAATTAATTGCACATTAATGTAAAATGTTGATTAATCTTGGGATAGATTCAGATTCTAGACAGAAAAGCAGAAAGCAGAATAACGGTAATCAATTAGAATTCGCGCTGGTAAGTCAATGGTTTTGGCTTTCTAGTTATTGCTTACCAGCGCAAGTTTTGATTGGCTGCTGCTTTCTGCTTTTCTGTCAAGGTCTGAATCCATCCTTATACGTAAACATGAGATATTCTGCATATGAAAGTTCCGATATATATAGTTGATGATCATAGACTCATGTACTTACTCGTGCGTATTATTTTGCACGAATGCATGGCAAAAGCAACAGGAAGAAAGTGTTTAAAAAGAACTTTTTACTTTGCGCTATATCGCTCTGTATTATACACGCAGTACGCAACAAATGGCACAACTATATGTATATGTACGTTTCACATGCTATTCTGCAAACAAATAAACAAATAAATAGAAATCCGAATGTGTTTATAATGCTATTCGTAACGCTTACATCATAGCATCGATTTGTCATTTTCCCATCACGCAAAAATCCCGTTCGCTTGCAAAACATTATCGCGTTTTTGCAGTCTAATCACGAGAACACGTGAGCTTTACTGTATTATTACTGTATAATATATAATTACTTTGAAATTGCCGCTTAATGTGAAACTTAATCATTGACACGAATTATTATTATACGTGTTTGCTAATATACGCGTTAGCAAATATATGTTATTTTAAATTTTAAAATTGTACACAAACTCGCGCGAATAAAACATAATTTAATTCTCAATTATATAAATATTGAATGGATAAAATTTTATGAATAAAGTTATAATAGTTAATAATAGTTCGCTTCATAAACGAAAAAAAAGTATCAGTTGAAATAAATCATGAAAAATAAGCATAATAAATAACGTTAAGCAAATTCTGATATTATACCTATAAATCTCTTTAGCGTTTCAAAATGAGAAGCGTACAGAAAAGTTAAATTATTATACGATTTTGGCATCGCGTAAGCGACCTGTATGCAGAATAAATAATTTATTGCACATGAATTGTATTTTATTATTATTTTATATCTGTCGAAATAAAATGTGACAGTGTCTTTTCAAATAAAGACTGAATTAAATAGAATCAAAATTTTATTTTTTGAACTGGACTTATTATAAATTGAAAAACGATGGAAAATATATTTTAATTGAATCACAATGTATGAAAACATAATTAGGCAATATATATATATATATATATATATATATATATTGCCTAATTATGTTTTCATACATTGTGATTCAATTAAAATATATTTTCCATCGTTTTTCAATTTATAATAAGTCCAGTTCAAAAAATAAAATTTTGATTCTATTTAATTCAGTCTTTATTTGAAAAGACACTGTCACATTTTATTTCGACAGATATAAAATAATAATAAAATACAATTCATGTGCAATAAATTATTTATTCTGCATACAGGTCGCTTACGCGATGCCAAAATCGTATAATAATTTAACTTTTCTGTACGCTTCTCATTTTGAAACGCTAAAGAGATTTATAGGTATAATATCAGAATTTGCTTAACGTTATTTATTATGCTTATTTTTCATGATTTATTTCAACTGATACTTTTTTTTCGTTTATGAAGCGAACTATTATTAACTATTATAACTTTATTCATAAAATTTTATCCATTCAATATTTATATAATTGAGAATTAAATTATGTTTTATTCGCGCGAGTTTGTGTACAATTTTAAAATTTAAAATAACATATATTTGCTAACGCGTATATTAGCAAACACGTATAATAATAATTCGTGTCAATGATTAAGTTTCACATTAAGCGGCAATTTCAAAGTAATTATATATTATACAGTAATAATACAGTAAAGCTCACGTGTTCTCGTGATTAGACTGCAAAAACGCGATAATGTTTTGCAAGCGAACGGGATTTTTGCGTGATGGGAAAATGACAAATCGATGCTATGATGTAAGCGTTACGAATAGCATTATAAACACATTCGGATTTCTATTTATTTGTTTATTTGTTTGCAGAATAGCATGTGAAACGTACATATACATATAGTTGTGCCATTTGTTGCGTACTGCGTGTATAATACAGAGCGATATAGCGCAAAGTAAAAAGTTCTTTTTAAACACTTTCTTCCTGTTGCTTTTGCCATGCATTCGTGCAAAATAATACGCACGAGTAAGTACATGAGTCTATGATCATCAACTATATATATCGGAACTTTCATATGCAGAATATCTCATGTTTACGTATAAGGATGGATTCAGACCTTGACAGAAAAGCAGAAAGCAGCAGCCAATCAAAACTTGCGCTGGTAAGCAATAACTAGAAAGCCAAAACCATTGACTTACCAGCGCGAATTCTAATTGATTACCGTTATTCTGCTTTCTGCTTTTCTGTCTAGAATCTGAATCTATCCCAAGATTAATCAACATTTTACATTAATGTGCAATTAATTTTATATTATATTTTCCTGTGATTATTGAAAAACATCAATATTCTTCAAAATGCTATCAATAACTCAGCTGTTTTTTATATATAAACATATGCATACATATAAATAGATAAATAAAAATAATCTATTCTTTCTATTTCTTTATTTAACATCTGTTTAACACTATTTTTAAATAACAGAATTCTGATTTGTCGCTTATTTTTAATAACTATACTATGCATATATACACTGATTTTTTTAGTGACCGAAATACTAATACTCTATAAAATAAATTGTAACTACTGTGTTTTTCTTGTTGCAAACAATTTTTTCATGGTTTCTTAGACCATCGTATATATAGAAATTTCTGATAATTTGTTTTGCAACACAGGAAGATAATTTTGTGCTAGCAAACTCAGAAATAACTGCAATTCTTCGAAGAAGATCGACACGAGTTCTCAATTTGCTATAATTGGCAAAACAATCTTGGAAATAATTCGCTGTTACCTTATTATAAGAGTATCAAGCATTCTTTTGAGAATCGCAAGTAATTTATTAATATGGCGCAATACAATTTTCGCCAAAGTATTTTCTTCTTATAATTAGTACTTAATTAAAGATAAAAACAATACTCATCGTAAAAGATGTATATTTTAATTAGATGCATATTATAGCTAATTATTGTATATTATATCTAATTATATTATACCTAATAATACCTAATAATATATTTTATCAAATTAATAAAAAATAAGAAAAATTACGAATTTAAAATATTATGCTGGGTTATTATAATATTCTGTATATTAAAAACAATTTTTTCTCTCATCGTGAATAATTGCGAGATTTATACAAAAACTGCAATTAGTATAATGAATCTGATCTTAGTATAATGAATTTTTAAATATAATTTTAATAACTGTAAAATGGATATCGTTTTTTTTAACGACTAAAAATCTCAAGATATCGCGCGACATCGCATTTAATTTCCTGTCACAATTATGTCCGATTGGCATTAACTGGTAATGAGATATTCACGAAATTGATTAAATCATTTTGATTAACGAGTCTTCCTAACGAACTTTACATGAAATATATACCGAGATGAAAATTTCTTATAATTGATACTTTCAACTACCGTTTATTATTGTGTAAAAGGTAGGAATAAAGACAGCTTTTATCACTGATATTACGCTTGCTTTTCTCAAGTTTCATCGATCGCAGGATACCTCCTTCAGCACGATCGCAATGACGTGGAAAAATTGGAGTTCCGCAAACGAATAATATTACGTTCGCAGACAATTTTCCACTTTGCCGCCATGTAAAGAAACGAAGTGAAATGGACGCGCAAAAGAATAAAGTCACGACGAATAATGAAAAATAAATTCCCCCTGTCATTCCTCTTGAGTGAAATTTCATGAGGCATAAGTGACGTATATGAATGATATCTATTATTTATCCGAGGCTTTATTTATCCAAGAATTACCGTTAGCTTTTTCGTCATAATGACATCACAAGAATTTCAATACTACGTTACAATATTGCTTAATGATTAGATCATTTTTTTCAAGAAAATTTAATTGTAGATTTAATTAATTAAATAAAAAGTATAGAGTTTAATCCAAAGAATATAATAAAAAATTTATAAGTTACGTGAAAAATCAGTAATGATCGTTTTCATGTTCAGTATCTTTATTCTTCGCGAATCAACAAACCACCGCATGTCATTGATGATAAGATCATCTCTTGCACGCGAATACCGCACGATTGTAAAATACAATCATTACAAAATAATCATTCAGATTAATTAAGTGGAAAATATCGCATTCACTTGGTGCAATGAAAATATCAATAATTTCTTTGCGTAACTTAATTATGAACGCTGTACTTAATTATAAATAATATATTCGTATGCTCTCAATTATAATGTTTATTATATTAACATCCAAATTATAAGAGATTGTAGAGATAACAAGAAAACAATTATTAAAATCATAAACAGTTGGTAATAATTATAATAAATAAATGAAAATATGGAAAAACATTTTTTCCTCTGATTATCCTGATTGCATTAAATGCTAATATCTCTTTTCTGTATATGTTAATTAATTAAATACAAATTGTATAAAATTTGTATAAAACTTTTAATTAATTATAACTTTGTTATGTGTACGTTAGAATAGAATTCTGTTTCCTCTAAATTTAATATATCATTAGAATAAAAATTAGAATTAAAATCAATGTCTCCTGATTTATAATCAACGACGATAAAATTTTCTACATGTGATAGAATCGCCGCGGTGTGGAGAGGATGCAAATAAATGCTACCGCATTTTTCTTAAATGAAAAATAATATTAGCGTTTTTTCGATACGCGCTTTCAAGTGATTAGTATACGTCGTAGACTGTCCGCGCACGCTGATGCATGCAAACAGATGTTCTCATCCGTTATGACTTTTATTAAGAGAAGTTCGCAGCCTCGAAAATCCATATCCAACGAAGATAACAAGACTGATTTGCATTTAGAGTGTCTGAGAAAATTAGTCCTGCTACTTTGATGCGTGTCTCTATTTCAACTATCTGTCCAAATTTGCTCTTTTCCAATGAACGCACTTCACGCATTGTGCTGTATCAACATTAGAAATAGATTTGCGTATGTTACGACTAGTATTGAAAGCCTTTCAGTTACATGTACTTGTTAAATATATTTGTTAAATATAACCACTTAAACTTTATTGTTAGATAAAAGAATTTATAGATACATGGAAAAAACGATTTTTCTGAAATATTTAAAAATTGAACTAATAGATCTGAAAATAATTTTATTAGACTAGTAAAATAATTATGTTGAAATTTCAAGTATAATCAGCAATATTGCAAAAGTTTTAATATTTTAGCAATTTGAATATTTTATATAATTATTTTTATGGTTCAAATTATTTTTAAATCTACATTCAGCTAAATTTTCAGAGTAGACAGACGGGAAGTAAAGTACCATTTTTAGCATTTTTTGCTCTAAAATAAAGAATATTTAATTCAGATCATGTTGCTATTTATTGAAACTAGAGATCTTTAACTACAAAAGGCATGTAAAAAGTATGCATATATAATCTTCATTAAAAAGATATTATTTTGCGAAAATCATTCGGCTCTTCTTATATAAGCGGGGCAAGAAATTCCATATAATGGATAAAAAGTGCAATGTCCAATACTTCTCTTTGAACTGTTCTAAGAGATCAAAATAAACTTATTAGAGTTTTTTTTATTATAACGTATCTACATTAAGTGGGTTTTGATTAAGTAATAAAGTTGGAACAATAAAAATGGAATAAAAGATACAATAAAATTAAAATATCAATTTTATAACATAAATAGTAAAATATAAGATTATTTTTAATAAAAATACAATTAAAAGTCTTTCGGTAATTATTTAGAATGTGGCTTTCATCTCTAATTTCGATAAAATTAGGCTCATTCGACGCGTTTTTGCGTCGCTACACTTCACTTTGACACATTTCTCAACTTGAATAGGTCAACTTTAACGCTTAATATCACAATTCGTAGGATCCAACGTTTTTTTGTTTCAAACGTACAAAAACGGAGGCCGCATTCTGAATAATTAGTCTCTCTGTGTAAAAAACACTATTAATGCTGATTCTATAATGAGTCGATAGTCGGAAGTCTTAATCTTAATCGGTAAAGTTAGTCAATCAGCATAAGTCAGCTATTAGTCAACTTTGCTGATAAGACTTAGGATTACCGACTTATTGTAGAATCAATATTAAGGATAACAAGAGCATCCTTGATATTTTTTATCTCAATACAAATACAAGTAAATTTTGCGACATTGTTATTAAAAAAGTATAATAAAAATAATCGTTTTAGTAACCATACTATTAAAACAATAGAATAAGATTAATAAATACATTTATTTAATCTATCTAGTTGCACAAATGATTCCTTCAGACCAAAATAACGTACTATAACGCTAATATTTTATTTTTGGCTCTCAAATGCGCGGGCACGTCCATGTAAGCTTCCTGACAGTTACCAACAAACAGTTACTGGCAACAAACGGTGTAAAGTAAGATTTCCACTCTTAGTTGATGGATGATGTAGCGGAATTTTCTAATTAGTGCGTTATTATAAGAAAGAAAGGGTGGATCTTTTTTCCTGGAGATTCCTTTACTCCCCGGTTTATCCTTCAATAAAATTATCCTTTCTGTTTGTAAACCTACATTAATTCCACTTACGTAGATTAATGATAATTTAATGATAATGTACATTAATGATAATGTAGATTAATGATAGTGATAATTTCACAATATCCATATTACCACACTATAACATATCACAATATAGAATAATATTATTTTATATTTCTTTATATATTTTAATTTCAAATTTCTACATATGTCCTACAAAATAATACATAAGTATCATCTTTGTTGAAATTTATCATTTGTATATACATTGTCGAGTTATTCATATCTTCAGTTATTGTATTTTACGCTTCCACGCTAGTAAAATTCGGATTCGGCGACCGAATAGATCAGCGGGTGTGCACAGGAAGCGTGATGACCGCATGCCGGATTTTGCCACAAGTATTGGAGAATGTCAAAATTGTTCATGTGGTTAAACTCAACGGAACCAACGCCATACTATCCGTTATCGTTATCCGAGAATGAATGATACGAGTCATTGGTCGGTGGGTAGTTTTAGGAAATCGACGACGACATTTGATTTACACGCTCGGCAAAAATCCGGAAATATCCAAGGGAAAAATGCCGTATCGAAACATCGAAATAAACGAACGGAATTTTACTTTTTACTTTTATCTGAAAATCAATGAATGCAGAATGCAAGTTTATTTCGAAAAACTATTCAACCGAGATTTATTTCACTCGTTCTTGATATCGTGGCTCGCAATAATTTGGATTTTATACGAGAAAAATAGGCAGAGAAAAAATTTTGATATATTCTGTTATTGATCTAAATTAATTGTTAAAACTTGCCATATTCAATTATTGCAGTTAAAATGTTACAATTTATATTCTGCTATTAAATGTAAATTTACCTTAAAAATAAATTTTTCCAATTTTAGAAATAAAAATAATGTAGAATAAAAAATTTTTAATTTATAATTTTAATAATTTTATTCTTTCTCTCTTTTTTAATGAATCATTTATATTATATTACATATTTACATGCACTAATGCACTTTAATTCATAAAATTCATTTAATTCATAAAATTATTATTTCCGCGAAGTCAACGGGTATATACATATATCGGCGTGCGATTTTTCATTTATCTGACGCACACGCTTTTATGAAACAGCGCAGCTCGACAGAGCTCGAATTACGAGAATTTTTAATTAAGTGCAAGCATTGTTCCGTTGTTGTTGCGGCATAATAATATCGAGTAAGATGTTTCATTAAACGCTTGATAGCCGCTTACGTCAATCATGTTGTTGACTGCATTCGGATGTCAATCTCGCGAGTTTTCTCGTGCGAAGTATCGGTGCATACATGCAAATCACCGACTACATTCCTACGTCAGTCTCGCGAGTTTTCTCGCGGGAAATACATTGGTGCGTATATGGCAAGCACATCGCATACGAACAATCAGTATACATATGTACTCATACATTTAGCAGCTGCAGCTGCTCTCTCGCAATGGCAAATCTGTCGACAAAAATTCCCTCTGAAATTTCGCTCAGATTCGAGAGGAGCCCGTTTCAAATCGATACGATATCTGTCGTCAAACTTCTCGCTGATCGCGTTATCGCAACTAACTACGAGTGACGAATATCGTATCGATTTCACGATGTAAATTCAATCGATTCACACAGGTGATATGGGATCAAAGAAAATACAGGCAATAAATACAGGCATGTTATAAAATATTTGCGTTTTATGCGGCGCAAACGGCTAGCGGGCGTATATATAAAAAAAAATAGAGAGAAAACGAAAAAAATTGCTAGATGTACGTACGTATTCGAGTATCCGGCTTAAAATGGATACGGCTGTTGCATACAAAAGTGAAAGAGCATTTTAAATTCGCAAGCGCGCTTTTATCGCTATCGAAGCAGCCCTTTCCGGCCGACCATGTTATCTGTTGAACTCTTTGCCGGCTTCTATGCTTGACATGCACATGTGAAAATTACGTTTTGTTACAACAGCGTTGAAGTATATCGGAAAATCGTAAGTCAACGTCTTTTGATCTTCTGTCAACCTTTGATGCTATAATATGAATTTCAAATGTTACATGAAATCTAATATCTTTTCACATAGGCCGACATATACAAAAATTTTGTCAAATATTATATTTTTACACGAAAAGAGTAATTTTGTTAAAATACTACTCTCTAAAACTTCTAGAAATATTCTAAAGAGTGAAATCTTACTCTAAAAGATTGAAAATTGAGTCATTTTTTTTTCAAGACCGGCTCAATTTCCACCCTTTAGAGTGAGATTTCAGTCCAAAGAATTTAAAAAACAAAAATGTAGCTAGATACGCACAAGTCTGAAAATAATTTTGTTGAACTATCAAAATTATTATGTTTAGGACGCTCAAGTTAATTGCTAGAATATCATAATATTTTGCAGCATTGCTCATAAACTTCCAACATAATCATTTTATTTCTTACATAATTAAATATTTCAATGTGTGATCAATAAAGTTTTTACATCTGTATCTGAATAGATAGATTCTTCAAGAAAATCGTTTTATCCTGGTTTTGCATAATAAAAGTAAAAGATCGAGGAGGATTCAAAAGGGACAAAATTTTTTTTAATCTCATTTAGGTAAGCAAGAAGTATAACAGTATATTTTAATATAACTTTACTTGGAAGTCTGAGTAATATAATTTTAGAAGCGACATATAAATTCTTTTTTAGTATAATTTCTTAAATAACTCACACAGTTAATTCGCCGCTTTTTAGATTTTTAATAAAATATTATATATATTTCTCTTTACTTTTCGTTTCCTTATACTCTTTTTTTAATAAAATAGATTGTTGTGTAAAGTGAAGTATAACGTAAAGATTTAAATTCGCACTGTTACAACATATAATATAATAAAGACATTATGCAATTTTAGATAATATTATAGGATAAACGCATTTACAGCGTCATCCTAGTCTCAATATTCTTGGATAAGTGTAACCGCTTGATGAGATATCGAATTGCTCACTCAACACTCACTTCGCGCATGTGACTATGACACACTTGTTTCATGCATGGCCAACATATATCCAAATGAAACGCAATGTCAAAATCCATGTCACGTCGATTATCAGCGGCGCGATGCACGTATTCACGCCAAAATAAAATCTGATATAAGCGATCTATAAACCAATTTGCATTATTACGTATACATACATACCGCGTTCGCGCGAAACGCGAAACATGACTTCTCTGCAGGCGGTGAGATTGCGGGATTGTGTTATTGCAACCGATGCCAAATCAGAAACAAATGCCTCAACTTGCAGGCCGACACGGACAATAACTGCAAATTAAAAGCGGTCGAGTCAATCGCATCGCTCGATGCGATTGCGACAAGAAAATAGCTCGCAATTAATTCTTAATACAATTCGCAACTTGTTAGAGCAGGTCTATTCTTTTTCGAAGAATATTCTGAACCGGTGAACACTATAAATGCAATAAGTAAAACAAATACATATTGTTTCATTCCAATTCAGAGCAACTGTGTACACTAGTTCAGTACATTCTTCGAAAAAGAACAGATCTAATATATTTATCTCATAAGATTTTTGTTATAGAACTCAACCTCTTTCTTTTTATATTGTATTTTTCAAACCATGCATCAGAAATTGATTACTTTGAGGAAGCGATAGATTACGAGTTGAAAATAAAATACAATAAATTTCAAAAAAAAATATTTTAGCAATTCCAGAAGTTACATAAAATTTCAGAAGTTACATAAAATATTTTAGGAGATTTCTATAGTCTACGACACAGATTTAAATTTGAGCTTTTTTTAACAAAGAAATGTCATTTGCAGGAACTTCTTCACTTCTATCTGCGAATGTATCATAATACCGTAATGAGTCTTCAATGAAATTTCTGTTAAAATAAACTTTATTAATTCCAAGCTGAAGCTAATCAAGTTTAAATCCTTTTATTTTTAATACAATATAGAAATATAGACATAATTTAACTTTCCTGAGAGTTTATGTCAGCTGCGAAAAAGTCGATTGCAAATTACATATGCAATTTTGTTCACGTTCCATGCAGTTAATCCGTAACTAATCTCCGCAAATTTAAAACTCTCTTTCCTTATAATTACGGGAATTAAATCTGCACGGCGCAATTGCAGTGCGTGCTTGAAATTCAAATATTCTCGTGCTGAAATATTCATTAGTTGTTCGAGGGTACATATATTCGCTTAGGCATAATCGATGATATCGTCTTATCATAGATTATACTTTCTTTTTTGCAAGGGCATTCAACACATCGTAGCGTCAATCGTGTTGCCCTATCTCGATACATTATTCACGAGAGAGCTCGTTTGCATGCGAGATGTCGAACAAAATTTGTAAGATCGTAAGGAGGCCGGAAACTGCATCAGTGGGAACGAGGAGCTGCGTTATGGGAAATGTTGGACTCATCTTCTCGTAAATGTCAATCGATCCCATCTGCTATAATAAGCAACAGTAACTTTCTCAGAAGACGCGTGCAGAACTAACTCGATATAAAAGCAAAGTTCTTCTCGCGTTTATCCTCGTTGCCGTTTTAAGCTCATATAACGCATATCCCCGACATCTCGCTTATGAATTTTACGAGCATCGATAAAATTCTCTATTTTAATCTCTTCTGTGTGTCGTGATCAGATTTTAATGGAGCAAACAGATGCGGAGTGCAAATAGCGGCAGTTAGATGAAACGAGGAAATGAAGATTTCTATATAACGATGATATATATCATCGAGCTTATAGTCTCAATTGTGCAATACAGAAGCTTAATGGACAATTATTAGGAATAGATTGCACTAATTTATGGATTAACTACATAATTCTAGTTTAATTACACTAGTTTACAAGATATTCTGCAAGAACATATGAACATTGTTTCATAGGATAATTTTCGATGCTAAGCTCGAATCTTAGAAATATTTCCATCAGATTTATTTGCTCGGATTTTTGAGATATAAAAAAAATGTTCTCAATGTATAATAAAGTTTTTATTGAAATTAAAAAACAAAAAAATACTAAGTATGTAATTTCTGTTTTTTTTTTACTTTTTTGACTTTCTGTTTCACGTTAATTGAAGCTATAATAAAGTATTAACAATAGTTGCCTAACATATTTTCGTCCCAATATCTCTGATATTTTTGAACTCCTGACATTTTTGAAATCCTGATGGAAACGTTTTATCTTGCTCATCACTTGTCGTATTCAAAGTATTCGGAAAAAATTATCTGTTATAATATTGTTTTGAAAATTGACTATTATATCTTAAAAAAAAATCGATCTAAAGAATTTTTTCTGGTTTAATTCGAACTCAGTATCTCTCAAAAATATGTTTAAAAAGATTACTTTTCTTGCATTAAAAATGATTAAAAACTTGTAAACTAGTGTTATCTTTATAAAAATTGTAATGTTATGTATAATCTCTCTATTTCATTAGAATTATTTTAATTCAACTTATTCTCGTAAAGCTCCAAGTAACTTGAAATACATGTAACATGTTATGTTATTAATTTTAATCCTTTTATTATATTTTTGCGGAATGGCATTTTCTCTCCTTGTAATGTAATTTTACGCTGGCTTCTCGCTTCCCTTTTTACCAAGTCTCGAAATAATCAAGTAGACCAAATCATGATAAAATTACTGCTAGGCACAAATAGAAGCAGCGAGGGCAAAAAAGTTTTAACCACGAAATTTAATCCCATTTTGGATAATGTAATCTCTCTCGAGTGAGCGTGTGCAACGTTTTTCCATTTCTCCTTTTAGCGATTCTATATCGATCATCATATAACCCGTTCTTGCTGTATACTGCAAGACTAGATAGTAGTAGACTAGCGAACGAGCGACGTCGTCATAAATCTCGCAACTAACGTCCAACATTTCTATGTTATCCACTTGGCAGCCGGAATCGAACTCGCGGCGACCATAATCATAAATAAATCGCCGCCGTCGCTTTTATCGAAAGTCACAACACTCGCGCGGCGATTCTCAGCATGGGAACATAAATCGCGTCCAGAACGAAGCAACTGCCAGCCAATCCTACATATCCTGCTGCAGGAGATGCGGAAAGTAGCCGGAGAGATCGTATAAAAGAGGATGATATCGCGACAGTGATCTATGCATTGCCGTATGTAACACTGTGCTAAATCAACAACTCGCAAAGGCCGCCTTCCGATAAGGATAAATACACTAGATATAAATCAAATTAAAATATTCGCGTGTTTTTCTGAAATTAAATTCAATAGCGATGCTTGAAAAAGTAAACTTACATCAAAGTATTTATATTTATACATAACATTTACAATATTTTTAATTGACTTAGAAACGATTCAATCATTACACACAGCGTAATCTAATATAGAAAATGTTCACTTAACGCGAGTTTAAATTTTATTAAAAATTGATATCTGTAAAGTGACTCAGTAATGTATACAGAATATTTTGAAATATTCAATTTCGCAATATGTGAATTTTTCAATTTATTTTTAGAACAAAACTCGAACTAGAATTATATTAAACTGTCAAAAACATGACATCATAAAAAGAGAAATTATTGAGAGAAACTTGACAACTTGTAATAGAATTGTCGAAGCTGAATTTAATCGATCTCGGTTAACATGATATTCAAGAACGGTTGGGTCGGTACGTTTCGCTAATATAAATATTAGCTCCTCTTCTTGCGATTATTCCGAGTCAAATGCAATCGATATTATTTGTCCCAAAATCTATAAATAATTCATAGTTGGGTGGATAACATGCTTTAGAAGAGAGAATCGTGTAATCACAGAAAAAATTCAATCAACATCTTGTGTGCAATCAAAGGATCAAGAGGAAACTAGGATATTTTTACCAAAGTGTGCAATAGAGTCAGCAGTGAATTATTTATTACCAACTCTTTCGCTTTTAACTCCCACAATTTTAGATACTTTTCTCACTTATGCAGAAACATATTCTAGTTTTCGATGTTCTTGTTAACGCGCGTTTTAAAAAACAAATATAATTAATCAGAAGAAAATCGTGAAGTCGAAAGGAAGGTAATGCAAACTTAGTCTTTTCGTTTATTTTCCTATACAGACATCGAAACCCACAACAAAAATTTCTCGAAAACACCTGAAAAATTCACAAACACCTAAAAGCTTCTGATAAAAATATCAAATTTTTTTTTCTCTTAAAACAAATACTCATCTCTGAAAGTAATTTCACTCGAATAGCATTCAATTCAATCACTAATTGTTGCTAGTCAGATTGATGTTAGTTCATTAGTCCTAATAGACTTTAATGGAAACCGCGAAAGCCTTGAAGATTGCAATCGCGTAGATTGACGATTCGCAATGCATTTGTGTATTAAATAAATGCGATGTAACAATGCAGTCTCTCTCATCGTAGTCACGATAGTTTCGCATATGTATGCCATCACAATTTATGTAATTTCCAATTTTCGTGTCATCATTGCCATCGTTGTTTTATTGATGTTGTATTGATGTACAGTAAATTACGGATCGTAGGTACGCGCATTTACGTCGTATGTAATATCGCCTGCTGGGAAGTTGCTTTATTAACATCCAACACGTATGCTAGGATGCGTATATTCTGTCATCAGCTTTTGGAACGCCACGTGGATACATGCGACCTTTAATAACAAAATAGTATAGGGACAAGATATGAGATTAACAATGACAAGTCGGTTAGCCACAAATTCGATGATCTGTAATGCGCTTAGTGTATCAAAGTTGTGTGCATTAGTGAGATAACGCAAAGATTCAATTATAATCCATGTGATTTTTCTTGTACTAATCAAGTATTTGTGAGGCCGAATCAAATCGAATCGAATATTTGATATATTCGAAAAGGAATCAAATTGAATTTAAAATTTTCCCGAATTTATATTAAAATGAAGCAAATAAAATCGAATTCGAAATCGAATTATCGAAGATGCGAAATTTCGAACTTATTCAGTTTTGAATTTCTCAGATTCGGAAACGAATCGAATCGAATGCATTATGATTCGATTCAAATAATAAAAGAATTATAATAATAATAATGTATATAATAATATATATAATATATATAATAATTATATATATAAATTATATGTGTACATAAAAATTTTAATTTTCCTGCGAATAGTTTACATTTAATTCGATTCGAGCAGGAAAATTAAAATTTTTTTAATACAAAAATCTGTAAGAAATATTGTTACCGTAAACATCTTTTATTGAAAAATAATTACAAATTAATATATAGTATTCTATACGATAATTTGACTTCTGAAAACACACTTAGTTGAACTTCCGACAATTCGATTATATATAATCACTTGGGAGCAGAGAATAACTGATTCTTTCGTTGATGCTAAGATATTTTCGCAATTTCCGATGCGATCGATACAGTGAGAAATACTCGATCGCGCAAGCACTATTTGTGATTCCCATCACGGCGCACGGTATCGGTTTCCGTTTGTGATTCCCATCTAAACGCGGATATAATATAAATCTTTTTCTCGCGCGTCCAGGCGGAAAGAATACGGTCGCGAACGTGGCTGTCAATAAAAGTGCTCAGAATTAAAATTTAACTCTGCTGAGGAATTTAAATCTGGTAATTACCCGGATTCCAATTGATTGTCCGATTTTAAATCAAAACAACTGTATATGTAGAAATCGTTATGCGCGTTTTCTTACAGTTTATTCCGACACGTTTCATATTCCGGACATGTGCGATAATTATACATTGTTTAATCTTGGTAATACACTTCGTATAAGACGCAATTTTCATTTCCAGATGTCGTGATTTCTTATTTTTGATAAAAATATATTTGTAAGTTTCAAGAAATCTTGTTAAATTGCACTTGCGTTGAAAAAAGATGATTATTTTGCGGGATATTAATGGAAGTGTTACAGTATGATCAAGTGAACATGCAATCGCATTCTGTAGTAAATTCGTTCCTGTTAAATCTTTAAGTTACTATACGCAAAAGCTTGCATAGTTATAGCATAGTTATAGTAACATTAGCGGTTAGCTATATCTACGTAATATCGTTATTGAAAATTCCATGTAACATTGTTAATCTTTAACGTATGTGT
>Ga0157363_1000542_pt1:5000-29032 | contig 29032 bp, 5 predicted proteins | sample AttsexASBM1_FD_111477 | JGI IMG/M metagenome (GOLD analysis project Ga0157363, IMG submission 111477) | Fungus gardens microbial communities from leaf cutter ant in Ribeirão Preto, State of São Paulo, Brazil - Atta sexdens ASBM1 | ecosystem: Host-associated > Fungi > Mycelium >... | reverse complement strand
TTGGGTAGCATATATATTTCTTTATATATAACAATAACGATATTTGTTATATATATATATATGTAGTATTGAGAAATATATATATTGATATAATCGCTCCAATTATTGTGAATTTAGACTCTTAATTGCCCGTGTTTTCATTTATTGTTTATATATAATTTTTATCTCAAGAGCCCAACTTTAATTATTCTTGTGTTCTGTTAATTATAAAAACTTTTTTATCATTTCTAGCAGGCGTCGCTTATTCGCTGTATATTATGATGTTATACGTGTATAATCAAATTGATTTCTGCGCTCTGATAATCATGTGTTGTTTGCCGTTTCTTTTTAAATTATTTATCAATGTCGCGAGTCCAAGTTTATAGCATCATATATGTATTATGTATATATGTATGTTGTTATTATCTGAGAAATTGTATAAACACGGATATCAATGTCAATGGACTTGCAGGCTTTCATCTATGATTATTTCTAAAATTAATTACTGTTACTCAGTCTAATTATCCAAATGCATAATGGCAACTTAAGCACTTTGTGTTTAGACTGACGCATCATTTGACACTCATACCAAATACGTACGTTTATTACACTGTGCCACATAGATTTAGATTACAAATCAGACAAGATGATCCTTGAACAATGAATTCAATTGGATGCATTAGTGTGCACTTTGATGCGCATCAAAGTCGTTATACATGGATTTAACATTAACACAAATGAAATGCAAACATAGTCGAAGAATTCTGTATGGAGCATAGAAATTTCACAAGCCAAATATTTGGCACGTGGAATTCCAGATTTGAGAAATAAATATTGAAACTTATGTGATTTTTAAGAAATGTACATATAAGATAGAAAGTAAACACGCGGGCTGTGAAGACCAAATAACATGGCAATAATACACGTTAATAAAGAACTTGTACAATTATTGAATATAGATATTTTAATGGAGGAATTTATTTGCGAAAACAGCGCTTCAGGAATGTGCTTCGCAGTTTTAACTCGATAATAAAATTCATTTATATTTATATTTATTAATTGTACAGGCGTAATACATGTTACATTTACATGTACATTTGTATGTATATATACAAAAAATCAATCTGATATTTATTATTCTTTTCCTTTCCAGTGGTGTTGGTACTCCAAAAAATTACAAGTCTCTGTCCATGAATGCAAATATTTTGATTTATGACATACATATTTTATCCAGCACAATATTAAGGATTTCGTAGTTTAAAATATTTAAACTATATTTATATTAAATATGCATCTTTCGTCAATCTGTGTATATCTTTAATATGCACTAGTGCGCATTGAGTGCATTTAATCGAATTTGTTTTTTATTGCTGAAAACGAATATATTATTGAAATTGCTTTGTCATTCTATAATTCTTTTTAGTCGTTCTTATTTGTTATAAACAAATTTTTTTTAATTCGATAAAAGGATTTTACGGAAAGATGTCACGGATTTAAATTTTGTTCTTTTAATTTATTTATATTATGTAACTTTTTGTATATTTTTGAGCTATTTAACTCAAAATTACTAAAACAATATACTATTTTGGTATTTTTAAGTCTAATTTTTTATTTAGAATAATTTCATTAACGGATTTCCTTTTAGCGATAAAAAATCTATAAGAATTAAACAATGATTTGTCATGCAAAAAAGCTCTGAGAATAAATTAATAAGAAAGAGATATAAGTTACTAATAAGAGCTAACGCTGATATCGATGCGTATAATGATTGTATTAGTGAATTAAATAAAAAAATGAATTGTAGATCGTTTTGACCATAATTTTTACTCCTTTTCAATACAAATTAAAACATATAAGCATATAAAATAAATTTAATATGAATAAATTTTATTATATTTATATATTTATAATATTAGGTGTAGTAAAAAGAAATCCATTATTTTTGCATGAAATTGAATGGAAAAATAATGGATTTCTTTTTACTACAGCTAATATAAACGCTGAGATAAATATTGTTAGAATGAAGTACATATTTATTAAAAAAGAGATAAAATAATTAAGAAGCATCAAGTTAAGACAACTAATAATGTCACTATAGATGAAGTCAAGAAACTGCGATTCATTTTGTAAATTTTACATAATCATGTAAATCACATAATCCGTGATTTTTTAATGTCGCTTCAGAGATCAATCTTTTATCATTAATGTAGTTCTTCGTTCAAAATTCAAATATTATCCCAGTAAATTCGTGTAATAATTTATCTGTTATCTGTGATTACCGAGAATTGGTTAGTATTTCTGTTAATGTGATTTTTGAAACAGTCAACAATATTAATCTCACTTTAATCATATCGGTTTATTTTCTCGTTGACTCTCATTAATAACTTATATATCTTTCTACAAATATTTTGTCTGGTTTGTGGTCTAAAAAAAAAATTTAAATTTGTCAGTGCAATAATATTTAAATAAATTCCTGCTGTTAAATAAATTCGCTTTTAATTATGCACATCTACTTGCATCTTATATTTGTAAAATCGATGCATTTACGTTTAATTTTATTGTGCAACATATTATGTCCATATTTTTTTATCTGATTCATATATTATGTCGTAAAAATTTCAAAAGGCTCGCAGGCGTTAAATTTCACTAATTCTCGGATGGTTCCTTTCCAAAAGATGTTTTATGTTACACTGTAAAGAACGTTTTGTGTTGAATGCAACCTTCTTACGATCTATGCAGGCGACCGCTCATCTGCTTAGGATCTATCATAACTGACGTATGTTACCAAGTTCACGAAAATGCTTTCATTAAATATATTTACTCAATTTAATATTTACTCAATTAGGTCAATTAAAAAATATTGTGTAGTTTAGTAGAAAAAACAATTTTGCTCTCTTGCAATTGTTATAAGGATTTTTAATATGCTTGATTCTTGCCTTTAATTTCTTTATGTAAACAAAATATATTGAAAAATTTTACAATAGTTGCAAAATGTTTTCTTTGTTAAACGTAGCCATTGAAGATCTGTCTTTCAATGTATTTTTTAAAGATAGGAAACGCGTCAGTGAAGTAAAATAAAATTATCCATAAATATTAACCATAAGTTACATACGCAGTAAGTATGTATGGATTAATTGAGTCGATAATGAATATCGCTGTCTTAAGAATGCTATATATATACATACATACATCATAATAAACACACACATATACATGCACGCGTGTGCACGTATATTTAATATATATATATATATATATATATATATATATATATATATATATATTTTCTTACAATTATAAAAACACAAAAAAAAACATATATAAATACGTGTGTATATATATATATAATATATATATATATATATATATATATATATATATATATATATATATATATATATAAATACTTTCTTACAATTATGCAAAATCAGAACAGAACGTATTAACATTCCAAGTTAATCTTTTCGGCAATGATCATCACTCAAAATCAGAACAGAATGTATTAACATTCCAAGTTAATCTTTTCGGCAATGATCATCACTCAAAATCAGAACAGAATGTATTAACATTCCAAGTTAATCTTTTCGGTAATGATCATCACTCAAAAAAAAAATCAAAATAATGTATTATAATATACTATTTATAATATACTACTTTTAGATTCACAAAAAGATTTCTAAATAGAAGCTGTGGAGTAATATTAAGTAATATTAAAAAAGTTCTATTTAAGTATTCAAGTACTAAAATAGGTTTAATAAGGTTGAAATTGAAAGAGATTCAATGTAGAAAATTTCGATTATTCATTTTAAATCATCACTTTTGCAATAAGATGCGCTAAAAATATCAATGATGCGAAGCCCACACATATATATAAGAACAGAAATATTCGCTTTTGCGTGTTATGATTGCTATGGTTTTTTTTCTACATCGTCTTTGGAATAATTCATCATGATTCATGTCTTTGATGACTCATCTCCTCTTTTTTTTGTTTGTCATATATCGTTATGTCATATATTCGTATGTCATATATTCGTTAGTCCGACGAAGACCGATTAACGAAGAAATGAAAGGGATGCTATCGGAAATTATCGGAAGTTTATATGGTATCCAGATAACATACACGGAAACGATATATCTAGAGGTCAGATTTTTCTCGGCAGTCAACTGCATACGTCTGTATTTAATAGTATAAATAGTGATTCAACGCGTTCAGTGTTTAGTATATAAGAAGTATCTGATACGATATGATCGCGCGAAGAGACAATTTTAGTCTGAACATTTCTAAATATCTTCTTCAAGAATATTTGCAGTTCGCATCGTGTTTTTATCTCATTTTTTGTTATAAAATGCTACAATAATCACCAAAGAAAAGAATATTTCTCTGCGTCGGTGAAGGAACAACAACATCGGCAGGTAGTTTCCGAAATCCGGATTACTTTCTTTGCTGTATATCGAGTGCAGAAAAGGGTGAATAAAACAACTTCGAATAAACGATATATCATTTACATCATTACGAGAAATACGGTACCCTATAATATATGAATAATTTATCGAAAGGACATTAAATAACACAATGATATTAAATTTTGCGGAGGGAAGGAGAGAAATACGAGACGCTTAAGCGAGACATGAAATGCAAAGAATCTTGTTATCGTTAGAAATGATGAGCCTACTGCATCGCCCATGATGAATCTCAAGTTACATCAAGTTGCAAATTCATTTGTGATGCGTCACGTGAAACGAAAAATTATTGTGAGAAAACGTTCGCGAGCAAAAATTTAAAATTTCTTGTTTAAAAATTTAAAAGTTTGTTTAACGAAATTTGCAATGCAAACTTTCGGATAATATAGATGCATTTCAAAATTTTATTGGAAAAAATAAAAGATACATATCCTTCTCTAGGTGCATTTTTTGGTATACCAAAAAGGTAACATCTAAGAACGCTTACTTAGACAAATCCAAAAAAGTTTAAAAAAAAAATGCAAATATTGTAAATGAAGTAAAGAAGTTTTTTGTGAAAAAAGAAAAGAAAAAGAAAAAAAAATGAAAAATGAATACAGCATTCAACATTCCCTGAACGATTCCACTCGAGATATAATAAAATTTCTTGAAAAGGACCTTGTTTATTGCTATAACTTATCTCTTCTCAGGTATAAAATCCTCGGGTATAAAAACTTCCAAGATAGAAAATTTACTTTCCGTTCTCCAATTTTCACAATTAGAATTCTATTCATCCTTTTGAAAGTTAATTTAGAAAATATTCGACAAGCGATCAGTGAGATTAGTGAGAAATGAACAGAAATAAAGCGTCCTGCATCGGTGTATGACACATTCTGGATATCTACCTACAATAATAATTGAAAGTAGAGGAAGGGGACAGTCATGATAAACAGAAGACGATCGCGGCAGCATATCTTGCGGTCTCCTTAGCGCGGTCTTTCATCGGTTACTTCATTGGTCAATCGTCGAACTGATTAGGCACGTACGAACTCGCTAGCTCTTTTCCTGGTAGCTCAATTCCTTCATGTCCCTTTGGGCTGTGAGTATAAACCGCTGTGCTCGAGAATAAGGATTATTACGCTTGCTCTGTGATTTCTGAGCTTGAGTGGGGAGAAATTTGCTTATCCAAAAGAGAATTATCAGTGACAAATTATTTTAGCCGTGCGGGTAATGGCTGAATACAAGGAGCAGGCTACTTATATGTTTAACAACTTCGAGTTGAAGAGATGGCTTCACGGAGACGAAAATCGTCGTCGTATGCTGCTAGTCAAGGTGCGAATTTTTGTTTATTGCCGATTTTATGTAGTAAATTTTTATAGCGAGATTATAAGACGTGTATTAATCTAACCTATTATGAAATGTTGACATTGTCGACAAACAACTTTAATACAATTTATACACTTTACAGTCTCTCCATCAACATTGTGCATTTTTGTTTTGTTGTGAATTATTCTCTTCTCAGCTTCAGCTTGTGTTCAGAAAGTGATATTGTAAAAATTTATTCTACTTGGCGGTAGACAATTTCGGATGCAATTTCGAACATGTATGGAATATGCTGAAATATCTAATTACAAAATAATTATTTCAGCTAAAGAATGATTTGCGGAATCTGGGATTATCGAAGCGGGCGACACGAGCAGGACTCGTTCAGCTTGCAATGAAGCCATGCGTGATTCTAAAACGACTGTCGGTTTCCTGTTACAGGTAAGTTCTGTTCGGTTTTCTGTTCGGTTTTCTATAAAGCCGTGTAAATACATTAACAGTGAGAACACATAGCGAATGCGAATAACGGACATTTATATTTCTATTTGTAAGCTTGTTGCTTTTTTTTTATTACACAGAGCGTTTGATCAGATTCAGTATTCGCAGCATAAAGTGTTTAACTTGTGCTATTTGTTGAAGCAATAACGAACTTTCGTATTCGGTGTTCGTTCGTAAATGTATATCCAATTTAACATAAATGTTGTATCAGAGTATGGACTGTAAATCATATTTGTAGTTACATTTCATTCACAATTTATGACATGTTAGTTTTGCATAAAATGAGAAAGGAATTATTTCTGCTGAGAAAAATATGGTAGTGATTTCGATTTTTTTACACGAGACGCGAATAATAACAAGATGTAGCAATTGTTAATTATTAGGAGTTAATTATTAGTTAATTATTGTGAATTAATTTAATTATAATTTGAAAATATTTTGTGACTGAAGTATTTTATGTTTTTCAAACTAGAGTACAAAAATCGTAAATGAAACCGTATCTCTCGAATCCTTCTACATTCTTCTCATTTATTAGTAGGATTTTCACATGGGAATTATTTTTCTAAATTACAAAACTATTGTTAATATTTTTTATTTAATATTTATTTTTTTATGTGTGTATTATTAGGATGCATCTAGACTATCTAGTCTTCTTACAATCCCCTGTATGGATTTCTGACTTTTTTATCGGGTCACAATATAATGCGTTACTAGACTATCTAGTCGAACATCAAGCCGCGAACCGAGCCTGTGTCCACATTCAAAGATTTTACATCCACATTATCGAAACAAATATATTATAGATTAATATCATTGATTAAAATCATTGATTATGAATAAATTGAATATAGATTAGATGTAGGCTCGCGATTCGATGTTCGGCTTAATATTGATCTGAACGCATGCTCCTTATATGCTTTTAGAATTATAGAAATTTAGAATTTTACAAATTTGTTTCTTCACATAAAACGTTTAAGATATAATTTTTATAAAACACGCGAGACATAATATATATTATGCTGTAAATATACATATCTTGTGTTTTATAAAAATGATGATAGATTTAAAAAAGATATATACATACATATATAATATCATTTTTAAATTAAGATTTATTTTGAGAAAAACATTTATGGAAAAATGTGAGTCAGTACATAGAAAGGATTCTTTACAGATAGTTTTTCAAATATTCTTGGCATGTACATGCATAGTAACAAATTAATTTAAATGTTATCATGCAAGCTTTGGCATTATCTTGCTTTAAAAAAAAATACTTTAACATTTTTTACATGTATATTCTATTTTTTTCACATTTAATTTATTATAGGTAAAATTTTTGAATTTTCGAAGCGTTTAGAGTTTCAAACAGGGATCCGGACTGAAAAGTTTTTTTCGATTCGGTTTCGGTTTCGATTTAATAAAATATCAAATAAATGTTCCGATTTTAGTTTCGGGTTTTTTTTACCAGTAAAGAAAACCGAAACCGTAAAAATTACGGTTTTTAATGGTTTTTTTTCTAACTTCCTTGCTTTATTTTATTTTATTATTCTTTAAATTTGTTTTATTAAGAAGAAGAAAGGGAAGATGAAGGAGAAAGAGAGAGGGAGAAGGAGAGGGAGAAAGAGAGAGAGTGTTCACTCGTTTAATCTAGAGTATGGTCAACGCGATGCTGCAAACGCTTTGAAGCGTTTTTTAATTGGTCAGTTTGTAAAATTCTTTCTTCTAATTGGTCCATCAAATACTTCAAAGCATTTGTAGCGAGACTTCGACCATAGCCTTAGAGAGTCTAGTCGAAAAGAGGCGTCAATTGATCGTGACTTTGAATAAAAATTATATAAACATTATTTTAAGTATATTTCTCTCAGTTTTTTTTTACAACTTATTTGATTCTTATGGATAGATCTCACTTACATGAAGTTTACATATGTATTCTTGAATTTCATGATTTAGAATAAATTCTTGCAACATGTTGACGAGGAAGATCTAAATAAAAGAAATACTATATCTTAAAAAGGTTTACATTAAATATGTCTCGCGATCCCGCCAGATTTCTTATATCATATAAGACGTTGATATTTACATTCTGATTATTAAGAGAGCTGGCGATGGTAATATTGGATTGAATATTGATGATTTGAACGAAGGAACGGGCAGAACAAAGATTAAGAACAAGAATAAAGATTAAAAATTAAGAACTGAAAAAAGAATCGAAAAAGAAAAAAACCATAAAAACTCTAACTGTAAATTCATAAAATTTTGCCAGTTTGGTTTCGGTATTATAGACAAAATTTAAATATGGTTTCAGTTCACTAAAAGAAAAGTGTTCCGAAATGGTTTTCAGTTCCGATTTCGGTTCGGTCCTTGGTTTCAAAGATAGATGCGTACTTTCAAGTCAAGGAAGAGGTCCTTAGTTGTATGCGATGAAAGAATTCACTCTCACCACTATAACTTTTTGCTTTAGTTTTTATGTCACTTTGCCCTCCTTCCTCATGTTTATGTGAGTCCCAATTCTCAGAGACCACGATGATCTCAAGTGTTTCAAGGGTTGAAGAAATATCGACAGTTTGAACGGAACTGTTGTATTGACTAGACATTCGTTGCTTCTTCACTGTTGTCGTAGGATCGAGTAAATTAAAGTTTCCACGACGATATTATTTGTATTTGAAGGTGCGATTGATAATAGAAAGAAATGTTTAATAACAATTGGTGTGAAATGCTACGGAATATTTCTAAATATGGATAATTGTTTAGCGTTGTTAATTCTAATAGCATATTATCATTCATTCATTATTATCCGGAGGGTAGCCATTGAGTCTGCATAATAATTAAAGGTATCTACATTAATAAATTAGATCTGTATTCAGAAACGCTTTTACGATGTTAGTGTATATTTGGTACATAATTCACGTTATTATACAATTTCATACATAAACACATATTTATCAATAAAAGTGGGTTCTGAATGACAGGCCATAAAGTTTAAGATAAATAGCGATGTAATTTTAATACATGTTTACATAAAGTTTAGTTAGAATCTATTTTTTCTGTTTCACGGAAAAAATGCTTTTACTAAAGTATCTAAAAAATTTAGCTACATATTGATTTGAAAATATAAAATTTTATTGCATTATCGGTAAAATAATTATGTAGGACGCTCAAGTTTATTGCTAAAAGTTGTTAAACTTTCTTACAGCATTACTTCTCATACTTTTCTATATAATTATTTTGAAGTTTCAACAAAATTATTTTCATCTGTATTTAATAAAATTTTTTTAGATATTTCAGTAAACATTCTTTCCGTGTTACCATTTCCTTAAGGAAACGAGAAGGATCTTCGGACAATTTTTGAACTATTTTTTAATAAAATAACGATTTATTTAAAAGCAGTAGCGACTAAATTTGACACTATAGATTTAACAGTGTTCGTAAGTATATAATTATACAGTGCCCGGGAAATTTAGATAAAGCGTGTAGATAGAGAAGATTAAATTGGCAATGAGTTGAAAGCAAATTACTGACAATGAGTGCTGTACATTTTGCAATCCTTGTAAATTACGAGAAATCAATCACTATAGATCATCGAATGAGCGCATGTTCGCCCAACCTACCGCTAAATACAAGCGCACGGCGTGATACGACCACCTAGCATGGGGAATTGTTTTCTTTCATTGTTCATGCATAATTATTGCTGTCTGTAATAAATGTAAACAATTCCTCGTTTAGTAGTCATGATCTATGAATGTATGTACATTCAACAGGAACCCGGGCGAATACACATTTATTCGACGATCTTTAGAATTAATTTGTCGTAAATTATTGCGAAAATTACAAAATAATATAGGCCATTTAAATTCATTCTACAAACACATATCAAAACCAGCTACCTTGTATATATTTGTTTTTATATGAAAAATTTTTTTAAATAGTAAATAATGAAAGATGCGAATTGGAATGGATGCATTTAAGAATAGATACATTTAAGGATATCCTGTGCATAGCACAGTATTATATAATAAATGATCAAAAACGAATAGGCGTGCTTCTTTATCGAAGATTGATATATTGCAAACTTAATTGACGAATTAATGGATTTTGATTTTTAAGTGCATCTCGCAAATCTCTCGATTCTACATGTAAGAATAACGCAAACAAATTCGAATTGGAAATAAGTTTTTTGCATAGATTTTATTGTCAATAGTAAATCTTCGTACTAGTAATTTTATTATTATGAAATCTTAATAAGACATACTGTTAAATTCATGATATTAAATTATATTCAATTACATTTTAAATCATTTCTATCGATCAGAGCTTTTATTCAATATTTAGTTAATTTAATTAAAACAATGGAGTAATAAAATTGTTAAACAATTTAACAATTTTAAAACATAATAAATTAAAACATATAAATAATATGGTTTAATAATAGTAAATTAATAATAATAAAGTAAAAGAAGTGAAACAATAACTTTTAATATTCGATAAACAGAAACATATGTTTGTATTAAATGTCAATATTAAAAGTTATTGTTTGGCTCGTAGCTTTTCTACTTTAATATTATTTACTAAGTGCATACGCTAATATGGGTGTTGGTTATTTTGAAATTAACCACAGCAGTGGTTTATATTATACATAGGTACATAAAAGATTTATATTATACATAGGTACATAAAAGAGGAATAACTTTGCTTCTTTAATATCTAGCAGGGTGACTATGATGATTATGATATTTATTATAAGAAAACATGAAATGCTAATTAACCAGATAAAAGAGAAAAATATAAGGAAATATAAGGTAAATGTTGAGATGGAGGGAGCCAATGTCGATGACATATGTTGTTAAAACATGTCATGATTCTGAGTGACTTCTAATAGGTTTTAGCCATCGCTCGTTATTTGTTAAGTTATTATTAGTCAAAGTTAGTAATTATTGCCTGCTTATGAAGAATCAGGAAACTTTAAATAGGGAGAAAAATATAAGTGGATGAATTCAAGAAATACAACTTTTTTCACGCGAAGCGACTTTCACCCTCCTATCAAGGGACGTGCGACTTTTCGCGTGACGCAACTTTCACTATACCTCCCCTCCCCCTTTATCAAAGTTATCCCTCGCTTCGCACGTCCTTTGACAGGAGGGTGAAAGTCTTCCCTCTTGGCAGGGGAAGAGGTGAGATGAGAATCGAATTCGGATAGAAAGTCGTGTATCTCTATGTGTTACTATATAAAAATAAAAATTATATCAGAAAACAACGTTTTCGTCGGCGCTGGCTTTCTTTATATTGCATAACAAGCGACGGCTGTCGCTAAACTGTTGGAAATCATTCAGGGTCATGACAACATATGTCATTGACTGGTTCCCTCTCAACATTTATCTTATATTTTTCTGTCTTTTATCTCGTTAATTAGCATTTCATATTTTCAATTTACCAAATATAATATTAAATTTGAAAGAAAATAAAAATGTTGAATAAGATTAAAAAGCCGAAGCAAAAAAAAATTTCTTTCTCTGAAACTAACTAGTCTCGAGTTCTAGCGAATATTAGATTCGCTGCAATGATGCATAAATCTCGTTGTTTCAGCGATATTCGATTCGTCCGACATACTACTACGCGCAGAAAGATAATACACGGTACAGAGCAATTATGTCCTCCAACCGCATAATTTCCTTTAACGGCGGAGAGTACCATCGATTCGTTCGCGCATTGTATTCATGAATTCGACGTTGGAAGGTAGGTACGAATAAAAAAAAGGTCTTGCGAAGTAAAAGAATTTCCTTGTAAAAATAGTCAGTGTTGCTATATTCTGTCGCCCCTCGGAGAACAACACTGCGACGTTCGGTCGCACTATAGCATGCGTTCACGGGAAAGTATCTATCTTTGACGTGATATTCGCGTCATGAGAAAATCCGAAATCAAATGATTCTCGTTCTTTGATGCATTATGGAATGTAAAATTCCCAAGAAATCCATGAATGATTTGAAGTTGCTGGCTGAAACGTCCAAGACCAAACGCAATGGTGACGCTAAAGAAAAAAATAGTCTTCAAAGCGAAGTATCGTTTTCAAGTATTCCTTTGCTAACAGATGATTTGTAAAAATCTTTCTCATCCATTCCAAAACTTCCTTTGATCGAACGTGATTCAATCAGGCGCGATCGTGTGCGTGCAAGTAATAATCGTTATTCATCTTCCAAAATGATAATTAATAAATTTCTAGGATCAATGTGCATGAGTATCTGCTCTAAAATAAAGAAGTTCTTTGTTATTTAATGTAGTTAGTATATTGTTAATTAAATTAATATTAATTAAATAATATTAATACAATCAATTAATGCTTATATTCGAACAAACACAGGATGACAATATGAAAATTAATTTATTTAAATCAACATAATTATAAACGCAGACGTTTCGATCCTGTTTCGGATCCTTATCAATGCATAATATTGTAAAGTAAATTATTAACAAAATGCAGTTTACAAACAATTTACATGGAGCATTAATAAGGATCCGAAGTAGGTTCGAATAGGTATTAATTGATTGTACTGATTTATCTCAACCGAGCTTTAATAATTAATTAAAATTTATTATGCTTCAGCATATTTACAGCCAAGAAGGGGACTTGGTTTACATAAATTCTTAACTCATTCATACATCCATACCTCGTCCACAAACGCACATATATTATAAAAATTATTGCTTATTCCTTTACTTTCCTATTTTTTTTATTAAACCCTCTGACTTTGCTTCTTTACCTACTTTATTTCATTTTATTTCTTTTCGCTTTATCTGCTTTTCTCTCTTTATATCTACTTTTAATGTTATATACTCTCGTTCAATACATACATACATATCTATGTCACAGTCTTGTCACCGTCTATCATTATTAACCGAGCTTTAATTTATTAATTATATTGTAAATAATATTAATTTGCACATATTGCGCAGCAGAACTGATTCGTTTCTTAAACAAAGTGTGTATATGTATATATATATATATATATATATATATATATATATTGCTATTTCAATCATTTATCTACGATATGTGAAGATATAATGAAATAAATCAATAATTAAAAGTGCCTTAATAAATAAGTGCCTAATAAGAACCAACTGAATGTGTGCGCATTAATTTATTCTATATTAAATCTATTTATCTATTTATTAATCTGCTTTGACCCCCACGGTTAGGGTCCTATTCAAGTCTCAATATTTGTAGGCCGTTTATAGCCTATAAACATTTATAGCTTATTAATATAGTATTGAATAAATTAATGTTTATATATATATATACTATCCAGTTAGCTATTATTAGCTATTATATATACTTTTAATTATTGATTCAATCTATCTATTATTATTATCTATTTAAGTTAAAATAAATTAATCAATATAAGGACTGTTACACGATTTTCTATGAAGAGACTTTTACCTCACCTCCCTCCTGCTTCGAGATATACGATTTTTCATGCGAACGATTTCATCTCCCAGGTTTTAGCCGTCACTCGTTAAAAATTTATTCGTTAAAAAACTTAACAATCAAAATTGCTAGTTATTTCTCCGCTTTATATGAAAGGTTGAAAGGTTGACTCCAGGCAGGTGGGAGATTTAGGGTGAACCGACTAGGCGAATACAACTTTCTACGTGAGACAAGGTCTATCCTACTTCCCTCCTGTTACGGGACGCACAATTTTTCACAAGCATAAAAAGCATAAAAAGAGTGAAGCGTCTATCTTTCCATAGAAGTTATCACAGGATCCAAATGCACCGCATAATACTGTGATCCTTCTTTTGAATCGGAAAACCACAGGAAATAGAAAAAGAAGCGTAGAAAGTCGTGCGTCCTTGTAATATGCGTTACTATATAAAAACAAAAATTATATAAGAAAATAACGTTTATCAAAGAAAATTTTTATTTTTAAAGCAGAAAATCTATTTTAAAGCAGAAAATTTTTGTTTTATACAATAATAAGAAAAGAGATGTTATTTTTTTAAACTTTTCTTAATAATTTTTTAACGAATACGAACGACTAAAATCTGTTGGAGATTATTCACAATCATGATCTTGACAACATATGTCAAAGTCAAAGTCATAGGAGATCTTCCCTATTCGGTATATTTATCACATTTTTTATTACAATACACTTACAATTATTATATATTTTTGCACATTTTTATGTTTCAGAAAGAAGTTACTGCAATCATCGCATAGTAACTTCGTTCCGATCCACAAGGAAAGGTTGCAAACCAATCACCGAGACAATGTCGAAAACAACAGACTAAAAGATAATTCGCAAGATATTGTTCAACACATATTTGACGCACAAATTCCAAACGCTACTATTGAAACATTGATTAATGCGATAAACGCTAATAAAACGTGTCAAAGTAAGGTTCAAGAGTATGATTTGATCAGAAAAAAATCATCAGATAGCACTAAAGAGGCACAAGATTTTAACCAAAAAGTAGTAACAAATATATCTCATATTGATGTTACATCAACAAATTATAGAGATATTTTTGCAAAAAAATCTGCTATTGAAGCATCACCTAACTTTTCCTCGTCGGAAGATGAATCGCTAAACAAACATATACAAAATGTTGTTCACGAATTTATAAACAAATCATCAGATACAACTGTGTCATTTCAATTGGAGGAACATTCAGACTCTAAAAATAGTATCGATCCCTTGAAAGATGTTTTTAGAGGAGAACATAGAGAAAAGAAAGACTGTGAAATAAGGCAAGAATTTTTTCCAGTAAAAAGCAAACTATTAGATATGTCACGAGAAGATTCCTATAAATCTAAAACTGATAATATCTTTGAAAATAATATTAGCTCAAGCAACGCAATAATTTCAGAATCGAAAACATATGCAAAAGTAAAAGTAATTAATTTCGTAGGTAAGATTCAAAATGTATCTGCTTCAGAAAAATCAGAAAAATCGATTGAACATATCGATACATTGTTACATCAAACGCCCATAAAGGAAGATGTTAATGAAGCAAAAATGTATTTAGAATCTAAAAATTCGCAAACAGAGAATCAACCTATTGAAACAGATTCTAAAACAGTAATTAAAAGAAAGATACGTTCCGAAAGTTTAGATCGAAATATATCGTTGATAAAGAAATCAAAGGAGAATGAAATGAATGTGTCACCAAAAAAAGTAGTAGCAGATAGTACTATCGGAACATCTCACTACGAAATGCTATCCGATAATGAATTAGTTCACACAGCAAATGAAAGAAATGAGGAGAATACGAAATGTATGATAAGAGAAAGAGGAAGTTCTAAATTCCTGAAGCGAATAAGGGAACGATATAGGAAAAAAAATAATATGAAGGTTATGAAGATACGAGCAAAATTTCACGAATGTTTTCGAGGCAATTTCGATACCGACACAAGTGAAAGTGAAGAAGAACGCGAAATTCTGTTGAATTTAAAGAAAAATAAACAACAGTTTGATGATCCATTACATAATAATATAACAGAAGAAAAGGTAGAATATATTTTTGAAAGAAATAAGTTAACACATGATTTATCGGCTAATAATTGGCAGAAAAATATAGACAGCACAATATCAGATAAAATAAGGTCCGATAACTTATACGATTCCACTCTATCCGACAAAGAATACGTTCTGCACGATACTGTAACAGAAAAACAGATAGAAGATAGTGCATCGTTAGATAAATATGCTATGTTAACTAACAATTCGCAGGAAAGTACAGAGAACATAAACTCAGATAATTTATGCGATTCTAGCACATGCGCCGAAAAATTTGATGTAAGCGATGCTACAACAGATGAAGAAATGATATCGATATGTAAACGCATAACTTCTGTTAATGCTTCACAGAAAAATATGGACAGCATATACTCTGATATTTCATGCGATTCCGATGCATGCACCGAAAAATATTCTCCGTCCAATGTTACAATAGACGAGGAAATAGAAGAAACATTGGTTTGTGAACATGGCATGTCAGATAATAATTCTCAGGAAAACGTAAAGAATAAAAAGGACGCAATTTCGAATAAAGTAAAATTTAAGAATTCAAACGATTCCTCTACTTACAAAGAAAAGTATGTTACGAAAGAAAAGAGCATACAAAATGGAGCAACAATATGTAATTATGATATGTCAACTAATAATTCGCAAGAAAATATGGATGTATTGGCTGAAAGATCTGATAACTCAAGCGATTCTTCTAATTGTACCGAGAAGTATTGTGCTACAAATGTTATTATAACAAGAAAGGAAATAAAAAATAAAGCATTGACATGTACAAATGATACGTTAACTAATAATTCGCAGGAAAATATAGAGAACGCAATACTAGCTGAAGCAAAGTCTGATAATTTAGGGAATTCCATTGCAAGAACCAAAAAATGTGATATTACAATAAAAAAGAAGATAAATCATGACGAGTCAATTAATGATGAATCGATATGCATGTTACCTGATAATTCACAGAAAAATATAGAGAGTGCAATATCGCTTGAAGTGATGGCCGATAATTCATGCAATTCCACTGTAAATACCGGAAAATACATTAAACATAATACTATAACAGATGAAAAGAAAGATGGAGCATCATCAATACATAAACACAGTACATCTAATGATTCGCAAGAACATATAGAGAGCACAATACCGGCTGAAGTAAACTTCGATAATTCGTGCGTTTCCATTTCAAATATTGAAAAATATTCTACCCACAATATTGTAACAGACGAAAAGACAGAAGATGGAGCATCAACATATAAATGTGATACACCTGTTAATAATTCACAGGAAAATATAGAAAGTATAATACCGATTGAAGTACAATTCGATAATTCATGCGACTCTGAGTGCGAAATTCATTCCACTGTGAATGTCGAAAAGTGTGACTCTATGCACGATACTGCAAAAGATAAAGTAAAAAATAGAACATCAATATGTAAGCGTAACATGTCAGATAATGAGTCAAAAAATATAGGAAATGTAGTCTCGGCAGAAAAAGAGGGCATACAAAATTCTTCGTCAACTGACACGGAAAACAATAGTAAATGTGATATTAGCGTGAAACATAATATACCGTCCATGATTGAAATAAATTTAGATGAAAATATGAGTATAGAAAATATATATTTAAATAAAAATATAAAGAAGAAAGCAGATACCACTTACAAGGAAGCGGAAGAGGTAAGTGTACAAAATCTGCAAAAAAATCAAGAAATGCGCAATGTCGAAAGTATTGATTTAGCGCAACACAAAAATATGCAAAAAAATGCAACGTCAAATTTGGAATTACTAATCATGTCTACAATTGAATCAACATCATACAAAAAAGACAACCATGACATGTTAGAAAAAAATGTCGAAAATTTATTATTATCAAGTAATGATAACATGGAGAAAGACGAAAAAACAATTGATCAATTTTCAATGATAACATCAAACTCAAAAAAAAATTCTTCGGAAGAAAAAAGTAACGATTCTTTTTCCATATTACCGTCAAATTCATCTAGCAAATCAAATTATAGTGACAATTGCTCATTAGACATTCACTTAACAGATGATGATAACAGTAGTGATATTGAAGTAGAAATAAAAATAAAACCCAAATTGAAATCTCGAGTATCACGGAAATTTTCATTAAAAGCACCTTGGTCTGCAGTAAATACATGTATCAAAAACTTACACACACTTAAGGATAATCCGAGCTTTCTTAATGAACTTTTGCAAATGGATCATAGAACATCTGAAAAGTTTAATCGCAAGATCATAAATATAAAAGAAAAGAAAGACGATACGTCATTAGATAATGTTACTGCCGAGACTGACGAAATCATATGTAATTCTAATCCTACTACTAAAGATGATGAAAATCATTCTCAACAACGAAATTCTCAAGACCGTCCAATTTTAAACGAAGATAAAAATATGATAGCTTATGATGACAAAAAAGAAAAAGATGAATGTACTCAATCTCTTATACAAACGACTCCAATAACTGAAAACAATCCTGACTCAAGTAGGCTTACGTGTGATACATCCAATTTGGAAAAACAATCACAAAAAGTTATCGCAAACGATAAACAGAAAAACAACGAAGAACAAAATTTTCAAGATAAAACAATTTTAGAGGAAACTAAAAATGTGATAGAGCATAATCAGGTTAAAGAAGTTGAAATGTCTGTCGAGAGAAAGACACCGCTGATAACGACTGAAAATAGTCTTGAATCAATTAAAGCTGCATACACGCCTGCAGACACGTCTGATGTAGCAGAACAATTACCACAAACTTCTTCAAATATGACACATAAGAAAGTACGAGTCCGTTCTATTGCGGAACTTAGTTATCAATGTATCGAGAAATCTGTGAATCTGACTGCATCGATTCCAAGGAATGCATGCCCAGCATTCTGCCAGTCAGTATCTCAATCGACAACTGTTCATTCAATATCTTCTCAATTAACACCTCAATCAACATCTTCTCAATTAGCACCTCAATCAACATCTTTTCAATCAGCACCTCAATCAGTGTTTTTTCAATTAGCACCTTCTCAATCGATAGCTTTTCAACCAATACTTCCTCAATCAACATGTCCTCAATTAGGACCTCCTCGATTTACATTTCCTCAGTCAACATCTCAGTCAGTATCCAAACGGCTGTCGCCATCATATAACACCACTCTTAAACATACATACCTCTCACCTAATACAAGTTCCGCGGTTGCACCGGTTGAAGTTAATACTCCAAATAATAACAACACTCTCAGAAACTTAATACAGATTACAATCAAAAATATCTGCACCAATGTTGGATATTGTCGCAATCTTGATCAATATAATCATGTAAGAATAAATTTTCCTGAAGATTACGTACAAAGATTATCTATAACTATGCAACAAATAAGTCAAGATTTAGAAAACTTGAAAACGTGGCTGTATATGAAGGATATTGACAGCACGCTGATTTATGTTAATTTTTATATGCCAAAAAATCATCCAGTGACAGTTCCAGAATTGAAAAAATATGTGCAAATTTGTTATAATTACTTACACATCTCACAGCAAAATTATGCAAACTCGTCACAATATCCGAATATTAACAGATTACTCAAATCTACTTCAAATGCATCAATATCGAATGTTAACGCGCAACAATTTTCGAAAAATGCTTCATTTTCAGATACAAGAATGTTAAATCGTGACACATTCGTGCAATCTTCAACAATGCCATGTCCGGCACCGATGACCTTAAACATTAACCAGCAGCAATTGGTCAGAAATTCGGCTAATTCTACACAAGTACCACACTCGAAACCTAATCACTCGAAACCTAAGCCAAATATTCATCAATCATATATGTCTTATGTACCATTTACAACACAGTCACGTATGCCGAACGCTAGTCAACAACAATCTTTAGAAAATGCGAATCAACCGATACAAGGCCGATATATGCCAGCAAATATATTGAATGCTGGCGTTCAACAGGATTTTTTAATTGTGAATAACACTTCATCGAATGTTAATATGCGCTCACGTGAACCAGTAAATCAAGGAAACGCAAACGTGTCTCCTACAACTAATATGAGACAATTACACACCTTGCAACAAAATACGATTAATAATACTGCAACCGCATCTGCTACTAATAACGTGCAACAACAGAAACAAATGTATCTTCAAACATCGCAAATAAACTCAAGAACAGCAGTTTATTCATCGTCTATGACAAATCAAAATAATTCTCTTGGAATACGCCAGATTGTGCCAGGCTGTAACAATGTCAACTTATCTGGATCTTTCACGATAAATCCTGATACTTCAAGAATCAACGCTGCAATGGAAAATGCTAGACATGGAAGCACTAATATGAATCGGCAAGCAAGCTGCAGTCCACAAGTATCTCAAATATCTTCAGAAAAAACGCAATATTTGCCGCAATACAATCCAAACCAAACTTATCTTATCGTATCTCAATCTTCCACACATTCCAACATACAAACGCATCCCGTTCAAAATACTTTGCCAAATCAAAACGTATGGCAGATGCAGCAGCAGCAATTGACGGTAAATCAAGGGAATACAAATATGCCTTCTACAACTAACAGGAAACAACCATACATCATAAGAAATGTAATTAGCAATACTACAACCGAGAAAAAAAGCCAAAGATACATCTTGCCCAAAGATACATCCACATATCCAATTGATCTATCGATTAATGATCTCCCGCAGAATGTACAACAAAACATGTCGCAGCAGAAATTGCCAGTAAATCAAGGGAATGCAAACATATCTCCTACAATCAATACGAAACAATCACACATTATATCAAAAAATCCAATTAACAATACAACCGTAACAAGCCAATATGTAATATCCAAAGATACATCTATATATCCAATTAATCTATCAATTAACAATACATTGCAAGAGAACGTGCTGAATAAAGAAGAGATGACCGAGTCACAAAATACAAATGGCATGCAAAAGAAGGCACAATCTATGAATCTGCAACAAGATACACATCAAGAAATTTTGAGCGCATGCAACAAATTACAAAATGTTGACACTGTTTCGGAAAATACAAAATCTTCTACACAAAGATTGAGTGTCTTACAAAGTATGATGTTTACAATATCTCCAAATAAAAATGATGCAGTGTTATTTTTGTCCGCAATCGAACGAAAAAAGCAAAGAAACAAAGTTACGTTCTCTAATAATCTAGCGATTCTAACGGACATTCAGAAAATCCTATTGCGTGATCAAATAAAATCATATTTTATCATGTGGGACGAACTGAAAAATTTGCTTAGCAAGCAAGAATTCGAACGAGTACATAATGAGAGAATAATACTATTTTACTCGTACGTGAATTTAGATGATTACATAAAGAGTATAATAAACGAATCACAGACCGTTCAAAAATCCGTCGAAAAAAGTTTAGATAATATGTCACAAAACAAGTCAACATTACAAGAAGATACAATACAAACATCCGTAGACAAGTTAACGAAGATTCAACTTAATCAAGACAATGAAAATAGTTTAGAATATAATAGAATTTCAGAAAAGCAATCAGAACAAAGTATTGATTCGAATATTTCAAAGAGTCCAAAATCTACGGCGACAAAGAGTAATTTAGAAGCGTCAAATGAAGAGTCACCTTGTACGTCTGTGATAACTAAGGAATTCCTTCCAAAAAACACAAGATTACAAGAAGAACAAGAGAATAATACATTAAAGAAGCAATCCCAAAAGGATTCATTGATTGATAAGGAAAAAGAACCTCGGAGTACAGAAACATTGTCGCCAGAAGAGAAGTTGATCACAGAAGTGTCTGCCAAGAATTTGAAAACGAAAACGCAAGATAATGCGAAAATTGACGAGTCTCTGAAAGTGACAAGTTCATATGACCCCTCTTTTAAACAAAATCTACTGTTTAATTTATTACAGGATGTGCCAACTGAGAACATAGAAGATCAATTAGAAATTATGATAAATAATATAAATAAGAGATTTAGTAATATAGAAATGGAAAGCGTACGCGAAACTTCTGACATTGTAACATTAAACAATAGCAAACAAAATGATGCGATATCACGAGCTCAGTATAACATGGAAGACCAAAATAAAATAGTATATAATACTAATAATAAAATATCCAGTAAAAATTTACAAGATGGAATGCGTGATGACGTCAAAGCGAATACTGAAATATTAAATTCCACAAAGATACAGTTTGATTCATTGAATATATTGCATATTTCAGAATCGTTCCCATCAAACAACACACAGGAATCGATATCTCCAAGAAAATATCTCGGAAAGAAACGTGAATCTACTGAAATATCGGAGCCACATATCACAGCAGATGAGGAACACGCCGAAGCAACATCAGAATTTTGTTTAAACATACAGCAACAAGATCCTACGAATGAACAAAGTAATGATTCTACTGAAACGTTTGAAAGTTTCGGGAAACTGTATATCGACGAAAATATGGAGATGCAAACCCAGTGTGATAAGATGTCGTTTTTTGAAGAAGGTAACTTAAAATCACAAGATTCAATAGAATTACTTGATATGATAAGCTGCGATTCTACGAAAGTATCATTTTCTTTTTTCAAAAACACTGCTAAGGCTGATACATATCAAGATTTCAAAACTGAAGCGCAAGACATTGAGGAACTCGATGAACACCAGTTAGAAATAGAGAAGATACAGGATGTATCATTGAAGTTTGAAGATGAATGCAATATGAGAGAAAGTGTGATACAATCGACCAATATCATAAAAAGACATGAAGATACAAAAGAAAATGAGTTATTATTAACAGAGGAGATCGAGTTTCAAAAAATGTCATCAAATCATGAAGTTTCAAAAGATATATTGCATGTCGAAGAGAGCATGACAGAATCGATCTGTTTAAAATATCCTGAAGATATAGAAAAGAAAAAGAGGGAAATAAACACTCAAAAGCTTCTTGAAGATATAGAAGAGGAAAAGATGGAAATAAACACTCAAAAGTTTCCTGAAGATATAGAAGAAGAAAAGATGGAAATAAACACTCAAAAGCTTCCTGAAGATATAGAAGAGGAAAAGATGGAATTAAATGCTCAAAAGCTTCCTGAAGATATAGAAGAGGAAATAGATACTTACACTATTATTAAAATGGACAACAAAAATAATGAGCAATCACTATTAAAAATAGAGGAGGTCGGGTTTCAGAAAATGTCATCAAAATTTAGAGACCTGGAAGATATATCAAGTATCGAAGACAACTCAACAGAGTCGATTTACTTTCAACTTCCTGAAGCTATAGAAGAGGAAATAAATATAGGCACTCAAGAGTTTAAATATATAGAAAAGAAAAAGGATACTCACAGTGGTATTAAAGCAATCAATGAACAGCTCAAGCATGTATCCGAACAAAAAAAATCGCGTACTTGTGCACTTAGTTCCTTTCAAAGAGACGATTTTCTCGATGTAAATGAAAAAGAAGTTTCCGCTAAAACTGATTTTCTTGATGCTGATGATATCGAATATATTTCCCTGAAAAGCGACGACTCCAATAGCATACCGAGTATCTTGAACATTAGGAGTATATCGCCATCATCATTCGAGAAGATGAAAAATATAAATGCATTTCTTGAAAATAACTCAGAATCATTGACTAAAAATGATGAAAATTCGTTGGATATAAATGACAATTTGGGAATTTCGGATGAGATAGACGATAGGCTTTGTTTACGATGCAAACGCAAAAGTATGGTATACTGTCAGGCTTGCTTGGAAGCTCATTATTGTTCCAAACGTTGTTCGTCTTTGCATTGGAATGCGGAACACTACAAACAATGCAAGGGTCGTAATTCGATTATCTGTATCGATGTAGTATAAAACCATATATATTTGTATCTTAAAATACTCCATACAATAATCTTCTGCTAACATATTGTTAGCATCAAAACATGTCTCAATTAAACAGTATTCATTGTTACATGTATTTAAAATTAAAACTATATTGACGTGTTATTTTCGTAACAAAACTTTTCTATTAGTTATAAGATATATATATAATAAGGTAAACGTCCAATGACACACCGGATATGTATCTTTGTCCAGACACAAAATTTATTTAATCTCAAATGTTTTTTTTTAAATATAATTTAATTGTAATTTTTTAATATAACTAAATTATAATAAAAAAAAGAGCATTTGAGATTAATAATAATTATATGTAAGTGTTTGGACGTAGATACGTGTTCGGTCATTTTTTTTTTA
>Ga0157363_1000542_pt1:0-2500 | contig 29032 bp, 5 predicted proteins | sample AttsexASBM1_FD_111477 | JGI IMG/M metagenome (GOLD analysis project Ga0157363, IMG submission 111477) | Fungus gardens microbial communities from leaf cutter ant in Ribeirão Preto, State of São Paulo, Brazil - Atta sexdens ASBM1 | ecosystem: Host-associated > Fungi > Mycelium >... | reverse complement strand
GTGTACATATTTTGATACCTTGGTTCTTATCCTTAAATGTTCGTATGCAACAAATTCTGGACGTTCATCATCATGATGTGCCTGATGACTCAAATAGCAATTAACCATAGCCAAACCTATCGCTGGAAAGCCTACGAAATATGAGAGCCTCTTCCACAACAATTGTGCATCAAATTGCTCTGTAAAGTACAGTGTTACCATTATGTAATGTTCATTGATAATTTATTTAACATTCTCCATATGTTTTCTTTTCATCTATAAAACATTGTATACTATCATAACATTATTTAAATATAAAGACACTTCGCACTCAAATCTTAATTAATAATATTAAATTTGACAAAAATGACACTTTGTAAAATTCGTCAGTACAAATACTATTGTATTCAAATATGTAAATAATATATTAAAATTATCAATATTTCTCATTTATGTTCACCTGCACCGCCATGACTACCATCAAATTTAGGAGCGGCCGAATATTTTCTGGAAAAGGAGCGAGCGAACTTCGTCCAAGAAGCCATTTTTATTCTTCTCCTTAGCTGTGCTCAGCTCCTTTTATTTTGGTCAAAGAGAAACCTGAGAGAGGTCATGTCGGCCTTTTTTCTGTTATCGTTGAAATGCCGTATACTACCGCTAATATGTACATCCATTTTCAGTTTGTGAACTATGCGACATCCATTTTCTGACACTGTCGATAAAATCGAATCGTGAATGAGGTTCGTATTTGTGCTACATCTGCAGGATAGAAATGGGTTACATGATATTTTTCCGAAAAACTAGACTGGAAAATGTTGATATTAACAAAAACTCCTAGGCAATATGATTTTAATTTGTACGGATTAATAACACTGGCCTAGTTTCCACCGAGGGTTTAATCCGGATCAGAATATAATACTCGTATTCATAGTCAGGCCTTATATTTAGGCTTCCTTAAATTTATCTTTAGATACTCTACGAATTATTTCATTGGCTGCTAAGTATCTACAGATAAATTTAAGGAAGCCTTAAGTACAAGGTCTGATTATGAATACGGGCATAAGAATCAACTAACTACAGTCGAGTATTCCTCTGTTACAGTCGAACGACAGGGAAATGTTCGACTGTAGTTATTGATTACATTCTGATCCGGATTAAATCTTCGGAGGAAACTAGGTCAGTGTTACTAACAGTGTTGCCTAGGGCAATACGATTTTAATTTGAATTACGAATACGAATTAGTAATACTGACCTAGTTTCCTCCGAAGGGTTTTTGTTAGTGCCAACATTTTCCAGTTTATTTTTTGGGGAAATTGTCATGTAACCCTAGAAGCGTATCAATTATGGCTCTGTGTACAATGGAGAAAATATCAGGGATCGGTCTCACCAACTCCGATTAACCTAATTGGTTGATCAAATGTGAACCGTGATTGATTAATTCTGCTGAAACAAATGAACAGCAAATGCGATTGGTCAGTTCCAATGTAACAATCAGTCGATTAAGTTAATCGGAGTTGGTGAGCCCTAAAAATAGGAATAAATATTAAGATTTTATCCTATCAGAAACCGTGTATTCCAGTATAACTGGTATCTGATAGATTGAAATCTTAATATTTATTTCTAATATTTATTTTGTTGTGTGTAAGCTCTTACACCTCTGTCTGTATCGTCCAGCTGATTGGTTGTTGCTTTCGCTGTTTGACGCTTGCATGTGAATGCACTTTAAAAGTGCCATCACATGCGACATAATCCCGAACTTACAAGAGGTTTTAAGCCTTAACTTAAGCCGTAAGAAACAATTACAGCTGAATACGAGAAGAATAATCAATTGTGATTCGTGTATTTCTTAAGGCCTAAAAATTTATCCTAGATCCGGGCTAATGGTTCCTGCACATTGAACGCGGAAACGCTTGCCGCGCGACAAAATGAGACACGATAATCAATGAATACATTAAGAGTTGTAAGTTTATTGGCTATCGCATCACATTTTGTCGTGCGCAAGTGCGTGCGTTTCCGCGTCCAGTGTACAGAAATCAAGGCCGGCGTTCCATAGAGCGAAAATTTACAGCGGAACGGAACAACAAGACCAATCACAATCGCAGAAAAGAATGCAGAGTAATGACTGCCAAGTTGTGATTGGTCGCGCTGTTCTGTTCCACTGTAAATTTCCGCTCCATAAGACGGCCTTATTTTAGTTGAGACGATTTGAATGATGCAAGTTACGCTTACGCAAGTTATGCTGCATGTGAAAGCAGTCTAATGACAAGTTTGAATTATGATCGATATTCATAGTCGGTTCTTATTTTAAGACCGTAAGTATTGTCTTAAGTCGCTAATGTAGCCCTCTGATTGGTTCGTGATTTCTTAAAACTGTACTTAAAATCTTGAATATAAGATCCGACTATGAATACCGGCCCGCATGGTGATATATTGCTTTTTCCATATTAAGGTCGGTATTCATAATCGATTCTTATTTTAAGACTGTCGTAAGTAAGACTGTCTTAAGATGTTAATATTCTTT
>Ga0157363_1000541_pt1 | contig 29059 bp, 29 predicted proteins | sample AttsexASBM1_FD_111477 | JGI IMG/M metagenome (GOLD analysis project Ga0157363, IMG submission 111477) | Fungus gardens microbial communities from leaf cutter ant in Ribeirão Preto, State of São Paulo, Brazil - Atta sexdens ASBM1 | ecosystem: Host-associated > Fungi > Mycelium > Unclassified ... | reverse complement strand
TAGACTAACATAACTAAAAATTTGCTGCTACAATTAAAAACTGATTACCGCAACCATATAAAAATGCTATGCCATATTTTACTATCTAAATTGTTGCAGCAACCAATCTTTTCTTTCAGTGTACAAATCAATATTTATACAGTTAATAGAAATTCCAAATCTTTGGCCAAATCCAGAAGTACAATTTGATTCAGATAGATTTTTGCCAGAGAAGAACCGAAATCGTCACTCTTATTCATATATACCATTCAGTGCTGGACGACATAATTGCATCGGTAAACAATACTTTTATATATTTTTATATTCTTTTGTATAATTAGATTACGGAACATATTAAATTTTCAACGATTTGCTATGTTTAGCAAAAAAGCATAGGAAATTAAAGCAAACCGTTAAACTAAATATATATTTAATGAATGTTGTAAAAGGTAAACACTGAAGAAATATACATTACATATTGAGTAATGAGAAGTAACTCGTTATTCGTAATAAAGTATAAGTTATAATTAGAGTTACTTTTTTTATATTTATACTAAATATAATAAATTTAAAAAATATATATAGTAATTATAAAAAGTAACTAAGATATAGTTACAATTTTATATCTACCACTAATTAATTTAATAGTTACTTTTATAATTACTGTATATATTTCTAAACTATATCTAAATCTCTCTACTATATTATATCTAAATACATATGCGCTTCAATTTAACTGATTGTTCATTGAATATTTTTTTTTTGCTAAATGCAGTGCATATATTAGGTGTAGTAAAAAGAAATTCATTATTTTTCCATTCAATTTCATGCAAAAATAATGAATTTCTTTTTACTACACTTAATATTTATAATAATATATAATAAATTTGAAAAGTATATACAGTAATTATAAAAGTAACTATTAAATTAGTTAGTTCTAGATATAAAAGTGTAACTAAGATATAGTAACTATTAAATTAGCTAATTCTAGATATAAAAGTGTAACTAAGATATAGTTACACTTTTGTATCTAGTAACTAATTAATTTAATAGCTACTTTTATAATTACTGTATATACTTTTCAAATTTATTATATATTATTATAAATATATGCACTGCGTTTAGCAAAATAAAATATTCAATCAGTTGAAGCGAATATGCGTTTAGATATATAGTAATTAATAAAATTACTATATATTTGTTAATGCTCAATAAAAACATTAATTTATCACTCACCAATCAGATGCGCAACAACGGAGTTATATCTTCAATGTCGCGATGATTCTGTAAAACATGAAATCCCAATTAAAACAGAGCAAAAAATCAATCAATATTTTTAAAATTTAAACAAAAAATTGAGAAATTAAAAAAATATTTACTAAACAAGTTATCTTGAATAATTATATAATAATATAATTTTTTAAATATATAGTTTTTAATAAGAATTTTTAATATCGAATTTTTAAATTCATCATTCAGTTAGACATTCCGGGAAAAAATATTTTCTATATAATTATATAAAATTATATATATAAAACTATATATAATTTTTATATTTGTATATAAATGGATTGTATATAAATTGATATTTTATATATAATTATATATAATTCTGCATAATTAAATATAATTTTATATAATTTTATATATAATTATATATAAATATATATAATTATATACAATTATATAAAATTATATATATTTTTATATAATTTTATATAATATATAAAATAGTTTTTCCGGGATTTATAAAAATAATTATACATTTTCTCAAAAAGATCTTAAAAATACATATTTATAAAATTTCCAAATAATTTAAACGTAATCTTCTTTTCTTATTATCATTTTTAAATGATAATAAGAATTCTAAAACAAAACGACTAAAAAATGAACAGAAGAAAAATATTGATTTCATATAAAAATATGATATTTACCGCAAGGTTGTTCCGCCGGTGCTCGATGTTCCAAACCTCCTCCTCCTCCTCTCAGAATTGAGTTGATCCTCTCGCACAGGACACTCGCGAATAATACATTATAATCGCGCACGGACTATAACTTGAGTCCGATAACTTGAGCAGCACTCCCGAAGTAATCGCGCGACGCGACGAACCGGCTGCGGTTCGTTCATTTTCGAGTAAATCGGCGACGAAGGTACGTTAGCTTCCCCATGGATTTTTACACGAAGAGAACGATTTTGCTCAGTATCTAAAAATTTATCTAGATGTATCATTTAGATAGAGCTGAAAATTTTATTTTAGATACTTGAAAAAACCATTCTTTTCGTATATATTTTCCGGGTATTGAGCCCTCTCATCAAGGTGTACTCGTGAGAGGGAAAATATCGTCTGAAAAATGTAATATACAACTGTTATCTATATTATTATGCAATTATCGGTTGACTTTTAGAAATAAATATCAAGCACATATCAATTCATCTACGAAATAAATTCAGAGTAGATAAAAAAACTGAATCTTTAACCATACGAAATATCTGTTCCGTGATATATGATTGTTATCTCGATTCTTTTATGAATAATTAATGATGCGAGCTAGTAATTGTATACTTTTAGTATTCAGTAAAGTACGATGTTTCATATTATCTAGCATTTATCGCGATTACGTTTCAAAAAGAAATGTGAAGAGCGGCACGCGACACGGCACCTACCTATACGAGCCTCGATAACGGAATGACTGCGCAGTAATTGGCATAAACGTGGCCCGATCGCTCGCCTTTCGTGCCAAAACAATCTTAAAGGTCATGCACCGGTCACCTAACTGTCGAAATATTAACTTCAATAGTAATGCGTATTACAAAATCAATAAAATCTATTTGTTACGTTTTTAAGATTCTTCGAATAGGCTTTATTGTACGAGCTTTGCTTTATTTCTTGGATTCGCATCATACAACTTTTCTATATCTTAGATATTTAAAATTGTGTAAGCGATTAGTTTGTAATCATTTTTTGTATGATATCTGCGCAATGTACGCAGATATTTTTAAGAAAAGATTAACGCATTTTAGCTTTTCGTTACTTTTGAATCGTAATTCAGTAAATGAATAAATCTAAATTTATGCATCGCATGCTTTCGATTCAAAAATAGAAAGTGATATGCAAAATCATCGACTCATGATCATTATTAAAGAGAACATTATTAAGTATCAGTCTAAAAGTGACAATTTGTAATTTCTGAACTCATCATATATTATATTTCGACGCCCTGATGAAAATAAAAATCGTAGCGTAAATCGGATGTAATGGAAAAATAACAGAAGCGTGAACAAAACTTCTTGAGAAGAAGGCGAAAATTGAAACAATGAAATGTAAAAGAAACATTTATGCTTCTTTTACATTTTGATGTTTTAATTCTCGCTTCCTACAAGTTTCGTTTACGCTTCTGTTACTCTCCCATTACATTCTGATTTTTATCAGGGCGCCTATTTCGAGCATGTGATAATATAATTATAATATACCTTCGACGAACGGCAGTCGCTTCGACATGTTCACGGATCGTAAATTATGACTATCAATTCGTAGATATGTATTTAATTTTCGTGAATTAATGCGACACGCGGAACGACCTATGCTACACGTCCATTTCGCTCCGAGGTCGCCGAGCGAATGCCGAAGTGATGACGTAGTCGCCGCGCGGCGAAAAGCGAGGGGGAGCGTGCCTCCCCCACTTCTCGCTGTTCGCCGCGCGCCGTTCGACACTCAATTATTGCGCATTAAAAATATTCACGGTTTATTCAATTATTTTTCCTTACATGATTTTGACAAACGGGTATCGTTGAACATTTTGTGCTTTGCTTTGTAGCATCTCTGACACTCATTTAATCCTGTACTAAGTACTTGCACGATTTTTTTAACATAATTACAATGATAATTATTCGCGTATTTGAAATATTTTTGATATTTTAACGGTATATTATGTCTCAATTTTCATTATACTTTTAAATGATTTATATTTAAACGAAGATTGATAATATTCTATACATCCTTTATATAAAAATATTTTTTTAATATGTATTGCGAAACTATTTGCGCTCAATACAGCTTTGGTTAAAAATATTAAATATCTTGTTAATAATTATTTAATTTTTTAGCTAAAAAATTAATTTATGACACTAGTATTGCTGCAAATTATTCTGTGTTTCAAAAATTCTTTACGTATAATGCTAATCATGGCTATAATATAACTATTACAATTTATTTAAAATAAAAAATATTAAATAAGTTCCAGAAACTTATTTAAAATATTAAATAAATAATAAATTAGAAGTATAGTGTTATTTAAAATAATAAATACTAAAATAATCTTTTATCTTACTCTTTTATCTTAGAATAAAGCGTGAATGATAGAATTTAGCAATTTTCAAATATTACAAAAGAACATGGCAATCTTTTAATTAAAAATATTGTGTACAGTCTGCGTGGATTTTATATAATATAAAGTTCCCGGAAAAAATATTTTACATATAATTACATACAATTATATTTATGTACAAAATATGTTCATATAATATTTTTTCCCGGATTATTATAAACTAATCATCACTTATTGTAACACAATTGAATTAAGATATTCATGAGCTGCGTGCTTAACGAATCTATAAAGAAATAAAGCAAAAACCGTGTAATAAAGCGGATCGGAAAACATTAAAAGTGTAAAGAATATATTATTTTACTTATTCGTAATATTCGTAATATTTCGACAGTTAGACGGTTGGCGTAACCTTGGGATCGGGGATGGCACGGGGTGGCACGGAGTGGCGCGTCACGTTTATGCGTAGTTACTGCGCAGTCATTCCATTACCGAGTTCGTGCAGGTGCAGGAGCAGGTGGGTGCTGTGCCGTTCTTCATTTCTTTTTGAAATCGCGATAAATACATAACACGAATCGTCGCACTTTAGATTTCAAAAACTTACATAAAATATTCAATAAGAAAAAGTCGGAAAAAGTTTTTTTTAAAAGACATTTTTTAATTATTACCGATTCATTTTAACCCTTATATACACACGTTAGTTTTTGGCATATACACGTTCGGTCATTCGTTTTCTAGCTTAATTTTCATCACTTTTACAAGTACATATAAATTATTAAACAATTTTTACATATATTTTGACATCTTTAAAAAGTATTTGCAGTTATATATTCATAACAAATTACCGATAAATTGTTGTAAATATAGCTAACGAAATGAGAAAAATATATTGTTTCCTATAAAAATGTAAAACTCTGAAACAAAAATGTTTAACTATATTTAATTATAATAATTTATCTACAATTTGCTATGACTATATAACTGCACAAATACTTTTTAAAGATATCAAAATATATGTAAAAGTTGTTTAATAATTTATATATACTTGTAAAAGTGATGAAAATTAAGGAAGAATACGATAGACCGATCGTATATTCGAATACAAGTATAATTGAACAATCGCTATGTCGTTCACATTCACTCTCTGATATGTAAGATAAAACTATAGAACAAGAAGATAGAAATATGGTAACAGTTAATTAACGCACGGCTTAGCGATGCAAAAACATCGCGACCGTTTTTTTGAAAATGTTAACGGACATGATTATCGTACGACGCATGTCATGACGTCACGGAGTCACAGTGCGCAGTTAGCTGGGCGACCCGGCACTGCGCCGGTACGTTCTTCATATGTTTTGCGTCGTTCCGTGTTTCGTGCGTACTTCTTTTATTTAAAATGAACTTCGTGTGAGGAATGAATGCTATAGGATTGTCGGGAACATAAAATCTGGCAAAATGATTGTCGTGGAGTAATGCGCGCGATATTCTTGTTAATTGCCGACCGTTCAATCGCTCGAAGCATCGGAGTTAGTGCCGCGGTCTTACTGGTTCCTGTAGAATGTAGTGTATTATTAGGAGTGTCGAAGGATTATCATGGAGCATAAATTAGTACGTGCAATCGCCAAATGATCCGTATTTCACGATATCAATCCTGCAAACTGTATGGCGTTACTCTGGTCAGGCTGTTAGTGCGTCGAAATTTCTAGAATTCTAGAATCGGAGTGAAGTTGTCGCAATCTTCCGAGAACAAGCCTTTAGTGCATCGGGAGTGTTGAATCTACAAGTGAGTGAATGTTGTAGCATAAATTAATATAAATTTGTATGTGCGATGGTCAAACGCAATTTGAATTTCGCTATTGCGTCGCATCGGACTGTTGCAGTTGGCGCGTCGAAGCTTCGAGCGTCATTTTTTGAATTTCGTAAAAACGTATCTCGAATTCGGACGAGTCGGGAATGCCGGGTTCAACAATGAGCGGTCGTTGCGAAGCGTAAATCAGTGTGCATGTTAATATTTTTTCGGATATTTGCGATTTTCGGACAGTTATGTCGGACATTCGTGGTTCATCGAAAGTTCGACCATCGGTACGAAGTGATTTCGTCGCTTGCTTGATTTTAATTCTTGACACACGTCTGGGTCATTCGTGTCCTGCCCATTTTTTTTTTTTTTTTAAATACTAAGAGCATCTGGTCAAATACCGGTCTCTTTTCTATTCCTAAAAAAAGTTTAGCATCTAGAGAACAAGTTTTGTGCGCGTTATCGGCCTCAATTCGTGCGTATCCTTTAACTGGCATAACTCCGAAGTTCACTTCTAAACCATAAAAATGACTCAAGATGTGTGCAGAGTATACATTTTCTGTAACTAAAAAATTTGTATTTTTTTCTTTATTTTCAATTGTAACTAATTCTTGGTTGTATTACGAGAATATTTCGCGAATTATTAAAAAAAGAATTTAATCCTAAAACAACATATGAACCTTTAATGAACGCGATTTTTGGTACTCTTGTTCTAAATAAATTATAAGTTTTTTTTAGATCCAATTGCATCAACAATTACTTTGATTTTAAGTAAGGCTTATAATTCTCTCTGTCTCTATCTCTTTTTTCGCTTTAAAATGAGATAGAGAGAGTTTTAAACTTAAAGTCAAAGTAATTGTTGGTGTAATCGAGCCTTAATGTAATAGCAATAATAAAATGCATTGTTTTAAAATGTAAATGCAATATATCTTCAATTTATAATAGCCCTTCATGCATATTAAAAAAACATCATTTGCAGGTTATTCAATAACTAAACTTTTTGGATAGCCGACACTTGAACTATATAGTTTAGTTATTGAGAACTAAAAATTTAATTATTTGCTATTATATTAAAAGAAACTTATAGTTTATTAAAAAAATGTTCTTTGTAATATATATTACAGACAATAGTAATATATAATATTACTAACAACATCAAGAATATAAAAAATCGTGTTTATTAAGGGCTAATATATTGTTTTAGGGTTAAATTCTTTTTTTAATAATTCGCGAAATATTCTTACAATACAATTGAAAATTAGTGAAAAATAAAGAAAAAGAAATTTTTTAGTTGCAAAAAATGTACATTCTGCACGTGATCCAGAGATGAACTTTATAGTTATGTCAATTAAAGAATATGCACGAATCGAGGCCGGTAACACATAAAACTTGTTCTTTAAATGCTAAACTTTTTTTAGGAATAGAAAAAAGACCGATTTTTGACCAGATGCTCTTAGTATTTGAAAAAAAAAAAAGAAATGGGGAGGACACGAATGACCCTGTGTATCAAAGATTGATTTTTAATAAAAATTTCAGCGATTTATTTTCATTGTTGTATTGTTGACTTCACTTTTTGAAAGGGCAGTAGTACGTGGAGACATTTTACAATTACAGAAAACATGTCTTTTCTCAGATTTTTTTTTATTCTGACAATAATCTTTATCATATGCTTGTTTAAATTACCCACCAAAAATATCTGTTGTTATAACATAGTTCAAGATGAAGTTGCACGTAGAGGCGCCACTAAATGTGAGTTTCATAAATTCCATAAGTTTCATTCATTTCTATCTCATGTGAGAAACTGAAGTGTACATAACCTCAAAAATCAAGATTTTTGCGGTTATTTGTAAAAAGAATTATTTGTAGAAAGAATAATTTTAATAAAATTAAAAATATAAAAATAATGTTCTCTACAGCCTAAAAGAAGATCAAAGGTATCTCAAATCTTACCAGCACAAAAAGAAGGACCCATTTGTGACCTTTGGAGAATCCTCGAGAAAAGAAGCACGTAGATTGCAAATTTTATGCTTTTTAAGTATAAAAGCAGTGATAATAAAAAATAATAATGGCATCGATAACTAGATTAGTGAATTCCTTTGACGTGAATTCGAAGGAATTCGAATCGTTGGTGCATGATTTGGTTATTGATAACAACGACGTGCCATTTGATAGCCACGAGGTGTGAAATAAATTCATCTTTTTAAGGCTCGATTGCACTAACATTACTTTGATTTTAAGTGAGACTTAAAATTCTTATTTTCCCTCTTTAAAGAGAGAGAGAGAAATTTAAGCCTTGCTTAAAGTCATAATAATGTTGGTGCTAAATTAGACTTAAATTTCTTTTTGGGTGTTTTTATTTGATAACATAAATTGGTACAACATTATTCTGTTTTTGTTTCTCATGAAATACAAAGGTAGAACGTTTGTGTCGACTTATGTTATTAAAATATTCTTTATATTCTTTGTGTAAAACACTTTGCGTAATGCATCGCTTTATACATTTCAGGTCAACGCTGTGCAAAATATTTTTGTAAAAAGTGTTAATTCTCGTATAAATCAAGTAGGATGTGACTTTCTACCTATCTTAAACAGAATTTTGCCTATATGTTCCAAAGATACTTTTGCAAAATATGGTTTGTTTTGGATAGTCAATGCTATTAAAGTACTAGAAAATGTACATAGCAGTACACAAGATTTGATACTGGCATGTAAAGTATTAGGAGTTTTAATTGAGCACTGCAAGGAGATTCCAGATTTGCACAAGCAGATCTCTATGCAACACGTCAAACAGCTTATAAATGTTCTTGGTGCATTGCAACCAGGTGTAAAATGTGGAGCAATTTATTATTTGATGGCTGTTCTGCTTTATCATTATTCTGAAGTTTGTGAAAGATTTCAGGTAATAAAATGAACAATTTTATTTTATTAACTCAATATTTTATGTTGATTTAGTCAATGTTTTATATTAATTTTAATCATCATAAGAGATTACAAGTCAATAAGAAAAACGTTCTAACAATGAGAAATTGTTTTAACATTTTCAGGAACTGATAAGGAAAATGATATTATTACAAATTGATTCTATGCAAGAAAATTTAGTTAATGCTAGTGCAAGATGCTATATTCTTTTGTCCAAAGCGACAGAGCGTTCATTTAAACCACCACCATCTAAATCCATTTATACTGCAACAACATATAATGAAGTGTTGCTTTGTAATAACTTGCATGCTATAATGGATGAATTATTCTCTGGTTTAATGGAGCTGGAAAGTGTAGATATCTGGGATCAATTAGAATTACCACCTATTTCTAATAAAGATGCAGTACAGTACTATAACGGGCAGAAACAAAGATTCACAAATCTATGCATTTATCTCTCCTCAATGTTGCGGTACTGATCTATTAATTTTGTATATATTAAATAATATTATTAACATCCGTTATTTACGATCTTGAAGTATATTTAATTTAAAATTGCAGTGGATACAAAGCAAGAAATTCTGTTCTGCCTCATGATATTCTAGGAGTTTTATGTCGAGGATTGGCGATAACTCCATTAAATTTAATGAATAAAACTTCATTCAAGGAACAAATGCTATACATTATTTTACCAAAATTGCATATTAGTTTACTCACAGTTTTAGATGCATTTATAAATGGGTATATGTGTTTACATATTTTTATAAGATATATATATTTGATTCGACAATTATAGATCAAATAATTTGTAATGTAAATGTATGTTTTAGATTTGCTCAGGAGCTAGTACCGTATGGGGCAACCATATTACAGTTATTCCAACAAACATTGCAGTGGACAAGTGTCGTCTCAGCTAATCAAATGACACTTAGTGATAGTAAACCTTTTAAGAATGTCAGGATACACACGTACAAATGTCTTTGCTCATGGCTGATTAATATGAGTACATTGTCAGGAATAGAGATAATTGGAAATGATTTTATTACGGGCATATTGAAGGATGTAACACCAGAACGAGAGTGTATATTATTATCTGTAAGTTCAATTGATGCTTTATATTATAAATTTAATAATTATATATAAAGTTTTTTTATAAAGCTTATTCTGTACATTCTTATAGGTGCAACCAAAACATTTGTCTAAACGAGCGATAAAACGTTTTAAACGTAGTCAGTATGAAAATAGTGCGATATTGAATAACGGAGAAAGTTCTACTAAAAAAGTATGTCTAGATGCAGATTTATGTAGAGAGGCTCTTATCGTTTTGCAAAACATGTTTTACAGTGGTAGCGTTCTGTTGAAACAAACATTTTACAAGGTAATTTCATTAAGTGTGCAGTGTTGTAATAATTCATTTCTACAACTTTCCTGAATATTTCTTTTAGAACGTGCAGAATACCGTAATAACCTTATTGTACAATATTTATCTCGGTGCTGCTGAACAGAATTTTTATAAAGATCATAATGTATGCCGCTTGGAACTATTTAAAGTATTAAAAGCTTTACAAATGAATCCACATGTTGCATTAGCATTTCCCATACAATATTATCTAGAAATATCGCATATAGCCGCTTATGATATCGATTTAAGTATTGCTCAAGAAGCAAAACTCACATTAGCTGAGTTGGAAAAAATTATACATCCTACTGCACCTACGTTACAGTTACCTCGGCAACAGTAAGTTTTAAATCTTATTTAAGTTTATATTTTAAGTTTTATTATAGATAAAAAACTATAAGCTCTTTAGTTATATATTAAATAAATTACAAAAATATATATTAATTTCTAGGGAATCTGATGAACTTGTTCCTGAAACTCAAGTAGAAGACGCTATTACTAGCAATAGAATAGTAGAAGCTACTACTAACAATGAAATAGAAAAAGCTACAACTAGTAACAATGAAATAGAAATAGCTACTACTAGCACAACAGATAAAAGAAGGGCTGAAGAAGAGATTTCTCACGATGCAGATACATTACTATCTATACATAAACGACCCAGAATAATTGCGATTGAAATAATACAGAATGAAAATGTTACAGAATTAACAGAAGGGAATAATGGCATGGACATAAATAAATCTCAGGCAGATGATAATTCATGTCGACCAAATGTAATTCATGTTGATCCAATTCAAACTGAATATGAATTAGAAGAACAAGACAAAACACAAAAGAAACAAAATCAGCTGCATATTGATACAATTTCAAATGCTACTACTAAAAATAGAGTGGAATGTGAATTAGATACGCAAATTACTACAAAAGAACAACATGAGCAATCTGAAAATTCGAAATCGTATATTGATAAAAGAAACAAAAAAGTAGAAGAAAGTTCTAAAATCAAAGAAAAAGTACAAAAAAAGGCATCTCAAGATAATATGAATGAATGGGAAGAGATGGATGATGAAGTACTAAACTCTTTAAGTTTGTTTCATGATGAGGTAAAATCAAATGATTAGATGATTTTATTTCATATGTACTTTTACAATTAAAAAAAATGCATAAACATGTGTTATGAATAATTCAACCACCAAATGGTATCTGCGGTATAAGTACCTTCGATATAGGAGGTACCTTCGGTAATAATCTGTTATTTGTTTTTTGTTTCGTTGTATCTTCTTTTGGTTTTTCAGTATTTTGATTTGTCGATTTGTCTGCGATATTGAAGCCAGACTTGGGAACAAACGTATTGAGTGTGTCAATAGGTTTTTGAATTATAGATATTGTTTCTTTAGCACCTTGTTGTATTAATTGAAGAGGTACTTTGTATAAACTGCATGTGGGTGATTGTAATCGTTCTGGTACAGCTGTCCACAATCCCATTTCGCAATATCTAGAGTTAATATATAATAAATAATTTAATAATATAGCATACATTTTGAAAGTAATATTTAACATAATCTTTCACAACGTTACCTAAAATTATTCATGATTTTCGGGGCAGTCGTGATGCTGACAAAGGAATTTGTGTCATCTGAGAATCTTGGAATTATGTCTGGCACCCAACTGTCATTAGAGCGTACATTTGTAGTAAGTGTGCTAATCGTGCCACTTCTCGCGAAATTTGCTATCATATCCGTAAAAATGTCAGTTGCACGTTCGTCTGCTTCGTCAAGCTCTCTGCCATCGCTCACTTTTTCGCCAGTAATTGTGTTTCTATTAAAGATGAATCCTAGATCATCGCCGTGATTTAAATTACCTACAAACGAGATTATTAATTATATTAACATTAGGTAAGGAGAACATAACAATATATTTTATCAATTATTATAAATTATACCATCTAAGGATCTCTTGGCATCGACGATCGGCAATCCAGTGAGAAAATCTTTGCCATAATTTCTTTTTCCCTTGTGATCAAAAGTATATAAAAACGTATTTGCTCTTTTAGACCAGTAGTCAACGGTCAAAAATGCGGGAGCATTATAGAGTGAATCACCCAAAGCTTCCGCAACTTTTCCAATGTTATTCGGTGTGCCATCACTTTGGAATATGTTAAGGTAACCGCGGAACGCTTGTGAGACGAACCGCGATCCATTTTGCATATTTGGGATAGTCCCTTGCAAATATGGTATGAAATCATTGATCAAATAATCCGGAATCGTGCTCAGTTTGTTTTGCACTTCGTCTTTGTATTGACCGAAAATTGCACCTCCTGTTTCATCTTTCATAACTCCTGTTAATAGTGGTATAGACGGAAAATTGCCGTGCCTAAAAGAATCTTCCGGTGATGCGGTCATGAAATTTGGAAGCGACCTTAAAGACGATAGTAAGTTTGATTTAAAAAGGATTTAGTTCAATAATTTGATTTCGGTAAATTTGTTTTACCTCCCATCATTGGAACCTTCTATAACAGGACCAGGCCCAAGCAGATTGGCTAAGCCGGAGACGAAACCTCGGACAGTTGTACGGGTGTTCTCCAATTCGGAATCAGTGCTGATCAATTTTTCGACTGGCAATTCTCGCAGACAGTCCACCATTCTGCGAGTATCGTTTATTGGACAGCTATTTTTCTGAGCTATGTGTCTAGCGGTCTTAGAAGGATCCTTATCGATAGCGAAGTGAGATAAAATGGTCCCGGACATTGCGATTAAACCATGAAAGTAATCTGCAAAAATATAATTTAAAGATGTATTTGCTTGCAGCGCCATAGATTATATCCTTACTTTTGCAGAATTTTGATAAAGATAGCATCATAGCGGAACTGGCGCCGGTACCGTGACCGAAAGCTATGACTTTGTTTGGATCACCACCGAAGAAATGTATATAATTTTTCACCCAGTCGACGGCCAGTACCATGTCGAACATACCATTGTTTCCTGGCATTTCCTGTGTACCTGTACTTAAAAATCCTGAAACAGATTTAATTTTTCATTCTTGCTATACAAAATTAACATTCCTAAGAAGTTTTGTAGACAATACTTGTTTAGAAGATATCTTTATGTCTTTTAAATATCTTGTAGACATTATGTCTCAAAATACATCTTTATAATATATTTATGATGTTTTTTAGATACGTGTGTTGCCTCAATTATATTTTTTCTTCAGCATGTTTTAATTACCTAACGTTCCCAATCTATATTGGATAGATACGACAATCAATTCCTTCTTAATTAAATGTCTCATTTCGTATTGACACGCCGCACCTCTTCTAAAACCACCTCCATGAATCCATATCAGCACAGGATAACCGCCGCTGATATCTGGAAGCGACGGGGTGAAGACATTGAGAAAGAGGCAATCTTCGCTTCCGATAATTTTATCGGTTTCATTGTGGTTGGGCTGAGGACAAGGAGGTCCCCATGTAGTGGCGTTGTATTCTCCTTCGAGATACACAGGCGAAGCTCTCTAAAAAAATTATTTTCTTATTAAGAATGAAGATATTAATTTAATAATGATAGTTTCATTATTTCTCTCTTTCTCTCTCTCTCTCTCTCTCTCTCTCTCTCTCTCTTTCTCTCACACACAAAGTCAAATATGATTAGTATATTAATAGCGATTGTTATAAAATTATTTAATGTTAATTAAATAATTAATTTATATTTCTGTAGGAGTATATAAAAGATATATATCTCTAAAAAATAGTTATGTTTAATTGATATTACAACGAATAATTAGTTATGTACGTATGTTTGATTAATATGCTAAATTGTTATATGCAGAATTAATTAATATTTGTTAAATAATATCGTTTTCTGCAATAAGCTTTTTTCAACGCTTCCTTATATTTTTTAGGCAGAATTGATAACGTATATCAAGTTCATTAAATTGAGCCTTTGTGACAGGATATACTGAGAGATAAAATAATGTTCCGTTCTACTCGATCGCGTTATCGATTAATAATAGCGTAAAAAATATTATAAAAAAGAACACGATCTTTTGTGCCTACGTGAAAGACAGCTATTATTATTCGAGATCGCATGTTAAAGCGACATACATGTTTACTCCATAGGTCAATGAATTTAATTATTGCATATATTATGATGGTCTTCTGAAGCCATAGTTTACAACGGTTTAATTAAGTTCTTAACGTAATTAACGCATGCATTCGCCAGTATTACATATTAAAAAAATATTAATCCAATAATTAAATCTTCAATCCACAATTTCTTCTAGATAGACATAAAATATTGATTGAATCATTTAAAATTTAAATCAATTGCGTCATTAATATTTTATTATACATATACATATAATACATACAGATAAGAGTTGCAAAAAAATGTCAAAAGATTTTTAATATATCATAGTAATATTTATAATAATGTATTGATTATTATTGTTATTAATATACTTAATGTAGATATACCTGAAATCTAGCTCGACCGATTGGTGGCTGTCCAAATCTGATTCCACGAAAAACATAGAATCCCTTATCAGGATCGCGGATGCCGGTAATATGTGCGTATCTATCGTTTTTATTCACAAAAACTACTGGATCATCCTTGGGAGGTTGCGCGGCCGGTGCACCGCCGACAATTCTCTTTCGTCTAATCACATTCGCATTTGTTAATAAGCAAAATAAAAGGATAATAAATGAAACAATGCGTCCATCCATTTCGAATACATGCGTTGAAATAAAAGAATTATCATTAGCGCGTCTCTCGTTGAGCATTAATGTGAACGAGTTGGTGGGGATGCACGTCGACATTCTTTATTGTATGGAATCTTTATTATTAAAAAATTATTTTATAAATAATTATAATAAATTATAAACAATACAATAATTTAATTTTTATTAGAAAGAGAGTTTCAGCATAATTATTGACGATATAAAATTGCAAATTATTTTTTCAATAAAATTTTTTTTTAAATTACAATCCAGCAGACGAGAATGGATTAAAATGGATTGAAATTTTTTTCTATCCGAATGTGTATTTTAAATAGTAAATAGTTTTTTTGGATTTAATTGGATTCAATTAGATTCAATTGGATACAACTGGATTGAAAAACTGCATTTCCTATTCAAAATTTTGAATTAAACAGTATTCAACAATTGTGTTTGTGTGTACAGAAAAAGTTAATATTATTTTTAGATTGAAAGGCATAGAGATATACTCCATGCAATTTCTATAAATGAATAAAAATGCATTCAGAATTAAACAGCATTCATTTTAACATTCATGAATCAATATTCATAATTCATATTTCTGTAAATCTGAATCCATTTCAATTCATTTCAATTTATTTTTCTCATTTGCTGGGAATAAGACTTATATGTAGAGACAACAATAAGAACTATAACAATAAAAAATACCATGTATAATTACTATAATAAAATATATAATTGAATATAAAGTAATAATTAAATAAGTGTAATTAAATCTGACATAAAATCTTCTCTGGTAAGAAAATTTCTTTCCAGAGATAACTTAAATAGTTGCTGATAATTTATGTTGTTCGTCTTATTTATTAAAGCATCAAAATGCAAAAATGTGTGCAAAATATAATTAATCAGATATGTTACGGACAATAAATTTGTATCAAACGCCATTTTGGCGGGCTGACTACGTGATCAATCGAAGCACTGTAATAACCTCCAATTAGTATTACGGTGAACTTCTGTCAACTTCCGTCTTTCCTCTCTTTGATGTTGGCTCCTTCGGTACTTGTATAGGACTTCGTTGGCGTGGATTATCCGCGTCGATCTATCGCGCTCGAGATACATCTGTGAAAGAAATTCTCGATTACGTATTCTCTGTTTTATGTGCGTAAAATGTACTTGATATTTTCGCGAATTGTGAAATGAAAATATACTCTTATCTCGAGAGGCATCGCGAGGTTAAGATGCGCCAACGAAATCCACAACGTGACGAGCATGATGTTGCCAGTGTCATCGTGGCTAGATGATAATTAATTGTGGTTTCTTTTCAGGTTTGAGCCATGGGTAGAGTAATTCGTGCGCAGCGTAAAGGTGCGGGATCCGTTTTTCGATCTCATACCAAGAGGAGAAAGGGAGCACCAAAGCTGCGATCTTTAGACTTCTCCGAAAGGCATGGATTCATCAAGGGTGTTGTGAAGGTTTGCAATTACTTTCTATTCTATTCGAGACACTATTCCATTTGGCACAATTGTAGAGTTCAGCTGGATTTATTCAAGTTTGTCTGAATTCTTTGGTTTAGATCTTATATTCATGATGATATCCAACATGTTTACATCTGATTGATTAGATGACATTAAATTAGAGGCTCTTTCTGAAGATTTTTTTGTGTTACAAAGGTATTTTTAATCAATTTAATCGATTATTTAAGAGATATATTTTTTTTTTGTTTAGGATATTATTCATGATCCTGGTCGTGGAGCACCATTAGCTGTGGTGCATTTCCGTGATCCTTACAAGTTCAAAACACGTAAAGAATTATTTATCGCACCTGAGGGAATGTACACTGGCCAATTTTTATATTGTGGAAAGAAAGGTATAAAACAATAATTTCTAAATGAATAATATTAAACAGGATAAATAATTGATGCTTTATCTAAAGTAGGCCAGTCCAATTTGAACTCTGGAATCAAAACGCAAAGCCATCAACATAAAAAAAATTCAATGTAAGATTTTAGGAACTATAAACTGTTGATAAGCATCGCTTAAATGTGTATCAACACTTTACAGTCTCCGAAATCTTACATTGAATTTTTTTTGTATCAATAGCTTTGCATTTTGGCTCTGGAATTCAAATTGGACAGACCTGATCTAAAATAACTACTGTCATTTATAAGTATTTGATTTATTACATATTAATTTTTGTTAATAAAAATATATAACGCTTTCAATTTTTTTCAGCCAATCTCCAGATTGGAAATGTGATGCCAGTCGGCATGATGCCAGAAGGTACGATTGTCTGTAACTTGGAGGAGAAGACTGGCGATAGGGGCCGATTGGCTAGAGCTTCTGGCAATTATGCCACAGTCATAACACACAATCCTGACACCAAGAAAACGAGAGTTAAATTGCCTTCTGGTGCAAAGAAAGTTATTCCTTCCAACAACAGAGCAATGGTTGGAATTGTCGCTGGAGGCGGACGTATAGATAAGCCTATACTCAAAGCTGGTAGAGCTTATCACAAGTACAAGGCGAAGAGGAATTGCTGGCCTAAGGTATATCCTTTGAGTTTCACATTATTGCTATATAATGACACAGAATTAAATTTTTTTCAATGATGGTAATTAAGACATTTGAAACCTGAAGAAATTCATGTGGAATTTTTTTTTTTAACTGAATTAAGGCAAAGCTCTTTTATGTTGAGCTTATGATATGTTTTTTTTTTGCCGTGTTTGAGACATTTCTAATTTTTGTAGGTTCGTGGTGTTGCCATGAATCCTGTGGAGCATCCTCATGGTGGTGGTAATCATCAACACATCGGTAAAGCATCCACTGTCAAGCGTGGCACCAGCGCTGGTCGTAAGATTGGTCTTATTGCTGCTCGTCGTACTGGTAGAATTAGAGGAGGCAAGACCGACACGAAGAAGGATGATTAGATTAAACGCTAATATTTGGGAACATGTATAATAAAGGAAAATATACAAACTTGCATTTGCTATATACTCAAACAAATTGTACGAATTCTAACGAAGTATTTTGGACAGCTGAAGATCGAAATTGAAACGAAGGGAGAGACAAAACTATTTTTCTGTATCTATATTTTATGGATGACATAATCTTGTTTAGAATTTAAAGATAAGATCTTGTTTGTATCTTTAAGGGCCTCAGTTGTTCTACCTTTTGGTAAATTTTACTTGTGAGGTAAATCTAGTAATCCACGCATGTGATTGGGTAATCTTGCTACTTATCCAACATGTAAAATTTACCAAAAGATGAAACAACTGGCCCTAAGAATTACAAATCTTTTTGTCGAAATTTTTTATTATTATATAAGAATTATATTATAATTTAATACTCAAACTGAATTTTATCATAGTGAGAGAAAGAATCTTTAGTTCTGCATAATCTTTGACATTTAATATATAATTACATATATGTGTATGTCGTAGTCGAAGTGTTAATTTTAGTAAATGTTTAAAATTACATATAGTACAGTAAACTGAATTTACCGACGGAACTGAATTTAACACTGACGGTGACATAAATAATTTAATTTTGAAAATATTAATACATACATATATCTATTGAGACTCGTGATTTGTATTGATATTAACATTCTTATTTGCATAAAAAAAATTCTAATCTCTGTTCATATTAAAAACAAATTATTTGCGAATTTCAAATTGAGAATATTCGATAACATGAATTTTGAATGAATTACCAACCGTGCTTTCAATCAATTTACATTGTCGTATTCCTAATATAGATAATTAATAATATTCCTAATATAGATTTTCGAATTTTTGCGTGACGTTTTTTCCTTTTTTTATCTTCAGCGGTGAGAAAGGATTCTCTTCACGCCGCGTTCCGTCGCCCCTGACATCCGGCGGAAATTGTGTCGTCACCATTTTGGCAGTTCGGTCTCTCGGCCATTTTCGTTGCGTCAACGTCGAGTGCGGCCAGGGGCCTCTCGCGCTTTCCTAGTAATCACGCCAGTTGCCTCTGGGATTCCTTCGTATCGTGTTGAACGAGAGACTTAACCGACTCGCGCCGTTTTTCGATAAACTGATAAAGAATCGGGCTGAATCGCGAGGATATCGAATCTATCGTCGCCTGGCGAGGCGTTATATAGTCCACGAGACGACAAAGAGACCGAGGGCGAGAAAGAGAGAGACAGAGATAGCGCGTTGGGACGCGTTGGAAATTTTTTCGATTCGAGTGTGTGTGTGAGAGAGAGAAAGAGAGAGCGAACGAGAGAGAGAGAGAGAGAGAAAAGAGAACAGACGAGCTAAAGCTAAAAGGGCTTCAAGCGACAGAGCTGCGAAAACTACGCACCGAGGCGGAGTAATATGAGTAATGCAGCCAACCAGAATGGATCAGGTCTAGAGCAGCAGGTAAGAAAAAAAAAGGGACGAAAGAAAGGACCGCAGAAGGCATTGTTCTCGGGGAAGCGTCTCCCGATTCTTTCCCTCCCACTCCTTTTTTATTTTTGCTCTCGCCACGATCCTGCATTTTAATGTGATCTGCGGGTTTTTCCGATGTGAATGTTTTTGCCAGAGAACGTTTCGAATTCTGAAGGGAATTTCCTTTATCCGATCGAAGAGAGGATGAAAGAGGGGGAGAGAGAGAGAGAGAGAGAGAGAGAGAGAGCATCATGGGCCGTCGTCACTCGTCGACCCGCTCATGACGTACGCTACGTATAATGGCGGCAAGCGATTCCGGGAACGGCATGCCTCATGTCGCGAGTTGCGACGCGCTCGCTCTTTCTTTCTCCTCACTCTTCCTTCGGCTTGTTCCGAGAGGATTGCTCGCGATAGCGGGGGCAGAGGAGGATCCCCCTGCATATAAGTTAGAATTTCACAGAACCCGATCGAGATGACTCATCGTCGGATCGGACGATAACGACTTTTATCCGCGCGAATACCACGCGGTTGCAGTCTGCGATATAAGATATCTAACCTGAGTTTTTCTGTTCCCCTGCAGCTAGCTGGTCTGGACTTGCAGGGCTCCCGCCAACCAAGTGGGGGCCGCTACGTTCCACCGCATCTTCGTCATAAAGCTGCGAGTGAGTATAGAAGTTTGTTGAAGTTGCTAATTTTTAAGTTGGAGTACGGAGAAATCTTTATTTAAAAAATTCATCGCTTCTCATTGTCTATAGTTCTATGACAGAGTATTGAATGGTTCATAATGCAATAGATCGACATGTCGAGACTGACAAGCATATCCTGGCCAGCAGACTGTTTTAATCTTAGTTTTATGAAATACTTAGCTTTATAAATTGTGTTCAGCAGATAAAGTAGCTTTGTGACTATTATGTGATTATGGTGTTTTCTATTTGTTAACACAAGTTAACAAAAGTGTCATTTTATTTTTATTGTTTTCTGAATGTCAAGAAAGATAGAATGATGTTTGTGTCAATTTGTATCACTAAATAGAAAGCACCTAATACGACTGGTTTATGTATATTTAGATTCAGTGAAAAATTAGGAGCAAGAAGCAATTATATTAAAGAATCTTACAATAGTTATGTAAATCTATTCTTTTTGCTGATAAGAATCATTGTTTTACAAAACAGGATAAATATAAATAGTATATAAATGTTTAATTTTTTTTCTAACAGGTAACCCACCTTCGGATTTAAATTACTCTTCCAACTCTAGACCATTTGGAGATAGAGATAGAGGAGGAGATCGCGATCGCGACCGAGAAAGAGACCGTGATCGAGATAGGGGTAGAGGCGGTTATCGAGACTCGCGGAGTCCTCGCGACGTTGATTTTGCGAACTTCGGGAGCTTCGGTGGGCGCAATAGGCGCAGTCAGGAAAATGGAAGAGATTATAGATACTCCAACTCCGAACGCGATCGACCAATTAGCGGCAATGATCGCTGGCAGGAGCCTATTAGAAATGATCGCTGGCAAGATAACAGAAATGACAGAATGGGCGGAGGAAGATGGGGCGACGACAGAGGCGGAAGAGGCGGTAGAGGCGAGGTCGACTGGACGATCCCCACTGCCAGGGATGAGCGATTGGAGCTGGAGCTGTTTGGCTCTGGCAATACTGGGATCAATTTTAGCAAATATGAGGATATCCCAGTTGAGGCTACCGGTGAGAACATACCACCACACATCACATCTGTAAGTACAATACATGGGGCTTTATAGAGCACTCATATCTCTTTCCTACTCTCTAATTTGTTCGTTTTCTAATTTTTCAGTTTGACGAGGTTAAGCTGACAGAGATAATAAAGAATAGCATCGCCTTGGCAGGATACGATAAGCCTACACCGGTACAGAAGTATGCGATACCAATCATCATCGAACGCCGTGACGTGATGGCCTGCGCTCAAACCGGATCTGGTAAAACAGCGGCCTTCTTAGTGCCAATATTGAATCAGATTTATGAGAGCGGGCCGCGACCACCACCACCGCAAGCAAACTCCTCCGGCAGGCGTAAACAGTATCCGTTAGGTTTAGTGTTGGCTCCCACGAGAGAGCTTGCTACACAGATATACGACGAAGCACGGAAGTTTGCATACCGATCGCGTATGCGTCCCGCAGTCGTATACGGTGGTTCCAACATAGTAGATCAAATGCGCGAGTTGGATCGCGGTTGTCACCTACTTGTGGCGACGCCTGGGCGTCTGGTGGACATGCTGGGACGTGGTAAAATTGGCTTGCATAATTGCCGGTAAGTTCATGTCACGTAACGATCGACTTAAGAATAGCACGGTTATTTATTTATACTTTTAGATTCTTGGTACTTGATGAAGCAGATCGCATGTTGGATATGGGTTTTGAACCGCAAATAAGACGTATCGTTCAAGAGGATAACATGCCACCGACTGGAGAGAGACAGACTCTCATGTTCTCTGCTACTTTCCCAAAAGAGATTCAAATGTTAGCCAGAGATTTTCTCAGCAACTACATTTTCTTGGCAGTCGGTCGCGTGGGATCGACTTCCGAAAATATTACACAGAAGATAGTATGGGTAGAGGAACATGACAAACGTTCATATTTACTTGATTTACTACAAGCTAGCAACTTTTCAGATCCTAGTAAGTTATAGACGAAATTCAAATTAACATCAAATTGTCGGTTTTAATTAATTTTATTAATGTGTTACACTTGTATTGCGCAGCTGCTGAGTCACTCACCCTAGTGTTCGTGGAGACTAAAAAAGGTGCCGACATGCTCGAAGAATACTTGGCCTCAATGGGATATCCGGTTACTAGCATTCACGGTGATAGGACTCAACGCGAGCGAGAGGAAGCATTGCGTCGGTTCCGTGCGGGCAAAGCACCGATTCTGGTCGCTACCGCAGTAGCAGCACGTGGTCTCGATATACCTCACGTTAAGCATGTCATTAATTTTGATTTGCCCGGTGACGTTGAAGAATATGTTCATCGTATCGGTCGTACCGGTCGTATGGGCAATTTAGGTTTGTTTCATTTTGGAGTTGTTGCATTACAAAAAGAATAAAGACATCACATTGCGTCTTGTTTTATAATTCAGGTTTGGCCACATCATTCTTCAATCATAAAAATCATAATTTGGTACGTGACTTGGTATCTCTGCTTATCGAAGCCAATCAGGAACTTCCACCCTGGTTGGATGATATGTATACTGAAGCGAGATATTCCGGAGGTGGATCTCGACGACCAGGTGGCAGCGGCGGCGGCGGCGGCGGTGGCGGCGGCGGTGGCACCAAAGGACGCTTCAGTGGTGGCGGCTTTGGTGCAAGAGATTATCGTCAACAACCCAGTTCTGGGTCTGGTCGTAGTAATGGACCCTCTAGACCTGGTGGTTATGGTAAATAAAATAATTGCGACTAAGATATATTGCTAATATTAATAGACTACTAATTTAAACATTTATTTAAGGGTAGTATAATTAGTAGTTTTTAATATGCATTTATATATATATATATTTTTTTATTATTATATTAAATTTAATATTTTATTTATACATGTTGTTTATTTATCTCATTTCAGGCGGTTATTCAAGTTACGGAGGTAACTATAATAATTCATCGTACAATAATTCCACTAATAATGGCAACAGCGGCCCTGATTGGTGGGGAGCATGGGACAAGTAGACAATTATTTCCATCTCTATTTCTACTTCTATCATCATTATTATTATTACTCTACACGCAAATTCAATTATATGTAAGAAAGACATCATGTCTGACACTACATAAATGTGTTTTGCGCGCGTATACATGTACACACACATGCGCAGAGTACAGACAGTTTTACGTATTCACGTTTTTTCGCTGACTGCCTGTGCACTCCAAGTTTTTGGATGAGAAGCAAAAAAGAAAGAATACTTATGTTTAAATTCCACTATATTACATTTATTCGTGAGCGATAAATTGACAAATCCTGCGTGCAATTTAGTATTCGCGCCGGTGGATCGCCGGAGAATATTTCAAATATGAATGATCTCACCATAAAAAGTGCGAGTGTCGTAAATAGGATTTGTTGAACACTTATTAGTTAGAGGTCCATTTCGTTGCCGTGCGTGCTGAGAAACACAAGTAGTATAATCATTAATGAATCAAATCAGTAAATCGTTAATCCCTGTTTGAAGGGAATAACGATGTAACACAGTAGTAGCTGAAGAAACTTAGTAAAATTTTTTAGAACTCCTGTCGAGACTATGGGGCTCATCGTAACTTTATTATTTACATATTCTTTTTTTTTCTTTCATAGGGAGTGCGGTAGGCGTATCTTCGGTAATTATAGCGTTTAAACGTTTGACTGTTGTAAAACATTTTAATGCACAAGTATTTTATTGCCTTTGCTACCATAATGGCCAGTAAAAGTCATGCAGTTTCGTTCAAATGGATGGCATAATTCTTTAATTATATATGCACGTTTATCGCCTAGGATACGCCAAATTACCGTCGCCATAGATTATATATATATATATATATATATATATATATATATATGTATGTGTGTGTGTGTGTGTGTGTGTGTGTGTGTGTGTGTGTGTGTGTGTGTGTGTGTGTGTGTGTAAATATATATATATATATATATATATATATATATATACACACATATATATATGTATAATGATGATTCTTTATTATTTTTTTCCTTAATTTGCTGTAGTTCAGCGACGAATGGTACTTTGTTGTTTTGCCGTCCCCAAAGAGAGACGATATTGCGCCGGCAATATGTTTATCTGAATAAGCAACGTGAATTTTTCGGGAATCGACGGTTTTGCTATTGAGAAAGATAAAATGGTAACACAGGCTACGTCTTAGAATACCTTTAGAAATCTCACATTTTTGTTATAGCCTGATATATACATCGATAATTTAGAAAATTTCAAGACGGCGCTTATGCGATTTACAGCCGGCAGTTATTTTCATAAGTTATTCTCGCATAACTTTAGCCACTACAGTGAAACCTCGATATGTACGGTGCTTATATAATGAATATATAAAGCATTTTATTTCGTCACAATAATATAAAACTTTTGTTCAAAGTAGTAATTCTTTAGTTCGATAAAATTGTTCGTGGTCTTTGCACTATCTCTCTTCCATGTTGTGAACGTTTGTAGTCTTAGACAAAGAAATTTTCAGAAATACCTGTAATGAATATGGAGGTTTCACTGTATAAAACGCGGCTAGATATGTTTTTAGTGAAAAGAGCAGGTATATATATATATATATATATATATATATATATATAAATATTTTATGTACCTGAGCTTGAGTGGTTCTACAGACAGAATTGCGTTGATCCCACGTAGAAGCGTGCTTCTCGAATAGCATTTCTAAATGTAACGGAGACGTTGCCCTGCGAAATTGGTTTGGCGCTTTATACAAAAAATCTTAGTCTGCAGTACCGAATGCGAATGTGTGAGTGCTCATATGGAAGATAAATTATATTGAGACGGGTTAAAAATACGGTTGCAGTTACAGAGGGGTATAAAAACAAAGAGCAAAGGGAGCGATGCTTTTGCATTGATATAGCGGGCTCTATCTTCATTAAGAAAAAAAAGGGGAAGGGGGAAAAGATAGAAAGCAGCATAAGCCTCTTAAGGGAGACACACGGGGCGCACTCATATTATTTTCTAGCTGTATTTATCAGTATGATACGCGCGTTATATATATAAATACATAACACTAAAATAATTGAAAAACGACTGTGATATCGAACGATCTTGTGACATTCAATTTCCACGCGAATTGATAAATGAACAATTAACGGAATAACAAATACAATAAATATGTATTAATTAATCGGTATTGAATGTCGGGAAGGTAAAACTAGCTCAGTTTGTTTGAGCTAAGAACAAGAATATTAAGTCGTTAACAGTTAATACACACAAGACAACGTGGCTGTTGTCCGATCGGGGAGGGCTGAACGCTAGGCTCTTGCGGTCCCGGGGGACCTTTCTAGGGCATTGTTTCTGCTTAAAGTAACGCGCATTAATGATATATAGGTGACGCGAGCTCGCGAAGTCATTTACCGGTTGAATGATGATGATAATGATGTTGGTAGGGCTTTGTAGGATGTCGATATCGTTTTGTGCTAAACGTCGGATTCTTGTCTATCTAATCTACTACGTGAAGGAAAAAGTACAAATTCGATTTGCGTCACAACCGACAGGATTTTTAGACATGTCATACTTATACCTGTTATATTACTAGATTTAATAGTGCAATTCGCGTGCGTGAATCGTATGCCGTGTGACCGTGGACCAAGGTGTGAATGAATCTCTCTTTTACAAGAGGGATTGATAATTATTTCATCTAGAGCATTCAAGAGGTGGGGTAGCGTTTAACGAGGTAAAATATCGTTGGCTTCCGACCGTTGGGTGCGAGTGTTCTCAAATTTTTAATACGATTCGTCATCGAGGCTATATTATGTCAGCTCTCGGAGGCCCTGCCAAGAACGTTACAGAAAGTTCTTTCGTGGACGGCGGTACTCCTTGTCCTTTTGTATATCATTTCGTAAGGAGACTTGCATCGATTCCGAGACTGATGTTACACACGCAGACTTCTTGCGTCTTCTTTCCTATTTTATTTTGTATTATTTTATAAAAAATGACGAAGGAAAAGGTATCAATAGAGTTCCGATTACACGGGATAATTGTTTACGAACAAAAAGGCAGATTATGCAAAACTGATAAAATTTAATGATACAATTTTATCATTAACTCTTGGATGCATGAAAAATAAGGGCTTTGAGACCTTTTCTTTCTTCTAGATTATTTCTGTGAGATATCCCGTGCTGTCTTTTATCGATACTCGATTTAAAATTTATCCCATTAGGAGACCACGCATCCAAGGGTTAAAGTTCAACTGCATTACGATGCGTTAGATATTCGCGACGCGTCGATCGCGTGTTATGCGTTTTAATCAGTCCTATGCATTTCGAAATGACATTTTGTTTGCAACTTACGTGGTGGGCAGAGAGGAGTATTTCAAATAGCGATGAAAAAGCGGTTGATTATAACGAATGCCGCTTCCATACTAATTGTCATTGTTGCTTAGTTTTGTTTTTCCTGTTAATGTGATAGCGTCCACGATCGAAATTGATCACCGATCGACGGCGAAGAAAATATCATCTTATTTAATCATAATCATGATAGAATGATTTCATGATAGAATTCTTTAAGAGTTAAATAGATTCTTCGGATTTCCTTGATTCTACCTACAAATCACTAATCATTTTTGTTCATAAAATATAGATAAATCTCATTTTTTAATAGTATTTAATCAATTTCTTTATATTAAAATGTAAAATGGGGTAATTTTGTTTCAGTCGGAATAACTTTGGTTCAAATTATAAAAAAATGTCTGGTTAGCACGCATGTTCAAAATCAAAACATAAAACGTCTTAAAAACTTTAAATCGTTTTTAAAACATCTTGTTTTTCGATCTTGATATACTGGACATAATCATGAATTTGGACCAAAGTTTTCCCGTTTTACCATGAATTCTTGAAGAGTTAAAATAAATAAATTTCGTTTTGTACTTCTCGTAAATCAGAGACACGTAATATCGAACCTGATTATCATCGAATGTTCCTGCAAAATAGTCAAATGTCCACCGTGTAATAAACTCACATATGTGTAAATTAAATGTACGGTACTATGATTTTTTTATAGCGTATTAGCATACTTAGGAGAGATAGAAAACGATATACCGCGATTATATTATTTATTGATCGATTTAGTATTTATTTTCTACGTTTCGGAAGGTAAACAGTAAATGTATCTTCTGTACTGTACACGTACTTTTCGTCTCATGTTTGGTCCTCTGAAGTATATCGGACGAGCAGCCTTAGGGAAAAAAAAAGAAACACTTTACGGATATAAATATAAAGAATGGAATATATGATCAGACGAAAGATTAATTTAAAGAGTATAGTGCGAGGAAAGGCAAGGAAAAGAAAAGAGTGAAGTGAAGTGAAAACGAGAAGGGGGGCTAAAGGGCATCGGATGAATAGGCATTAAAGAGAGGGATAAAACAAAAAGAAAGAGAGGGGAAAAGCGGCGTTGACTGTGACTGCAATCATTACCAAGGAGTAAAAGGGAATTCCGCAAGAGAAACACATTACACATCGTATGAAATGTAAAACGCGAACGCTCGCGCGATTATATACTACAGATGCCGGGACGAATGAGAGGATGTCGCCGGCGAATCGCGGTGAAATTGTTCACATGCGAGTAGTCTTGTATTTTTTATTATTTTACATTAAGTGCGCGCGTCGATCGGGAGGACTTCCGACCGATTTTTGTCGAGAGGAGGAACGGGCGCGTATTCCGTTCTCCACCTTTATGATCCTCTTGGGGCCGAGAGTTACACACATTCTATAATAATCCGTTAAGCTTTAAATCTTAGAAGTTTTCTACAATAAGCTACAATCTAAGTTTTAAATCTGAAACTGTAAAAAATCGGATTGAATGTGAGAAGAATAATCAATTATGATGGGCTTTTTCTGTAATAAGCTATTACTAAAATTTTAAATTTTAAATTATAAGAAATTAACCAATCACAGTCAAATGTGAGAAAAATAATCGATTATGATTAGTTCACACATTTCTTATAGCTTAAGATATGTAATGACTTAAGGTAATGACTTATTGTAGAAAGCCCATGATCAGTAAATTTCTTACGGTTTAGGACTTAAAAATTAGATAATAGCTTATTGTAGAAAGTCCATTAGTCACATGTGAGAAGAATAATTGACTTGGTCAATTTCTTATGACTTAAGACTTGAAGTTTAGATAATGGCTTATTGTAGAAAATCCATTACAGGGTGCTTTCCAGCAAGAGACATAGATGACAGTGAAACACAGTGAATGATCACATTCTTGTTGTTTGCCAATGTTAAACAAGATGAAATGATCATTGTGTTACACCATATCGTTTGCTAGAAAGCACCAACAAACTTTCATGGGGGAGAGGAACAAAAGCAGCGGCCGTTCCTCCTCAAAGGAGCGCCAGCGAGGTGGGATGGCAAAAGAAATGTCTTCTAACTTGTTCCGAGCGATTTTTCGATTTGGTACGAGGACGTATGTTGTGCGCGTGTAACCGGAGGAAAAAAATGAAAGAAAAATTCGCCTGCGTGCGGCGAAAGGGTTGCGACTCGGCAAGAGGGGTTAACGACATGCGTACGCTCCTCGCGCGTTATTTAACTTGTAACCGTAATGATACTGCTATTCACTTCACTCGCATGTTCGAGCGGGAGGAGTGTCTTTAACGGAGTGTCTTTAACGGAACGGTGAACGTACCATTCTGTCGGTCTCTTATTTAATAATTTGCACATTTACACGCGCTAATATAGAAGCGAAATCGGCGAATAAAGATAAAAAAACAAAGTGAATGTTCCGATGAATCATTGTACGACGGTACATATATATATATATATATATATATATATATATATATATATATATATATATATATGTA